>Ga0210388_10001166_pt1 | contig 20800 bp, 40 predicted proteins | sample IncBWC19OmetaG_FD_155485 | JGI IMG/M metagenome (GOLD analysis project Ga0210388, IMG submission 155485) | Forest soil microbial communities from Barre Woods Harvard Forest LTER site, Petersham, Massachusetts, United States - Inc-BW-C-19-O ... | reverse complement strand
GTCAATGAATGTGCCTATAGCTGGCGTAGTGCCAATCCCAATTGATTGATTAGTATCATTCCAGAAGAAATTAGCATTATCTTGTGTTAATGAAGTTCCGTTAGAGAATATAATAGAACCAGCTGTATAGGCTGTTGAATTATTAGTTCCACCATTTGCTATGGGCACGACTCCAGTGACATTTGCTGCATTACCGCTTATATTACCAGTTACTTGTGATCCTGGTAAGGATAGAGATGATAAAGTAGTTATTGATGCTAGATCGGAATTTGTTATGGCTCGAAAAGTAGGAGTAGCCGCTGATCCAGTGGAGGGACCAGAGAAAAAGGAATTAGTAGCTTCAGTATTAAATGTTCCAGTTAAAGTGCCAGATGATGTTACTGGCGATCCAGTGACCGTAAAAATCGAGGGTAGAGATAATGCTATACTAGTTACTGTACCCGAAGTAGCTGGATTAGTCCAAGCTGGCAATCCGCCAACTACGGTTAACACTTCTCCAGTAGTTCCAATAGGAAGTCTAGTTGCAGTAGGAGTAGCATTTTCATAAATAATATCGCCAGCAGTTGTCATCGGAGATAGTGCATCAAATCCAGCATTAGCTGTCGATTGACCTGTGCCGCCATTAGCTATAGCAACAATACCTGTTACATTTGTCGCATTACCTGTTAAGTTTGCTGTTATAGTCCCAGCTGAAAAATTACCAGATGCGTCTCTTTCAACTAAGGTAGATGGAGTATCAGCTGAAGTAGCAGCAGCGACCGTAGTCACTGTTGTATGTATGCTTGAAGCAGATGAACCACCTACTGAATTTACAGTGGCAGCAGCACTTCCAGGCCCACTAGCTGAAACATCTCCAGTTAAGGCTGTTATATAACTGCCAGCGGGTTGTTTACTATTGAATGTATTCCAATCGGAAGAAGATAAATAACCAGATTGGGTGGCTCCCGATTGTTCTACTTGGATGGTAGGTGAGCCAATAGTAGCATCAGCCCATCCAGTTAACACCAAAACTGCCGAGGTAGCTTCAGTTACGGTACCTAAATTTATATCAGCTGGAGTCGCAGGAGTTGCAGTTGTATTACCCTTTACAGTATTGCCGGGCATTTGAGCTAAGTTATTATTAGTTACTGTATTAGTGGCCATATTCGCACCAGTAATACCAGCAGATCCACTTAAATTCGAATTTGTTAAACCGCCTATAGTTGTATTTGAAGCGGCGGTTATAAGTCCTTTTCCATTAACTGTAAAAGTTGATACTGCGCCTGCTGTGCCAAATGATCCAACATTTGAATTAACTGTAGCTAGAGTTATGGGAACAGATCCAGGACCTGTAGCTGTTGCATCTCCAGTTAGTGCAGTAATAGCTGCAGAACTAGTGGTACTAACTTGGGCTTGAAGATTTTCGAAGGCAGTTAAAATTGAATTTGTAGCAATGATTGGTGTAGCAGTTCCGGTAGTATAACCAGTCAGTAATTTTCCAGTAACAGTTGGAGAAGAAATGGCAGTAGCACTTTGAGTTCCAGTGACATCACCAGATAAAGATCCCGTAAAATTAACTGCCGTAGTAGCATTAGTTGCTAATGTTGCCGTAGAAGCATTACCTGTTAAATTTGCTGTAATTATATTTGCAGCAAAATTACCCGATGCGTCTCGTTCGACTAATGTCGAAGCTGTATTTATAGATGTAGCAGCATCAACTATTACAGTGGCGGCAGCAATAGCTGATGCAGTTTGACCACCAACTGAATTAACAGTAGCTGGGACTGATCCAGGGCCCGTAGCACTAACATCTCCTGTCAATGCAGTTATAGCATTACCAGCTGAGGCATTAAATTGAGCTTGAAGTTTTTCAAAAGCTTCTAGAATAGAATCTGTAGCTAAAACTGGACTATTAGGACCAGGAGTAAATCCTGTTAGAACTTGTCCGATGACTGCAGAATTAGATAACGTTGCAACAGCTGCTCCAGGTCCTGTAGCCGTCACATCTCCCGTTAATGAAGTAATTCCGCTAGCAGTACCGAGAGCAACCTCGACACCTGTTGAATCTTGAATATAAAGAACATCATCAGTCTTTACATATATAAGATCGTATCCAACAGGAGGAGCCGAAGGTTTGGTATTTACTTGACCAAAGCGAAATGTTCCAGGAGATGACATTTTATTTCCTTACAATATGATTAATTCGCCATCTGCTTCTAATTGAATGGCACCAGTAAGTTCTAATTCTAATTCAGCGGCGATCATATAATATTCTGATGGTATTGATATCAAAGTAGTTACACTTCTATTACCAATGAACCCAGCAGCTTGAATAGCGCCTCCATCTTGGATTAGAGTGCCTGGACTATTTTTTATACTATCGGCACTAGTATCAGCCCATCTAGCGATTGCATTAATATCTGTAGGAGGTAATCCAATAACATTACCACTCCCGCCACCAGCCGGATTTACTATATCTAATGTTCCCGTAAAGACATTAAATTTATAGGGCATTATGTTCTCGCAACATTAAGAATAAAATCTTTAGTATTATCGGTGTAATTGACGGTTACAGTTTGTTGGATTGCTCCACCTATTCCACCAATTCGAGACTGAAAAATCTCTTGTGTTGGAGATGGATAGAGAGCAGTAATAGCATCATATGGTTCATTAAATAATTGAACGGTTTTAATTGATCCATCATTTTCAATAGCTAGAATATTATCACTATTTGGATCACCAATAGCAATAGAATCATCTTGGAAGTGAATTTCTAAATCAGAACCATCGGGACTAATTACAGCATCAACCCGCAGACGATTTTCAGTATCATCCATTACCGCGCGAAGTACTTGATTGGCATCTTTTGGTGATAGTCCTGGCGGGGTTGGCATTATTTATTACCCAAACTCTTCCATACCTTACTAAATTTTTGGACATAAGGATCATTCATGTAATCCCGCTCCCGAATTTGATCAGGGGTAAGATTATGTCCACTATTCCACGCATATGCTGCCATATATGGATCCTGCTCCCGAGTTAGTACTCGATTAGCTAATTGATTAGCATATTGTTTTTCTAAATCGGGATTAGATTCAATAGATGCCGGATTTCTAGATGCAGCAGCCATCTGTGGTGTCATTTGACCTTGAAGTCTAGCTCTATTAGTCAATTCCTGAACGGTATTTGGTAATAGACCATAAGAACCCATTGCTTGTTGACCAGCTTGAAGACCATTTTGGATAACAGGGTGATTAAGATTCTGGCCACCGCTAGATTCAACTTGCGAGATGGCATTCAGAAAATTATCTCGCTGAACCCGTTCAGGATTCATTTGATCTAATTTCTCTTGTTCTAATTCATCCTGATCATCAACGGGCATTTATTTCTTGCCAATCTTTTGTTTTAATTTAGCAAAGCGACCTTTAGTCATACCTTGAGTAAACTCTTGAGCAACTTCAGGTTTAATTCCTTTTTCTTTTGCAAGCTCAGGATTTTCTTCAACTGCTTTAAAAAATTTGTACTGTTGACGACTTTTTGAAGGCATAGACTTTACGATTCTTTATTTAAGAATGGTCCCAAAGATCCAGGAGTAGTTGATACGGCTGAATAAGCAATTGTAGCTTGAGCCGTGCCAGTTGTTCCAGATGAATTGGCAACTAGAGTCAATGTTCCCGATGCATTTGGACTAGATTGAGACGACATTCTAATCGTGGTTGCTCCAATGGGGGCACTATCAATAACTGTCAATACTTGACCATTAGATGAAGTATATTGCGCTCCATCAGTAGTTGCTGTAGACAAAGCGGTGATAGTAATATTATAAACTACTTCTTTTAGTTTAAATCCGATCAATCGGTTATACATTTGGATAGAAGTATATCCAAGTGAACGCAATTGTGTTCTAAACTTGCGTGCTGTTTTTTTAAATTGGGTATTAGGTCCTACGAATGCCATTTATTTCTCCTTAAAATGGTTTGATTACTATCTTGGGGTTGCCTGTGAAGCCAACACTGGCATATTGTTAAAAGGCGCAGGCGGCTTTGGAATTCCTGGCGTTTGAATTCCCTGAGCTTGTGTCATATTCGAGGTTGCATTTTGTGGTGCGTTTTGTACATTTTGACTAGCTGGAGGCATCCCTGCTTGATGGACTCCCGGTCTTTGTCCCGGAGGCGCTCCCGGTCCATGCTGCTGAGGACCTTGAGGCGGTGCTCCCTGTTGTGGGCCACCAGGTCCACTCGGACCAGCTGGAGATAATGGGTGTTCACCCATCATCATAAGAGTTTGAGGATCGCCAGTTTTTAAAATATTAATATGTTGTTGGATATGTGCAAGTGTGCGCTGAACAAGTTCTGGATCTTTTCTCAAATCTGGATCAGCTAGGACGCTTTTGTGTTCTTTAATATGTAAAGAGTGTTGATCAGTAAGCAACGCAATTACTGGCTCACTATCAATAAGATCTTCATTTTCTGATCGTATGTTCATAAGTTCAGTTATAGTATCATCAGTTGCAACATCTAATTGGCCAGTTTTAATTACCATTAAATATTCTTCAGGAGTTTTTAATAAACCCATCTGAAGTAATTGTTCGGCCATCTCAACTTTTCCGGCTGTAGTTTGCGCTAGGGCGTTCCCCATATCGACCACAACGCGAGTCACTTGTGATAGATCATCCCCATTAAATTCTTTCATTTCGAGTTTATTATGCTTGCCGACAATCATTGCAATACGTGGGACGTGAGCAAAACGTTGAAGCATCTTAATCATGGATGTGCCTACGTCTTCAATCATATTTACATAGGATTGCTGGAGTCCAGATTGATACTGTAAAGACATGGATTGTAATAAAGCTAGGGCATTTCCGGATTTTAGATTCTCTGGAGGATTACCACGAGCTACAGAACTTACACCAGATAATGTTTCCATTTCCTTAATAAGCATTCCCATGAAATTAAAAATCTCTACGGGAGTAGATGTGAGCTGCATGGCTTCTGGTTTACCGACTTGAGCATTATATTCAATTAAATTTAATCCACCAACAATGTTAGATGGATTGATATCAGTACCGCGAGGCATCATAATACTTTGAATACCAAAGGCTGATTGATTAGATAGCACAACGCTGTAACACATGTTGACTGCATCTTGAATCGGGAGTAAATCAAACATCGGCGTGTAGCCATAAGGAGTTCCAATTATATCGCCTGGTGAAATCCGGAAAACCGGGAGATCATCGTAAGGCATTGGAGTATCCATTAAGTTTAAATCATAATCCAAGAACATAATATATCGACCATCGGGCATCGATTCAGTTTTCTTGTGATAGAATTCATATATAGGAATATCATCTGTCTCATAAATTCCTAAGGAATTGAAACGATAACGTTCGTATTCAGTTTTAGAGGGCATTCCTTTAATACGATCAGCTTGTTCTGGAAACTTAGCTGCCATATCAAATTTATTTTTGTACGATCTAACTAAAACCCAGTCGTGGTGTTGTCCTTCTTTAGTGGAGTCAACACAAACATCAAAGGGAGACAAATTTGAAAATTGTACATCGCCTTCATAAACTGGAAAACCCGGATTAATAACTTCTCCCGTTGTGGGATCGGTTTCCGGATCAATATGATCGTAAATTTCACCGCCTGTAGCGTTCCACTCCATTTTAACGTAGCCTGATCCCAGGACGATGGCATACTCCACGGCGATTTTGAGGTAACGCTCTAAACGTTTCTCACGCATATAGTAATCGAGGAGCCCGTTAGCGAGTTTTGTCTGAACGAGAGACTTATAATCTGTATTTATCGATCTTGCCTCCATTGCTGGACGGGTTGCTGTAATCATTACTAAGATATTTTGAGCTATGTTACGAAGATGGTTAACTGGTAGATTAGCAATCTCACCTTGTTCACCACTAAAGGAAATTTTATGACCGTTTTGAACAGTCGAATAATAGGCACCATTATAGGCTGCCCACATCTCACGAAGTTTATCCAAATATCCACTTGTATCAAGATTATGGAACCAAGCCTGAGCTTTAGCTAAAAGGACGCTGACAGTATCATTTGTCGGGCGAGCTGCAAAGTAGACTTCACCGCCGGATGCATTCTGATTATTATCTTCTATCATTTGGTGTCCTTATAATCTTACTTGTTAATTTTGAGACTGCTTTTCGGCTTGAACAGATTTACCCAAGTTTCCTGCGTTTTAGTATAAGGTTTTTGGCCAGCAGGTGTATAAAAGTCTCTCTTATCAACACCATAGCCCATTGGATATGGATTTTTTGTTTCTTGTATATTACGAGCAAGGTATATTAAAGCATCTATTGCATCATAGTGACCGGCATCTGGACTACGCGCAAAATCTTTCTTACTTTTATTCCAACTTCCATTTCGAAGATGGTATATTAAAGTTTTACATCTAGGATGTATAATGATTTGTTTATTGGCAATCTTCATCCTGAGCGCATTCAAGGCTGCATCTTTATTATCTTTCGCTGTCGGCAGGAAAGATATATTATGTTGATAGTTTAATTGATTAAGCATTATTAAATTGTTATTATCTGCTATTCTGAGATGTGGGGGCTTGAATTCTCCACTCATAGGATTGGTCCAAAGACCTTCTTCCTTCTTTTTTATGTCTTTTGAGAACACATCAAGGAGCATTGTCATACCGTCTTGAGACAATTCATCTTCAATCACAATCACGCCATTCTTAAAATCCCAATAAGCAAATAATACAACAGTTAAATCTCTAGCTCCTATGTCCATCGATACATAAGCATCAAAAAATGGTGGTCTCATCACTTCTTTTATAGTTTCTGCTTGAATTTCGTCTGTGAACTCCGGGATGATCGCTAAATCGCCACCATTAATGACTTCACACAAATATTCTCGTCTGAATTCGTGATCTTTTTCTCCTAAAGGGTAACGATCAATGATTTCTTGTACTTTTGCCTTAGTAATTAGAGGATTATCGTAAATAGTGTACTTAATTAGTTCACCACGGAAGTCAGCGGGCTTTAAAAAGTATTCTATGAAGTCATGATCGATAGTTTTTGATGGAGTTGATGCAATTATACCTCTACCACCAGTTGTATCAGCTGTAGGAGCTAAAATCGTGTTAACCACATACTTTAATTCATCGCAAAAGCCAGCTTCATCGACAATCCAAAGGTCTGATTTGCCTCCTCGCAATGATTCATGATGGTTTCCATCAGTACCTGACATTTGTATCTGACTTCCATTTGGAAACACGTACATATAGTCATTATACTTGAACTCTGGCTTCATTTCAGGGGGACAATCTTTAAAAATTTCGTCCATAATCGGCTTTAAGATGGTTTTGACCATATTTTTCCGAGGACAAACGTATTTAACGATGGCATTTGGCGTCTGCATGCACTTTTCAGAGGCTAAAAGGCATAGTAGATAAGATTTTCCGAGCCTGCGGGAGCAAGCAATGGTAGTAATTTCGGCATTTTGTGAGATATAAGAGTTTAACATCTTTTGTTGAACAGGATGTAACTTATATCGTAGGATTCCACGAGCCCAAAGTTCGCGTATAGCATCTTTGGGTGTGATATTTAGATTATTCGTCGTCTGGTTCGCCCACTAGGCTTACCTCTGCTGCTGCTAACTTGAGCAACTCAGCATCACCTACGTCTCTATAACTGTTCTTACCTAGGTTTATAGTGGATTCATCCAAAACTAAACGTTTATTTTTTACTAGTAGATCAAAAGTTCGGACTTCTTCTAGCGTAAGCGTCCGCGTCTTAGCCGTTAGACGTAATTTTTCTAATTGAACTTGAGCAATTTCTTCTTCAGCAGACACTGGCGCCGATAGTTTAGAAGTTTCCTTCTTAATCACCGGCACAGCTTGAGAAACTAAACTTTGTAGATGCTTAATTTCATCATGTTTCTTATTCAAATCCTTAAGTAACTTATCTATAGTCAACATAGCCGCGTTATTCTCACGTTTAAGATTGACAACTTCCTTGCGCAAGTCCTCAATACTTTTATGAATTTGAATATCAGCTAGATTGTCGGCCATTAGAAATATCTTTTCATTGGCGTAGTGGGAGCATTAATACCTTTTTCAAGTGTATTAGCATTGAGCTTAGCTTTGATATTATCAAGCTCTTTACGAATCTGCTCGTCAATTACTATAGGATCGGGAGTTTTGTGTTTAAGATATAGTTTATACGACTCAAACCCCAGAACCGGGAGAGTCAAAAGAAATGATGCGTACGATACATCATGTATTAAAGCTTTAACGACTAAAGCGAGGATGAGAAGATAAGCAAAATTTGTGCCACAAAGATAGGCATAAGCCAACTTTAAACGATTCATGGACAATCCTTTATAGGGTATGTATATTAACTTAGATAGAGTACCGTGGTGTGAGCGAATCTTTGTTTAATACAATTAGGGTTAAAACCCCAGTTCGCATTACCGTAGGTATGGCCATCTGTAATTACTTGTTAATTAATGAAGATAATGCTTGACTTTAGACTTAATATAGTGTAGTGTATTAAAAGGAGGACAAATGAGCTCAGTTAAAATTAAGAAATTTATATTTAATGGTCCAATTAATTTGTATTGTTTTACAGATGTTCATATTGGTAATAAAGGACATGATTCTCAAAAATTTAAAAAGGCAATTGATCAATTAAAAAAAGATCCAAATGGATATTGTTTTTTTAATGGTGATACTATTGATTTTACTCCGCCAGGTTATCATGATGCAACCAACGAACAGGATCAAACATTAGATGAGCAGGTAAAAAATTATATGCTTTTGCTTAAATCTTTAGGCAAAAAAGTTTTATTTATTCGATCAGGAAATCACGAAGCTAGACAAAATAGAACATTAGGATTAGACTTGATGAAATTAATAAATAAAGGTACTCAAATTCCCATTTTTCATGAAGGATATGAGGAGTGTTGGATTTTTATTGGCAAAAAACGTTATAGAATTGTTACTTCTCATGGAGAAGGTGGAGGATCTGCGTCCGTTTTGAATCGATTGTCATTAATTTTACCAGGAGCCGATATATATTTTACTGGTCATACTCATCAATTCAATGCTGATTTAACATATGCTCCATATATTACTGTAACTGGAAAAATGATTAGAAAACTGGTCGCAAAAATTGCAGGAGGGTCTTTTCAAGGTATGGCAGATTATGCTAGAAATAGAAATATGATTCCAACTCAGACTGGTTGTTATGTTGTATCGTTTAATAAAGAAAATTTTTGCATTAAGGAAACGATTGTATGATTTTACATAAAGCAACATTTGAAAAATTTGGATATCGGCCTAAAGCATTATGCAAGACTAGCCACAAATTAGTTATTAGTAGATGCCCAAGTTGTATGAAATCTCGTAGCCATATGATGATGACCGCTAGTAAAGTGACTTTGTGCGCACCGTGTTCGCGTCTGAAAACTGGCAACAATAATGCCTTGCCTAGTAGATTGGTAAATAATAAGTTAAATGATATATTTTTTCTATGTGATTTGTTTTACTCGTGTAATATTGTTCCCATAAAAAATACAATTAGACTAAAACAACAAACCTTTCGAAAATCTGAAACTTCGCAAATTTGTGATTTATTGGAGATAAATATATTGAATATAACAAATTTAAAAAATGCTTTGTACGAAAAATTAATTATTTACGACAGACCTTTCGAATTATTGAATTATATTTTTCAAAAGCACAGAACATTAACGATTACGAATCGCAATTGTATTTTATTCCATGAATACCGATCACATAAATTAATTCAACAATTAATGAATAATTGTAAATTTATTTTCAAACCATATAAACAGAATGGTGCATTTAGAATAATAGAAGGTTCATTTTTTATTAATGGCGGATGGATACATACATAGGTTGATGGCATGACAAAACGAAATTTAAAAATTGGAACATATATTAAACATAAAGATAATAAACATACATTTTTATATATCGATCATATCGAACGAGACAGAGTTTACGGGTATAGAATGATCCACATAGGAAATGACTATTATAGTCAGGGTATTCATAACCGATTTAATCTGACATTAAAAAATTATAATGTATATAAGCCAAAAGGAAATTTTCGTCCACGAATTGAAAACTTTCCTTGACTTTAGTATTACCTTGTGGTAGAGTATTTCTATAACGACGCATAAAGGAGAAATGAATGGCATTAAAACTTTACCCATATGTGATTGGTTCGGATTCAGCTAAAAAGCTTGCTGGGCTCTTAAATATTAAACAAGTCAAAAGTAACGGTAATTATATACCTAAAGTTTATGATAAAGTCATCGGATGGGGGAACGCAAAAATTCCCAGTTGGCAGTCTAAAGCTAATCTACGCGGCGTAACAATTTTAAATAAACCGGGTGCAGTAAATACGGCTTCTAATAAATTGTTAGCCCTACAGGCATTAAAAGCCTCCGGCATTTCAGTTCCTGAATTTACTACCGATCTCAATACTGCTTCTAGTTGGCTTCGTGCCGGTTATACAGTTGTCGAACGTCATGAACTCCGTGGTAATAGTGGGGCAGGTATTCGAATCGTAAATCTAAATGATCCCGAAATGCCTAATGATATCCAATCGGCACCCTTATATACTAAATTTATTCCTAAAACAAATGAATTCCGCGTCCATGTATTTCGTGGTGAAGTGATTGATTATATTGAAAAAAAGAAGAAGCTCGCAGCAAATAGAACTGAAACGTTCAACAAATATATTTCTTCTATTAACTGTGGGTGGGTTTTCTCCCGAACGGATGTACGCGATATCCCCGAGGTCAGAGCAATAGCTATAAAAGCCGTTAATGCCCTCGGGTTAGATTTCGGGGCTGTTGATATTGTTTATGAAAATGGCATGCCTTATGTTTTGGAAGTTAATACCGCACCCGGTCTGAGCGGAACGACGCTAGTCAAATACGCCAACGCCTTTAGGCGCTATATGGGTATGGTTGACCTTCCTTTGACTGTAACGGCTCCATTGATGGATGTGGTCACTGCTCACCGTGTAGCTCCAGTTGTCGCAGCCCAAGTGGCGCAAGTCGATAACACGATGCATGAAATGGTGACACTAAGAATTGATCGCGGTACAGCTTTAAAATTGCGAAGTCTCCTCGCACATATTTAAAGTTGAATGTTATTGAGGCTCGGCCCGCAAGGGCCGGGCAGTTTTTACGAGGTATTAATTGGTACGGATTACTTATGATGATTTTAAAAAGATGCTTAAACTTTTAGAAAAAGAAGGCTGTGGTGCCCATCTTAATTTTAAAACAGTCGACACTAGATTAGAAGTAAAAACACTTGACCGAACTGGAAAAGAAATGATGATTGAGATTTCTGATGTTGAATATCCTTTTATGCCTAGAATAACGAGAACGGAGTCTTTTTAATGGAACTGTTGGCAATGTTTGCTTTAGCTTATTTCGCTGGGGGATTATCTTTTTATTTAGTTTTTGGTGGGGAAAAGATCGGCCGATTTGAACAAGGCATATCGGATAATTTAATGCTTGGTAAACGAGTCGTAGTATCAATTGATGAAGAATGTTATATTTTTGAAATGCAGGGAAATAAAATACGCATAACTAAAGGTATCACAGAATTTTACCCATATGAAGGAGAACAAGATGGATTGGAACATCTTAGTTTGGTTAGTAACCATCCCGATCAATCTGATGATGATACTTCGGCTGGTGATTAGTCATTATAAAGAGTTTGATTATGTAAATATTCGCGGAGTTGTATGGCTATCATTGTTTGCTATTTTATTTGGGCCAATGTTCTCTCTACTGGGTATTGGTATATGGTTTCTAGAAAGGTGTGAATAATGATTGTTGTGATAGGACTTACAGTTACTTTTAATACATTTCTTTTACTTGATTTACATCATCGACTTACAAAAAAAGGAGTTTTGTAATGGTATTAGCGTCAGTTTCGAAATTGAATATATATTCCGGCGATACAATTTTTGATAGAGTTTATGAAGAATTTCGAGCAGCACAAGAAGAAGGTGTACTCAGCATTGAATTAGATATTTCTAATCTTGAAAATGAAATTCGATTAGACTTTATGACAGCTCTGGTAGATTTAGGATATGATGTCGGTTATAGTAGTGAAGAAGAGGTATTAGAGGTCTGGTATGAATAATTTAAGTTTACTTGGAAGTAAGTACTTACATGCCTTGCTTTATATCGTAGCTGATCAGCCTAGTAATAAAAATCTCTCCCCATCTGTCCCACTTGTTGGAACTGATTCCTATAAACGTCTATTAATATGGCTCGGGGCGATGAATGTGGATATTACTAGAGTTCGCTTTTACAATCAAACTGATGGACCATTCGATAATCCAATCAGTAAGGCAACTCTAAACAAAGCGGTAGAATTAGGACAAATTAAAGTTATTGCTTTAGGTAATAAGGCCGCTCAATATTTGAATAAGGCCGGGGTTGATGAATATTTCGTGCTCCCGCATCCAAGCTCCCGAAATCGATTACTCAATGATACTATATTAGTTAAAGAAAAATTAGGAGCTTGCAAGAATTATATTTATGGCCAAATTAAAAAAGAAAGTACCGAAACCGTCTGTCCGGTTATATCTACCTCCGAACAAAGTAATTCCCAGCGGCAAACTGTATTCTCGCAAACAGATAAAGAAGGTTCATGAAGAAGATCAAGATTGATATTCACGATCTGTTGGCAGTGTTGGAAGCAATGATTGAGAGTAATGGAACCAAAGAGATTATTTTTTTTGAACATGGACAGTACCCAGCCATATGCGACGCTGACGATCCTGATTCTATTATTAGCTTTGCTAGTGTGAACGAATCGGGAGAAGTTGATGAAACGGATGAGGTGCTGCATTGAAACGTAGCGAGGCTCAAACAAAAATTTATGAATATTTGTCTAAGAATAGTATTTATCAAATTAGTTCAGCAGAGATATTAGATCTAGTAGAAGGACTAGGAATGTTACCGCCAACCCGTACGGCATCCTATCGATCATTTAGAGGTGGAGAACCTATCAATGTATGGGAGCCAGAAGATGAAAAATAAACCGGCTGGATTAAAACAGGAACTCAAATATTGTAAGCATATGGTGGAGATTGCTCATCCATCGGCTCACTGGTCTATTAGGATTAAAGAGATTGAACAACAATTAAAAACCCTTAAGGGAAGGAAGAAAAATGGCAAAAGCTAAGTTAGGTTCAGGTAAGAGGTTTGCTGCACTGAAGAACAAATTGAGCCACCAAAAAGGAATCAAAGATCCAGCCGCCTTGGCTGCGTCAATCGGGGCGAAAAAGCTAGGACAAGCTAAAATGACTTCACTTAGTAAGGCCGGTAAGAAAAAGTGAATCAGTCGACTAATCCTTGGACGGATGAAGAAATAAAAATTTTGCGAGAAAATTATCCAACTATAGGATATAAAGTTCAATCATTGATCCCAAATCATAGTCTATCATCTATTGTATCTAAAGCATCTAGATTAAAAGTTCGCATAAAACATAAAATAGATTTAATAGACTTTAATAAAGTGATTGAACATATTAATCAAGGATTAAAAGTTCGAGAACTTTGTAAATTAATGAACATCGATCAATCAACTTTACATAAATATTGTGTTAAACACGGTTTATCTCTTAGGGCTATTTATAAAGATAATTTTTTATCAAAAAGATCCAATACTGGTAAAAAAACGTATTTTTTAAATCAATTAAGAAAATATAAAATAACTAATTCATTTAATACATGTTGTGTTTGTGGATTTCAAAGATGTATAGATTTGGCTCATGTAATTCCCGCTAGAGATAATGGACCATTTTCTATTGAAAATATTGTTCCATTGTGTCCAAATTGTCATCGATTATTTGATTCCAATAACCTATATCAAGAAGAACTTAACATGATGCGGGTATTCAATCAAAAAATGAAATTCATCGTGGAAAAGAAATAACACAAATGATTAATTATTTATTAACTTCCACCTTTATACACGCAGCTATATTACTCAGTTTGGTGTATTCTCCCAAAGTTAATACATCTGGGGCTACTCAAACTGAGGTCACTTTAATACAAAAGGGTGAAAGTGCTCCAATTTTACAACCATTAGGTAAACCCTTGATTCCTGGTCAATCGGGGGTAAAGGTTAAAAAAGTACAAAAAGTTGACATGACTGACTATGCTAATCAACTAAAGATGGTTGTTGATCCGGTATGGGTGTCAAAACTTGAACCCTACCAATCCAAATTAACTAAGACTTATGAAATAATTATCTTGCTTTCTGTAGATAACTATGGTAGGATAACTAGTATGAGGGTTAAAAAGAGTAGTGGTGATTCAAACCTCGATGCGTTAGCCGTCGAGACATTTAAGGAAATCGGGAGTATCCCCAAACCCCCGGAATCAGTAGTGAAAGATGGTATTGAATGGGCCTTATTATTTTAGTTGCAACGATTGTTATTGGTCTAATTATTTACGATGAGGTTTATCGATGAAATTTTATGCGCTAGAATATGCTAACTCTTCAATATTACTAGTGAAAAGTACTCATGGTATTGAAGATGTTTTGACTCGCATAGTTGAGAGTTATGGTATCAAACACAGTAGCGGGACCATCTACAATCCTAAATCATTTCTTACACTTAGAGAAGTTACAAGCCCTGATGATCGTCAACAATATGTAGCACATCGGTTAAATGATGTGTTGATCGGATAATTAAATGCCCATTGAACTTCCAGGTCACTTAGCAGAAAAATATAGAAATTATGCAATCCATTTTGATAACGGCTTGACAAAAAGCATGCTAATCGTTCATATTGGCCATTTACTAAAATTTAAATCAGTATTTAACAATTACATCATGGATCATATTGAATTAACTATACAAAAGACTAACAGTAAGCTCCTAACTGAAAATATCATTGGCATTCAAAAAGTTGATAATGGAAACAAACCCGACTACGAGCTGACTATTAACGGAGTGCTACTTGAAATCGGGGGCTAAGTTTTTATGTCTTTCTTTAATCTTTTTAATGGGTTGCTGCTCAGAACCATCGGGGCCATTCAATACTGAAGCTGACCAGGATAAGTCGTGCTATCGTAGTTTTGGGGGTAAGGCTGGGTATTGTGATGCATATCAACATAGAGGTCATGAACAATGAGACATCTCAAGTGGTCAGTTCTGTTAGTAGTTTCCTGGGCCATTATTACTTATTTGACCGTAACTTTTAATTTACCATCCTACATCTACTTTTCACTTTCATTACTAGATGGAGTAGTGTTAGGATGGTTGAGTGGCAAGGCTGGCTATGAAGCGTAGCTCTGAGTCATTAGAATCGCACCATCAGCCTATTAGCGAGGTTAAAACCGATGCCACTTAACACTGCCGATATTCAAGGAGCACTTCGGGAGCTGTATACCGACGTGACAACGCCTAATCCGATTGTTACCCCCGATCTTAATACTAGTGGTTGGAGGATTGAGACTTCGCCTTATGTGCAATCTGGGACTGCGTATTATGTCCCTGCCTTAGAATTTGGTGCCGCAGGGACTATTCTAACTTATCCTGGTTTTTGGCATTTACAGTATTATGAATACTCAAGCATTACAATGGGTTCCGAAGGGCAATACTTACCAATTCGTTTTGATGAGGAATACATATGAAGGTAAAGAAACGTAAACTCCCGAAAGTAATAAAGAAAGATAAACCCAAAGAACCTGAGCGCACGACTGGCTTTGGTGGCCCAGGGTACTTTTTACCATGATAATGATTAGTTTATTGATTCTATATACTTATATGTGGTATTATATATTTACGAGGATGGTATGAGTACTTTATTTTTAATCTGTGTCATGCATTGTTGTACTAAAGTTATGGCCCCGGATTCTAATTGGGTGGATCGCGATTATCAAGCTCTACATGGAGCCCAAAATAATTGTAAACAAGAATACAAAGAGAGTCCCTGTCTAGTCGAATTCAAACGGGTTGAGGAGAATGTTTATCGAGCCCTATGCGGAAAGGAAAATAATTGAAGCAAGCTAAATGTGACTTTTGTGAAAAAGAATCAATAGGTTACTGCTTCTATCAATGTGCAATTTATTGTGCAGATCATCAAGAAGAAGCTGAGAATATTGAGAAAGAGATGTTTAAAGAGCAAGATAATACTTTTGAACAAATGGAGAATAACTAATGCGATATATATACTCGACTGCGTCTCATGTTCTTACCAGGTCACTACCTGGATTAACTTTGGGGGTTCTTCTATTTTTATCGGGCTGTGCATCTACTTTCGTATCAAATCTATATAAACATTCTGAGGTAAAGTGTGAGGAACATCAAGGGGTTGTGGGCTTTATAGTACTAAAGATGAATAAAACATTCGCTTACAAATGTGGCGATGGATTTGAAGGCCAAGGAACATATGATCAGTAAAGACATAGTAATCGTAGCTTTATTAATTGGATTGATTTTATTTGTTACAGCTATTGTAACCAGTTGTGCAGATAAGCCTATGGATTGTCACAGCTATTGTAAGGCTAATGGTTACCCAGTATCAGGCGAGGCTAATGCTAATTGCCATTGTTATAAGCACGTAGAAGATGTGTGGAAACAATAAGATAATGAAATTTAGTAAAGGTGATAGAGTTAGAATCAAAGGCGCCCTAAAGAATAAGATATTACTATGGTGGGAAACAGGTTGGTGGTGTCCTAAGTATGCGCGCATACATGCATATCGTGAGGACATGGTTGCTTGGGAATTAGTCTATCCATCGAATAATCCTTATTATTTATTGGATACAATGTATGCAGTCGAGGAGATACTTGAAAAAGTGTAACCATACGAATTATCGAGATATATTCAATAGCGAGATAGGCTGTGCATACTGTATGGACTGCGGGAAAGCTCCCCTTTCGATGCAAGATATTGGTATAGGTATGTGGGAAGAAGTTAAACCTAAGATATTGGAATCAATAGCAAAAGATATAGTGCTGGATATTTTATCTAAACCCCCGGATCGTATAGACAATCTTCCTGAGGCTATTAAATTCCTAATTGATTATGTTCAAATGTACCCTCATCTGAATAACGAGGCTATTGTCGATTGGGTTCGGGATGCTTCTATTATATTAAGAGATTTAAAATAGTAGCACATGTATTAAGTCTTATTACTCTTTTTATTATTAGCTTCGGGGCTAAGGTATTGAAGATTCCAAGGAATATGTAATCCTGAAACATTCTCACCATTTAAAGGGATAATGTGATCGACTTGCATACCTTCTGGACGATTATCATATATTAAGATTAATTCCTTTTTATAAAATCTAGAGATAGGTTGCCCATACTTCTCAATGGCTCGTTTACGTTGTTTGAACTTTAACGTATGAGTTGGTTTACACCCAGTTTGATTCTCCCAACTACTTTTAAATATAGCCCCGCAGGATTCACAATTCTTAATGTAGACTATCTTAGGTTGCTTTCTTCGAAAGCTAGCTTGATATCTTATATCTTCCTGATGTAATATATAATATTTATGACGTTCAATTTTACTTTGAGGTTTACTCATTGTATACACTCTACCATAATTATATTAATTTGTCAAGGATTATTTTTTATAAGCTAAGTAGTTGAATATATTAAACATTTGTTGTACACACGCTCTCTCACTGTGAACATCTTTTGAGCCCAGAAAAAGAAGCCACCCCCGGTACCCCCACATTCTCTTTGGCATACTTCTTGCTTATATGCAAACGCGGGGCCACATGACTTGGCATGGTTGTTGCTTCCCCCTGCAATATCTAGGCCGGAAGTATTGGTATGATAGTTGCTTGTTGATGGTGAGTTGGCACAGTTGTTGCTAGACTACTTTCTCATTCCAAGACTATGCAATCCTAATGCCATATCAAACTGAAACGTTTCAAACTAATACAGCTTAGTATCATTATGGGAATCCTGAGTGTAATCAACTAGATCTATAATGCTGAGTGTCTGCATCTCATTTATAGAACAATTAAATCGGGTTTAGTCCCGAAAGTTAATACATTTATTCCAAGTAATTGATTGTTCTAATCAATAACGGGTTTAGTAATTGTCTCGATTTGAGTCGTCGAGCCTTTAGCGTTTCATCTTGAAACGTCGGTCACTTTACGCGCCGATTGGTCAATCACTATCCAGATAGGGCGCCTTGATTGTTCGACTACTACGCGCTTATCCTTATCAATACTTGTTAATTGTCTCAACTTGATATAATATATATTCCTGAAAATAACCCTTGAGTTTAGTCGCGGGTTACCGATAAGATTACATATGGGGGTTAACATGAAAATGCAAGTATTAGACAACTCAATGTTCGACAACGGATCATTCGAGTGTTTTAATTTCTGGATTGCAACGTGTGAGGGTTTACAGCAAGTCGATGCTACTCATCCTATTATTACAGAATGCCGAAAGGCTATTGAGGCCCGAATGGCCGATGGACGCATACATTACGCTCCGCTTGGTTTAGGCTACGGTGGATTACGTATTTTAGAAATTCAATGGTCTTAGTCTAGTACCGTCGGCCCTTAAGTGGGCCGCCGACTAGTGGACTAAACAAAGGAGACGGTATGCGACAAAAACCCCAGATTGTAACTGAATTTATCAGTGAGTTTTTAGGCCAAGGTTGGAATAAGTCTCAAGCTACATCATTGGCTTGGGCTGAGTATTTTGAGGAATGGATGGGCATTCAGGCATCCAAAATGAGAGGTGATGCATTTTTTGGTCCTGAAGTCCGGATAGATTGTTATTGTTCAGATTGTAAAGACGGCGGTCAACTATTACCGTCAACTACTATTATGTGGCTTGGAATGCATAAAAACCATAAAACTAAAACTATTAAAATTCGTTAAAAAGGAGTTGAAAATGTTACTAATAATCGGTATTATATGCGTGTTTATCGGTATGCCTGTAATCGGTGTAATCTTAATAATCGTGGGGATGTAATGAAAAGTCACATAATTCGAGTTAGTCGCATTAGTGTGAGACAATTAGCCCAATTGACTAAGTTGGGTTTTACAGTGGTGTTAGTATAACCAAAGGAGTTTATATGTCAATGCATATGGCGGCAGATTTCATGCTTCAACAAATGTTATTAAAGATGAGTGAACCGAATCTAGATAAATCAATCCTAGAGCGAAAAATCATGTACAACGGGAAATCAATCGATGCTATTGAATTCAAAAAAATAATTAAAGATAACTTGACTTCGAAGTATGTTCAAACCTTGAATGAATTGTTTGGCGGAAATGTCGAATAAGTCGACCGATGAGATTATAACTAAAGAGGTATTGACCGAATTGAGGTGTGTATGCGAGTAGAAGTGATTAGGGTTTCCCAAGCGTGGCAATTAAGGATTTTAGACTCTAGTGGTCAATTGTTTAGAGTTTGGTCAATGGCGAGGCTAATAGACGTGTTAGAGTTGGCAAATGCATTGCATCTAAGGATTGATAACGAGTTACCGTTGAACCAATTTAGATTAGTGAATGAGGTTCAAGCGGTCAATAGACCGATCGAACAATTCCGAAAGTGTGGATAAAATGAAATTATTATATGTTTACACTAATTTAGTCTGTTTTAGAAAATACTTGAAAAAAGAGTTTACTTTAGTTCGACTTTCAATTGTAATTTTAGTTAAGAGTTTAGTATAGCCCCGAAAGTTAATACAATTAACCGCCTAACGGCATGGAGTCTAAAAATGAAAGTCCTAACAGAAGAAAAAATAATTAAAGTAGATCAAAAAATCGAGGAAGTAGAAAATGAGGGTCTTATGGCTCTACTTGGTAAAACTGTTACATTGTTTTGTGTCAATTATATTTATGCCGGAAAATTAGTTGGCATTAACAAAACTTGTATCAAATTGGACAATGCTCATATTGTTTACGAAACCGGCGAATTTAGTTCGGCTAAATTTAAAGATGCTCAAAAATTACCTAGAGAATTGTATATACAAATTGCCGCTATTGAATCCTTTGGCTTTGTAAAGGACGTTTAATATGAAAATCGGTATTAAACACTTGTGGAGTCGACCCTCGTGGTCGGGGTCGGGGTCGTGGTCGGGGTCGTGGTCGGGGTCGAGGTCGTGGTCGGAGTCGAGGTCGGGGTCGTGGTCGAGGTCGGGGTCGTGGTCGACTCCACGTTAACACTTACAGGAGTGATGTTATTATGGATTTCAATTGTGCGCCTCGAAATGTATCGCATGGTTTTATTTATTGGTTTAGTTGGTTAGTTTTAGGTCGCGAGTATGTAAAACAGAAATATTGCAGTGAAAACCATGGTTTAGGTTACATGGCCGGTTACTCACCTGAAAATGGTAACTACGTATGTCCCGAGTGTGGCGAGACTGATCTAGACGGATTGAAAGTTGACTATGATAAACATCCGTGGAGTTCATTCAATATCAAGTTGGGATTATTTTGATTTTAATTGACAACGATTTTGAAGTGTGCTGAAATTTGTTATGGCCCCGAAGTTTGAATTTAATACATTTTAAAAAGGAGTTTACAATGCCACGACTTATCAAACTAAAGACTTTAGAACTAAAATCGGGAGCACACAAAAATCCTGAGGCGGGAATGTGCGTTATGGAAGCGGTTGCGTATTTCGCTAAAGAGCCGCATTCTGATAATCCTAAATGCGCGTGTCCAGTGTTAACATCTTATATGATTACTCTTAATGATAAGTTTAGTGATTCGGAACGACAATTACTAAAACCTTATATTCATAAATTGATCGGCACTAGGGACGGTAACGCTCAAAAA
>Ga0210388_10001165_pt1 | contig 20806 bp, 20 predicted proteins | sample IncBWC19OmetaG_FD_155485 | JGI IMG/M metagenome (GOLD analysis project Ga0210388, IMG submission 155485) | Forest soil microbial communities from Barre Woods Harvard Forest LTER site, Petersham, Massachusetts, United States - Inc-BW-C-19-O ... | reverse complement strand
TTCCGGCACTAGCCCATATGGCATAAACCACGCTTACTTCTCCTGCCTTTTTCAATACAAACACAAGTGATGTTAATGCAAGCCCGTAAAACACAAATACCAATACAGAAGGAACCAGCTTAGTAAACCCTTCGGCAAGCTTCATGCAAATGGTGCCGAGTACTTCAAAAATAATTCCCAATGCAAGGTATAGCCAATACATTTATTTGTCGTGTTTTAGAAAATTGTCCAAATATAAAGGGATTATGTTCTGTTAGACGCTATTTCCTTATTAGACTTGCTTTTTCCGTGTAAGATTAATCTGTTCAATACGAGACGGAGTCGCAGAAAGAATGCGCATATTAAAGTCGCCTATAACTATGTTTTCATTCTGCTTGGGTATAGTACCTGTTTCATGTAGTATTAACCCGCTTAGCGTTGTATAGTCAGGCGAAGCGGGCAGGTTAAGATTATATTTCTGATTCAGGTAATCTATTTCAAGCCTTGCTGAAAAAGCAAATTCTCCGGGGCTAATTTCTTTTTCTAATAGATCCTCTTTGTCATATTCATCTTCAATTTCCCCGAAAATTTCTTCAAATACATCTTCCGTAGTTAAAATACCTGAATTTACGCCAAATTCATCAACCACTACCGCCATGCTTTTATGCTGTTGTAAGAACATCCGTAATGCATCTTTAGCAGGCATTGACTCAGGTATTACAATTGCCGGCAATAGTATGGCTCCAATATTATCAGGGTTTTTAAACATTTCGTGAAAGTGCACATAACCAAGAATATTATCTATGCTATCCTTATAAATAACTATACGCGATAAACCTGTTTGGGCAAATCGTTCTTTAAGTTTAGTAGGTCCCTGGGTAATATCTACTGCTATTATATCTACACGCGGTATCATGCAATCGCGCACTTTTACATCGGGAAAACTAAGTGCATTTTTAAATATCTGCACCTCATGTTCTATACCTATTGTTCCAGGTAAATGAGGTGTGTGAGACTCAATATATGTATGCAGATCGGTTTTGGTAAAGGTATTTCCGTAACGGTAGATGTTTACACTAAAAAGTTTTTTCATTAGAAAATGAACAATCTCTAGTACTACAAGCGTAAAGGGCAAGAGCAAATAGTAGAGCACCATGCAGGGCAGTGAAAATAATTGCAATGCTCTGTTCGGATTGGACCTGAAAAGATTTTTAGGAATAAAATCGGCAGCTACTAAAATGAAAGCGGTTGAGATAATAGTTTGCAATGCAATTATTTCGAACTGTGATACAATGTAGCCTGAGAGCCAGGTGGCAATGAGGCTTGCAGTATATATACCAAACACTACCAATGCTAATGTGTTGCCAAGCAAAAGTGTAGTAAGAAAGCGTACAGGGCTTTTAGACATTCGGAAAAATGCCCTGCCTGAAAGGCTTTCCTTCTGGCTTTCTACATGTATTTGGAGCTTATTAGCCGATACATAGGCTATCTCCATACCCGAGAAAAGGAATGATAAAAAGAGAGATGTAAGTATTACAAAAAAGGTAAACATTTCTTACTTCTTATCTGTTGTGTTATTGCTGATTGTTATAGTACCTCTGATGTTCAATATTTTATAATTTGAAAAATCTTCATTCGACTGTAAGCCATCGCCGTAAATTATTTCATCGGCAGTCTTTATCTGTACAAACTTACTGGTATATATGGTATGCTTGTTTTGATCCCAGAATAACTGCTCGGTAGTTAGCCTGTCACCTTTTTTATTTACCACTACCACATTATTATCAGCTTCCATCAGTTTCGCTTTTTCATGGCGGATAGCATAGTTAGCGCTTGCATGGTTGGTAACCTCATTAGAATCGTTATAAAAATCAATATTAAGCCCCTTTGGAAATAACTGGTATGCATCTACGCCCTGGTAATTCTCAATTCTTGGCGACTTCAACCTGAATCTTGATTTCGCAGAATCATTATACATAATATCTGCATTTTCCTCAACTACCGATGGTGTTTTGTCTTTGGCAGATACCAGATTCACGGTTTCCATATTGTTTTCGCAGGAAACAAAACAGGCAGCAATAAAACAGGAAAATAAAAAAACAGAGAAGTTTTTCAGGCGCATGTTAAGCACTAAGTCTAGAGCAAATATACAGAAAGCTATTCGTACCTGCGCTTTACAAACCAACGGTCATCAAAGGTAAAGCTAAACATAAGCTTTATATAATCTTCCTGTAACAGGTTATTGGCAGTTGTACCCATTTGGCCAAGTTGCAGGCCAAGGTTTATCATAGAAGTGCGCATCATTATATTATTGCCACCAACAGGTATGCCCAACCCCAGTGTAAGGGCATAATCGTTCAATGCTGTATTGTTAATGTCAAAGTATGTTTGGGTATAATAGAAGCCAGCCCTATAGTGTATTCGTTTAAAAAATTTACCAATATTACGTTTCGGAACATATTGTACACCAAATCCCATTTGTGTGCTGTTGTTAAGATTTTCAGACTGCCCGAAGAATTCATACTGGCTCCAGTTCTGCATTGTGTAATCTAAGGTAAAGGTCCATTTATCGCGTATCTTTAGAGTAATTCCTCCACCAATCATTAAAGGGAGCCTTAACTTGCCTTTAACTGTACTGTCTTGCACCGTATCAATATTAGTTTGCGGAGCAGCTGTGACCCAGCTTACCGATAAAAGACTATATGTTGCATTTATATTAGAAGCCAATGCAGCTGTAGCGCCAATTGTAATACTCGAATTGGAACCAATCTTATGTGAATACATTATGCCATAATCAAGGTAAAAAGACCTAATGTCAGTATTCTCACTAACCTGGCTGTTAAAAGCACCATTATTGGGTGAATAAACAACATTTTGAGTATTAGTAAGGTTACCAAATAAATAAGAAAGGTTAAACCCGATAGAAAGATTTTTGAATGGCGCATAAGCTACACCTAAATGTGCCTGGTTAATTCCGCCCGAGCCCTGATAATTGTTGTTAATTATTCCAATACTATCAATATTTGGGCTTGTATTTATAATATAACCTACGCTGGTAAATGGCCGAAGGCCAATACTTGCACCAAAATGTTTGCTTACCGGAAAGGCCATTGCAAAGTATGCAAAAGAAGCAGTATTGTTTTTATACGTTTGCCCTTGTGTTGTAAACTGGCCTGTATTATACAATAAGCCTGCTTCGAATGTGGTTATTCGATTATAATAGTAAGAAGCAGGGTTTTTAAGATTGATAAAATATGGTGTGAGTGAATCGGTAGCGGTCCAGCTATTCATAGCAATGCCTGTTTGCCCCATTGAGAAACTTTGCACTCCATACTGATCACCCATATCGCCAATACCGTAACGCGAATATGGATTTATATCGCTGGTTTGCGCATTCATAAGGAATGGACCACAAAGTAAAGCGATTAATGTACAGGCAGAAATTAAGCGAATACGTAATATTGACATAGATGTTCTGATGCTCTTTACTGCTTTTGTTGTGTATGAGAAAACGCCAAAATTACATTAAGTCCTTTAAGCGTCAAGAAAGGTTCCATATTTATTTTTGCGGCAAGGTGTTTTTTGAGCCATGCAGATGACCCACCAGTTACCAGTATTTGCAAGTTGTTGAAGGACTTTTTATACTCTTGAATTATGCCCTCAATTTCTTTTAGTATTCCTTGCTGTACACCCGATAAAATGCTCTGTTTTGTTGTTTTTCCCACCAATGCTGAAATTTTTTCTTCAACCTCAACTAACGGTAATCGGCCCGTAAAAGTATGTAAGGCCTTAAAACGCATTTCTATACCGGGTGAAATACTTCCGCCATGGTAAACACCTTTGCTATCTATAAAATCGTAGGTAATGCATGTTCCGGCATTTATTGTTAATACATTTTTGTTTGGGAATATTGAATGTGCAGCTACTGCTGAAGCCAGCCTGTCCTTACCAAGTGTATGGGGTGTGGCATATTTATTTTTAATAGGTACAGGGGTCTTATCTGTAAGCTCAATGAAATTGAAATTCTTTTTCAGATAGGTCTTCCATTCAGCAGGATAATCTTTCACAGTGCATGCAATAACATTACGTATGCCTTTGTGGGTAACCGCTTTCAATTTCCTAAGGTCGAAGGCCTCATGTACTTTAGCTTCTGAAATAACGGTGCCTTTAAAAACAGCTGTCTTTACACGTGAGTTACCTATGTCAATGGTAAGGTTCATTTTTTTAAATCGGGCTCAAAACTAATAAATACAGGCAAAGAGGAAGCAGTAGCCATAGCCGATTCTGTTATAAAATGTTAATTGAATGGCATTTTATGTACATTTGCGCCCACATTATCACACATAAGTGAAGCAGATAACAACATATACAAGTATTATTACACCTACCCGAATTAAGGGAACAGGGCAGTATATGCGTTTTATTCAGTACTGTTCAACATATTGCATCTAAGGCAATATCCGCTCTTAAGTAAGTTTCTGTTTTTTCTTAATTTTCTTAAATTTTACTGATTATGTTACGTGTGTTCAATACTGTACTTATGCAATTAAACAACCTTGTGGTTGTTGTAGGTTCTAACGGAAATGTTAGTTATGTTGGCCCTTCGGCGGAACGTATGCTGGGCTTTAAAACAGGCGAACTGTTGGGTGATAAATGGTGGACGAAGACCTGTTATAATATTGCTGATCCTGAGCAACGTAAGACCGAAGTAGGCTTTTTTCTGAAACAAGTTACCGCAGGTAAAACTATTGTTGCCCCTGTTGAGCATAAAATAAATACCGCTAATGGTGATTCCCGTTGGTTCTCATGGAATCTTTCTGCGGGGCCCGATGGCTCATTGGTTAAGATAGGCTATGATATAACCGACCGCAAGTTGAAGGAACAAGAAATATTGGTAAAAAACAAAGAACTAAGTAACCGCAACCGTGAGATATTTGAGAGCCTAGAATATGCCCGAAACATACAACAGGCTATATTGCCTTCGGTTGAAAAACTAAGAGGAGGTTTTGCCGATGTGTTTTCTTTATACCAGCCTAAGGATGTGGTGAGTGGTGATTTTTACTGGGCTCATTCAACCGAAGAAGCTTCTTACCATGATGTGGTAGATTGCACCGGGCATGGAGTACCCGGAGCACTTATGACCATAATGGCCAATGGTTTGCTTAAAGATATAGTTGTGAAAAGAGGCATAACTGAACCTGCAGCAGTATTGCATGCGCTTGATGAAGAATTGAAGCAAATAATAAATGCCCCGGGAAGCGCTGTACGCGCCCATGATGGTATGGATATAACCTTTCTGAAATATGAAAACGCAACCGCAACTTTAAAATTTGCTGGGGCTTTCAGGCCAATGTTGCATGTGCGTAAAGGGGAAATAACTGAATATAAGGGTTCCTGTTACCCTATAGGTTATTACCATGAGGTGGAAAAACACTTTGAACAGATGCACTTAAAGGTAGAAAAGGGAGATAATATTTATTTATCTACCGATGGGTATGCAGACCAGTTTGGAGGGGAACATGGCAAAAAATTCAATAAGGCACAGTTCAGGGAACTATTGCTATCAGTGCAGGACATGGAATTACAGGAACAAAGATCATTCCTTGAATATTCATTGCTGAATTGGAGGCAAAAGGAGCCACAGACAGACGACGTATTGGTTGTTGGCTTTAAAGTATAGAATAAAATAAGGGGTGGTAAAACAAATTTATTATTTTTGCGCCCCTGTTTACGGTACCATAGCTCAGCTGGTAGAGCAGAGGACTGAAAATCCTTGTGTCGCTGGTTCAATTCCAGCTGGTACCACACTCAGAAAACAAAAGCCCCGCATTAATGCGGGGCTTTTGTTTTAACCTATGCTGTGCTTATACCTATTTTATAAACCGGTGTATTGCTTTATCAGCGTTATCTTGAAATGCAGTATTTTTCAAATCGGTATAAAAAGTGCTCTGGTCAACCACATCTCCGGATAATTTGCCCTCTTTACTTGCATAAAAAACCCCGCTTTTATATCGATCATCCGAAATACCATCTACAAATCGTTTTGCACCTACTTCCAGCTTATGCACCATTCCTCCTATCATTGGAAATACAACAGGCATCATAAGATACTTCAACATAAATTTCATTGCTGGAGGCAAATTATCCGGTGCGTTAGTTCCGCCCGTGTTCCCAGGACTCATAACAACAAATTTGAGGTCAGGATATTTTCTTGCCATTGATAAGGTCCACATTGTTGCTGCATATTTAACGTATCCGTATGCTTGCACCGAATCGAATTTATTACCAAAATATGATCCATCAAGAACAGCAGCAAATTCATCTACAGAAGAAGTCTTCATGGCAACCTGTTTCATTCCGAGCATCTTTACTCCCGGTACAGCTTCCGCACTGACTGATAGTACTGCTTTTTTTAACTTATCACGTTTAATTAATTCGTCCACTAAAATTACATGACCTAAAATATTCGTAGCAGCTAATTCATTCATACCGGAAGGTGTCATTTTCCCGGCAGTTTTTCCAACCATTCCACCTGCATTTAAAATTATTGCATCAATAGGTTCCTTTATTTTTTCTACTGCATTTTTTACGGAATCTGCATCAGCAACATCCCCAATAATAATTTCAAAGATCATTTTTCCCGTTTTCTCCTCAAGGTCTTTTTTTGCTGCCTCGGCCTTCGCCTGATTTCTGCAGAAAAGAATTACCTTTTTTGTTTCTTTTCTCAATGCTAACTGGTGGGCAGTCTCTTTGCCAAGCCCAATATTTGCGCCGGTTATTAAAATGCTTTCATTCATTTTTTCTAAATTTAATTTATTACTATATTAGAATATTTCTACTATCAAAGTATTTAGTCAAAAAAAATCAAAACCGAAGTTTTGTATTTAATTTGAAAGTGCAATATTACGAAATCCGTACTAATTACCAAAAAAAAATTATTTCATTGATTCAATTACTGCCGTCATTTTCCTCAGATACCCAATAAAATTAACTTGTTCAGTAGCATTGTACTGCGACAAAATTTTTTCTGCCCTTTCATCCTGTCTATGCAAGAATATTTTAAATGAGTTTTTGCCTTTAATTGTTAGAGCAACATTTACCACTCTTCTGTCTTCATTGGAATGTACCCTGGTTAAGAACTTTTTCTCAACCAGCTTATCTACAACACTTGTCAAGGTACTTAACGGAGAGTTTAAATTTTCCGATATATCGGTCATTTTAACGCTGGTATGCTGGCCAACGAATACAACAACTTGCATTTCCTTTTCATTAAACCCTCCACAAATTTCCGAACATGCCTCTGATTCGCCCTTCACAGCATTTACGAATCTGAGCATTGAGGTGACAAACTGATCTTTTATATCTTCCTTCACTATCATACCTTCTGAATTACTGGTTATTTCGACTACTGAATATTATGAATGTAGAAGCAAAAATAGGAATTAGTTATCAAATGCTTCCGGAATATACTTATACAGGATAGTTACCGAAACAGGTGATGTAGTTTCGGAAGGTAAGTTCGTAAAGGAGTAAACTAAAGGACCTTACTTCTTTTTTGATTGAAGTTTCGCAGCTTTCATCTTCTCTTCTTTCTTCGCAATGCGCTTTTTCCTTTTTATATTTTTCTTTACAAGTTGCTTCATGGTTATTCTATTGTTTGTTTAATGTTTCATTCTTAATTGCATCTGCAAAGTACGATATTTTATTAATTCGACTGTAAAATCATAAAAGCGAAAGTTAATCCGTTCAGCCTTTTGTTAGTCGTTTTTAACTGCTGAATAAGCAGATTAATAGAAATTTTGAGCCTTATACATCTCTGCTTCCTAACTTAGAATGGAGTTTTTAATCTTTAAGTCAGGATATCATGAAAACGACCTTTCTAAAAATTGTATGCTTTGTGGTATTGATTTGTACAGCAATTCAATTGAATGCACAATCTAAACCGAAAGATACTTTAACTAATATGGGTGGGGTATATATGACAGCCATTGATTACCAGAATGGTAAGTTAACTTTCCCGATCGATTGTATGAAACCTGCAGGCGACAATATTAAAGTGCATAATCTTTTCTGGAACCAGACTATTGATGTTGTATGCAACGGTAAAAAACGTACCCTGCAAAAAGAGGATGTATATGCTTATAGAGATTGTGACGGGGTTACATATCGTTTTTACAAGAATGCCGACTATATCATTTCTGCAACAAAGGACTTGTACATTTATGTTATGCAAACACAAAATGTACCTAGTCCGGACTCGAAGATAGTGAACAAGTATTTTTTTAGTAAGGGTCCTACCGGCGAAATTAAAGAACTGACCTTATCTAATTTACAGAATTCATTTCAGGATAATAAAAGGTTCTGTAATATGCTTACAGCCGAATTTAGCCATGGTGAAAATATAAGTGAATATGATTTCCGCTCTCACAGTTACAAGGTAACCCAACTGTACGAATCATCAAATGAATGATTGAATAATCAGGTGAGCCTTATTCTTATCTGGTCAAAGAAGCTCAATAACTATTACTGGATAACGCTTCCAGGAGAGAAGTATTCTAAGAGATCTTATAGGCTTACTTCAAGAACCGCAAGTAAAATGCCGCGAAAACCAAGGCAATTCCAATGTTAACGAGCAACCGTGCCCAGAAGTGATATTTGAAGAAAAGTAAATCGACACCGAATATAAGGGCTACCATTACAACAATGTAGATTACATACACCCATAAAGAATATTTATTCATGACTTCCACAAATTAAGTTTCAAGTATGCTTTCTATTTTAATTCAATGTTTTTCATAGAGCAAAGTTACAATGGCGATGAGGTTTCGCAAAGGAAGTTTGTGAAGGAGCGATATATTTATTTGTAGTATGTTTTTACCTGTCAAGAATTGATATATACGCCCGCCATGGACCTGTTTCATTTTTATATTGCTTTGCCATAACCCTGGCTATCTGGGCTATGTGGCCAAGGTCGTGCACTACCCAGGTAGACAAAAGTTGCCTTAATGTTACAACACCAAATTCTGGGTGTATACCCGTTTTATCTAAATCCTGTTCTGTTAGTTTTCTCGATTTTAATACTTCTATTCCATTCTTTCTTAACTCTTTAAATTCATCAATTAACTGTTGTAATGACTTGCCTTTGCTATTCTTAAACTGAGCAAACCTGTCAAAGGGCTCAAATTTCTTATTGTCAATATCGGAGAGAATAATCTCCATGCGGGGAACCCAGTCAGTTTTTTCTCCGTGTATCAAATGCCCCACCACATCATATGGGCTCCATGTATCAGGCCCTTCATTATTCATTATCCAATCGGTCGATAAACCTTTTAGCATATCCTCTATAACAAAGGGGCTGCGTTCTAATACTTCAATTGCTGAGACAAGTTTAAAGTTCATATGAGTATAATTTAAAGATTCAGTTAAAAAGGCCTAGCTGCATAAGCCACAAACAGTGCCATAAGTAGAAACACTAAATTTATAATCGCATGCTGGAATTCCTTACGTCTGATATGTAGGTATATAGAACCTATCATTATCAAGGCAATACAGGCCGCACTTATAAAAGTAAGGTAATGCCCATGCCCAAATAACCTAGGTATTATCACCAAAAGCCCGCTGATAAGTTCTATCCCGGCAACTATTTTAATAATGCCAGGTTTAAAATCCTCGGCCCAACTCCCACCACTTGCAATAACTTTCTCTTTGGTTTGAAAAAATTTAAAGCTGCCCGTAATTACAAAAATCAAACCAAGTAAGCCCTCTACAATCCAAAGCGCTATTGTCATAGTGTTTTAATTTTATTCATCAAATGTAATTCATTACTTAGAAAATTAATGAGGAAAATAGTGTGATTTATGCAAGATATCATCTTATTACTGTAACACTTAAAATTTTAAAGGGTATCACCTTTGTACCGTAATTAATTTGATGAGTTCTTAACAGTATAACCAGTAATAATCAACATGAAAACAATAATTTTTGCAATATGTTTATTTGGGGCACTCTTAATGCAAGGGTGTGTTGCATATGTAACACCTGTAGGTGGATATTATCAAAGGGAAAATTTTTGGTATTATAAAGACGGGCACGGAGGGGAACATAGGGAGAATGGCAGGTACCACCATGGTCCGGGAGACGAACATCATGATGGGAGATAAAACTTCCAGCAACTTAAAAAATAAGAAAGCCCTACAATTATTGTAGGGCTTTCCTTTTCTATAAATAGAAGATTATTACTTGCCTTCGCTAAGTTTCTTATTGTCCTTTTGTACTTTCTTTTCATCCTTTACAGCTTTCTTAGGATGACCATTCTTTTCAGCCCTTGCTTCTTTAGCCTTGTTTTTAGCTTTGTTATCCTCAGTCTTCTTAACTGCTGCATCTTGTGCATGTGCAACAACAGGAGCGAAAGCGATTGCTACTAGGAGTGCTCCGGTAGCTATTACGTTTGTGAGTTTCATGATTAATTTGAGTTATTGGTTATTTTATGACACAAACGTACAACGTGAAAATGAAGGGTTAATGAAGATTATGAAGATAGATGAAAAGAATAGTGATAAAGAGGGCTTATTTTTATTTTAATAATACAATTTGTTGTAATTGAAGCAGTTCGTCGGTAAAAAGCTACAAACCGTCGATTTCATGGGTAAAATCAGTAACTTATCGAAATCGTTTGCGTAAGTTTGTGTTATAATTCTGTGGGGGAAAACAGAATTAAATTTACGGGTCTCTAATTTTTGAGTAGCTAAATCTATTTAGATTTAAAGCTGTAGATTTAAAACAGTGCCCCCATTGAAGGCTAAAGATAAATTTTAAAACATGGGAACACATTTTACGAAAAAGCTAAAAAGAGGTCTATTTATGGTGGGTTTGTCTCTAGTAATAGGACAATTAGCTAATGGCCAGGGAGTTGGGATAAGTAATACCACTATTACACCACATCCATCATCAATTTTGGAATTAAGGTCAACAAGCCAGGGTTTGCTTGTTCCGCGTTTGAATACAACCCAAATGAATGCAATTGCTAGTCCTGATACCGGCCTGGTAATCTATAATACCGATTCTGCATGTATGTGTTTTTATAATGCCAATACCACCAAATGGCAATCTATGTGCCGTGTTGCAGGTGTAGGCCCAACTGGCCCAACCGGTGCTAATGGTACAAACGGTACGAATGGAGCAAACGGTGTCACTGGTCCTACAGGTGTAGCCGGAACTAACGGAACAAATGGAACAAACGGTGCAACGGGTGCTACAGGCGCAGCCGGAACTAATGGTACTAATGGAACAAATGGTGCAACAGGTGCAACTGGAATAGCAGGTGCTAATGGTGTCACTGGTCCAACAGGTGTTGCTGGTACAAACGGAACGAATGGTACCAATGGCACGAACGGTGCAACTGGTGCAACAGGAACCGCAGGGACTAATGGAGTAACTGGCCCAACAGGTGTTGCTGGAACAAATGGAACAAACGGTGCAACAGGTGCAACTGGAATAGCAGGTGCTAATGGTGTCACTGGTCCAACAGGTGTTGCTGGAACAAATGGAACAAACGGTGTTACTGGTCCAACTGGATTAACGGGTGCTAATGGTACAAACGGTACGAATGGTACCAACGGAACAAACGGTGCAACGGGTGCTACAGGATTGACCGGTGCTACTGGCGCAGCTGGAACTAATGGTACTAACGGAACAAATGGAGCAACCGGTGCAACCGGAACTGCGGGTACAAATGGCACCAACGGAACAAATGGCGCAACGGGTGCAACTGGAATAGCGGGTACAAATGGTGTAACTGGTCCTACTGGTGCAGCCGGAACAAATGGTGCAACCGGCGCTACCGGAACCGCAGGAGCGAATGGTGTAACTGGTCCTACAGGACTAACAGGTGCAACCGGAACTGCCGGTACTAACGGAACAAATGGCACCAACGGTGCAAAAGGAGCTACAGGCCCTACAGGTACCAACGGTACGAATGGTACGAATGGAGCTGCTGGCGCAACAGGGCCAACTGGATTAACAGGTGCTAATGGAATGGCGGGCACTAATGGTGCTACAGGAGCAACTGGTGCTACTGGAACAAATGGTACGAATGGAGCTGCTGGTGCAACAGGACCAACCGGATTAACAGGTGCTAATGGAATGGCAGGCACTAATGGCGCAACAGGTGCAACAGGCGCAACCGGATTAACAGGTGCTAATGGGCCTGCTGGTGCAACAGGTAGTAATGGTACCAATGGCGCAACGGGAGCTACAGGCCCTACAGGTTCAGTAAGTTCAGTGGGTATGTCGGTTCCTTCATTCCTTACTATAACAGGTTCACCAATCACTACAAGCGGAACGCTTGCAGTATCGTATTCTGCTTCTATACAATTACCGCTTGCGAATGGAGGCTTGAATGCTAACCTTACCGCAAGCAATGGTGGTATATTCTATTCTACAGGAGCAGCAGGCGCCATATTGGGAGGTACGGCAACTGCAAATAAAATTCTGATGAGCGGGGCAAGTAGTGCACCAACATGGAGCACTGCTACGTATCCTTCAACGGCTGGTACTGCAGGTAATTACATTGTATCCAACGGTACAAATTTCGTTTCAGCAAATCCCGCAGAAGCTCAGTCGGACATTGCTTCGGAAACAGGAAACAATAGTACCACCACTGCTAAAATGATGGGAGTAAATACAACCATTGTGCTAGCTGCTACAGGCCGGTTCCTGGTAATTATTAGCGGCAATCTTTCAAGTACCAATAACAATGATGGAGGCACAATACAATTATATTACGGCACCGGTACAGCGCCTTTAAATGGTGCAGCGGTTAGTGGAACAGCAATTGGAAACACCTTAACATATAATGCATTGAGGGTGGCAGGAGATAAATATCCATTCAGTATGAATGCTATGGTGACGGGCTTAACCGTAGGCACCACATATTGGATAGATTTTTCACTGAAAGCTGTGGCTGGTGGTACGGTATCACCCAGTAACCTTAGTATTACCGTTATCGAACTATAATAGCCTTATAACACAACAGCAATGTTAAAACGTTTCCAAAATATATTAACCAATGTAAGTATCCTTCCGGGGCTGTTTATGTTATGCAATCTTTCGGCGTATGGGCAAACCATATCAAATACAGGTGCAACCATTAGCATTATCAACAATACAGCAGTAAGCAGCGCAAGTATTAATAACTCAAGCGGAACAATATCAAATAACGGCACGCTTAACCTTAGTGCCAATTATTCAAATAGCGGTTCGGTAAATGGAAATGGTTTATACAACGTGGGCGGCAACTGGACCAATTTAGGAACGTTTATACCAGGTGTAAGTTCTGTAAATTTTAATGGCTCATCTGCTCAAACTATAGCCGGGTCTAATCCTACTCCTTTTTATAATATAATTGTTAATGGAGCAGGAATTGTATTGTCTCAAAATGGCAGCTTCAGTAATGTCTTTACTTTAACAAATGGCAATATTTCAGGGATAGATACGATGACCCTAATCTCAAATTCAGGGAATACCGGAAGAATAGCGCCTGTAGGGGCAAGTGCTTCTATTACCGCAACATTTAAAATGCAACGGTATGTGAATAGAAGCACAATCGGATATTGTTTCTGGTCATCGCCGGCACAAGTTGAAAACCTTGATGATTTGAATCACAGCAGAAGCCCTAACTTCTTTATTACAGACATTGGTGGAATAGATGGAAACAATACATCAAAGAATGTTTCAGTTTATAATTATTTAGAACCAACCGAAGTATATAGCCCGATTACGACCAAAAGCTTCTTATTTACAAATGGCAGAGGTATTATGATATATATGAGGAATTCCATTACTACTATGGCTCCTTCGGTATTCAGATCAAATGGAGTTCCTACTTTTGGAAATGTAAATGTTGGTGTTACATATACTGCAGGAACATATGCAGGCCATACAGAATTGGGGAATCCCTATGCATCACCAATCGACTGGGGCACATTTTATACCGATAATTCCTCATTACTGCAAAGTACATTCTATATAATGGAAGCAAATGGAACTCAGTATCCGTTTACTTCTGGAAGCATTCCAATGAACCAAGGTTTTGCTGTTAATGCTACTGCGGCGGGGACACTAACTTTTAAAGAGTCTCATAAAACTAATGTCGATGCTGCTTACTTGAAACCAAGTGGAAGCGGGGATCCTGCCGATGAGCCTAATACTGTAAAGTTTACCTTATCTAACGATGCTAATGAGTACGCATGCCCAACTATAATTTCATTTGATGGAAGTTATTCTAAAAATTATAACCCTAAGGAAGATGCGGAATATTTCACAAGCCCAATAGTTGAAGTTCCTGTGATGTACACTGTAAGTGATGATAACAAGAATTTAATTCTTAATAAGCTGCCTGATGTGGATAAGAGTCTGGACATTCCTTTAAAAACCTTTCAACCAATTCCTGCAAACTACGATATCTCCATGACGGGTTTGGATAATTTAACTTCTTATAATTGTGTTTTGCTTATTGATAATAGCACCGGTAATATACTTAACAACTTCATTGAGAATAGCTCGTATAAATTTAATACAGCATATGGGCCACAGGAAAAAAATCTTACACTTCGTTTTAGTAAGATTGGAATAGGAGAAAGTTGCGCAACAGTTTCAACGGCTGCAAACGATAATGTTCAAATATATCCTTTGCAACAAAATGCCATAATTAACTTCAATCTGGCTCAAAGTGAAGATGTTGTAATATCAGTGTACAATGTTCTTGGTCAAAAGGTAAGTGCCGATATTAACCGCACGGTTCAGAATGATAAGGTTAGTGTTCGCCTGCCGATGGTAAGCGGTTTATATATTGTAAGGGTGCAATCTGCTTACGGCACCACTACCCAAAAAATATCTATTAACGAATAAGAACCTGCCGGAATATATTTCCTTAGACTGTATTATGCAGGGCATCAGTTTATTTCTTCCCAAAGGATAGCAGTGCAGTAAGGTGTATTGAGATGTATTATAACTTGCCAAAGTTTTCCGGGCAAATAATCGTCTAATTACCAAGAACCCAAGCCAGTGGAAATTGATATTCAAGCTTTAAAGGCAAAAAGTGAAGATGCTTTCAGGCAGCTTGTAGAGGCATTTAATAAGGATATCTATAACCTTTGCTTAAGTATAGTGCCGAATGTAGAAGATGCCGAGGACCTTGCCCAGGAGACATTTATAGAAGCTTTTAACAGTATACATTCGTTCCGCGAAACCGCCCATATTAAAACCTGGCTCTACCGCATAGCTATAAACAAATGCTATGACCATCATAAGTTTACCAAAAGGAAAAAGCGTTTTGCACTCCTTCAGCCATTGTTTAATAAGGAAGATGAAGCTATAGAGATACCCAGCAATTTTCAGCACCCGGGCATAACACTTGAAAATAAGGAGAATGCCCAGATGCTCTATGCTGCCCTGGAAACACTGCCTGAAAGCCAGCAAACAGCATTTACATTATATGAAATGCAAGGCATGGAGTATAAGGAAATAGCTGAAACCATGTCGTTAAGCCTGTCTTCAGTGGAGTCGTTATTGTTCAGGGCAAGGGCTGGGCTGCGGAAAAAGCTGCAAACTCATTACATAGGCAAAGCAAGTTTAAAAAAGTAACATCGTCTAATTACTCGTATATGGAAAGAAAGCAAGGCATAGAAGATCAAATTGATTCCGTTCTTGCATCGGCAAGAAAGATTAATTCTGTTGATGCTCCTTCAGGATTCACTGAGAGGGCAATGCAAAGACTTAATGCACTTAACGGCATTGAATTTTCCATTTGGCCTGCTTTATTGAAAATAGCTGCTGTAGTAGTATTGGTAGTGGTGAATAGCTATACCGCAGTGTATATTATAAATGGCCCTTCCCAAGAACAGCAGGAAGTTATTGCGCCTGAATCAGATAATATAAATGATCTTGTGACTGAATACCAGGCAAGTGATTTTAACGAAGATATATTAACCCCTAATAATATAGAACATGAACAACCCTAAACTTACAAATATTCTTTTGATAGCGCTTATTGTGATTAATGGCCTACTATTACTAGGCTGGCATATGCAGTCTCACCGTCGCCATCACCATCAATTCTCTTATGAAAGATTTCACGGCGAACATGGAGGAAGATCATGGGCATTTCACAGAGGAGGGCATGGGTTTATGCATCATGGCAGACATATGATGAATGGTGGCCATGATTATGAGAATGGTCAGAATAATTAATACTTATAGAAATGAATACACGCCTAACCAACACAATACTCATCGTTCTTTTACTGCTAAATGCAGCATTCGTAGGGTTTTGGTGGTTGCACCACGGGCATAGCCATAGAATGCACCCCAACATGAATCATACTGCCAAGGGGCAGGGGAGGGTAATGGGAATGGATATTATTGTGAAAGAACTGAACCTTGATTCTGCACAAAAGCGACAAGTAGAGGGTTTATGGAAAGAACATAGTGCCACAATGGGTAAATACCAGGCTCAAATTACCCAATTTGAAAAACAAACCCTTGAATGTATGACCCATGGCATCACTGACAGTTCGCGTGCTTTTGTTTACGCCGATTCTGCAGGTATGGTAAGAAACGCAATACAAAAAGAACATTTCAGGTATATGGCCAGGATAAATCAATTATGTAATGCTGACCAGAAAAAGAAGTTCGATGAGATGGTTAAGAACATGATTATGAGGGTTTCACATCATTGGAACCCACACGATAGCAATATGAAGCAAGATTCGATGTAAATTTGCCGCCCTATGAGAAAATATGCACTGTTATTATGTATAGGGCTTTTTGTTCATAATGCTTTTGCCCAAATGGGCGGAATGATGGGCGGAGGCGGTGGAAGTTGGAAGTCGCAAACAAACGTTGGTCATTTTTATGGCAAAGTACTTGATAGCGTTACACATAACCCAATACCATTTGCTGCAGTGCAGCTTACCGGGCAAAAGTGGGACTCAGCTTCGCAATCATTTAAATCGGTTGTAGTTGCAGGCCAACTAACGGGTGATAATGGTGAGTTTAGCCTTGAAAAATTATCGGTACTGGGTGATTATACCTTGCAAATAAGTGCAATTGGGTTCAAGATCTATACAAAGAAGCTCTCCTTCAATATGAATAAATTGATGAAGCAAGGGCAAAAAATGCAAAGCGCGGGAGCTAATGGGGGAGATATAAATTCGGCTGTTAGCCTTATAAATGCTGTAGATAAGGACCTTGGAAATATTCTATTGTCATCAGACGCTACAACACTGAAAACAGTTACTGTTGATGGCGCTGCGCCTATGATGGAGATAAAACTTGATAAACGGGTTTTTGATGTAAGTAAAAGTATTACCACTACAGGTGGAACGGCTGAAGATGTGTTAAAGACCATTCCTGCTGTTAACGTTGATATAGACGGAAACGTAACCCTTCGCAATTCTTCCCCGCAAATATATGTAGACGGAATGCCCTCTACTTTAACCATTGACCAGATACCGGCAGATAACATAGACAAGATTGAAGTTATCACTAATCCATCGGCTAAATTCGATGCATCAGCAGGTTCAGGCGGCATTATAAATATTATCATGAAACATAACCAGAGTCTTGGATACAATGGTTCTGTTCGTGGAGGTATAGATGAGTTCGGCAAATTAACCGGTGGACTTGACCTTAATGTACGCGATGGTAAAATAAATGTATTTGGCAGTGTATTCTATAAGCAAATAAAGCATAATATGTATGGCACTGAAACAAAGGATACAGCGGGAAAAGCAGATGGGCCACCGTACCTTGATATTTCGCAGCATGACACAAATACAATGAATGGTTATTTTGCTTTTGCCCGCGGGGGGTTCGACTATTTTATTGATAACCGGAATACATTAACATTAACTGCAACCTATGGAGCAGGGAATTTTAATTCTACTGACCTGTTGCACACAGTTACCGATACACTGCATTCCTCATCACCCAATACAACATCATCTACATACGAGCCATCAGTATCACAGCGGACCATGCAAAATGAAGGATTGTCAGTATCGTATAAGCATTTATTTCCTAAGGAAGATGAAAACGTTACTGCCAGCCTAACTATTAATCAAGGTTCTAGTAATGGCACCGGAACATTCCCTATAATGAATTATAATTCAGGCGATAACTTACTCTCACAAATTAATGAAGAGCAGATAAGTGGCGGCACCAGCGGTTATTACGTAGCCAAAGTAGATTATGTTGATCCTGTAACTAAAAAAATTAAAATTGAAACGGGAGCACAGGCAACTATAAACGGTGTAAACAGCAACAGCAATATTTACATAAATAATAACCTCATCCAGGATGAAAGTAATACTTCATTATATAACCAACAGACCTATGCAGCATACTTTACTTATACACAAGACCTAAGTAGTCGCTTAAGTGTGCAAGGTGCATTAAGGGTTGAACAATCATTATACAGCGGTCATGTTACCGATTCAACAAGCACGCTTTCTTTGTCACCACAAACTTTGCTCTATTTTTTCCCAGGCGCATTTGCAACATTCCATTTGAACGAAACGAGTGACCTCCAGTTCAGTTATACTACCCATATTACCCGTCCTAATTTTACCCAGTTAGTGGTAAATAACTATTCAAATCCTGAGAATATTCAAATAGCAAATCCAAACCTGAAGCCATCTTACATGAATTCTTTTGAGTTTAATTATATAAATAATTTTAGCAGGAAGAATACGTTGTTGTTTTCAGTGTATTACAAGCAAACTGATCAGGTAATTACCAACCAACTTGAATCTATTACTTATACTTCCGATTTCCAACAGGCCGAGTATTCTTATGAAAATGCCAATTACAGCTATTCTGAAGGTGCCGAGATAACAACACAAAATTCGTTAAGCGACTGGTTAGATGTTACTGCCAACTTCAATTTGTTCGAATCGGGCATAAATGCTACAAACCTTAATGTACCTGACACTGCCAAAAAATTTCTGAGCTATTTTGCTAAATTGAATCTTACTTTCAAATTACCAAAAAATTTCAGCATACAATTAAACGGCAGCTACTTGTCTAAGAATAAAATTTCACCTTCAAGTGGCGGTGGCGGTGGCCGTTGGGGCGGTGGCGGAATGGGCGGAGGTTATGGCGGAGGTATTACCCCATCGGCAACAGGTTATATATTGCCTAACTATTCAGCAGATATTGCTATTAAGAAAGATTTCCTGAAGAACAATAAAGCATCTCTTACATTTAGCATGAGGGACGTATTTGCTACAGGTGTAAGTAGTACTGAGGCTCTTATAACTAATCCGGTTGGAATGCCACTCTATTACCAAACTACTTCACGAACCAGAGACCAGCAATTCTTCCAGTTTACCTTCAGCTATAGGTTCGGACAGACCGATTTCTCTATCTTTAAGAAAAAGAACCTGAATATGGACACCCCCCCTGATATGGGTGGAGGTGACCAGTAAAGTTTATATAATTAAAGCCTTTTAAAAAAATCCTGAATAGTAATACCATGTATTTTCAAAAGCCGCAACAGGCTTTTTAAGGTAATATTTGTAATCAGGATACCAGCACTACTTTTTCTCCAAGTGGTCTGGCGCCTATGAATATAATTGCATTTATCAGCTCACCTGCAACGAATCTTGTAAAGGATTTTGATGCAACAACACAATTTCCTTATATTTATAAGATTGGCTATATTAAGGTGTGGCAAATAAATACAAGTTCTTGTGGAACTTATGAAACATTTAACTGTAGCAGTTGTTTCCCGGGTAGTTATGTCAGTAAGCTATATAAAAGTGTAGTTATTGGTGGCAGTGGCGATGTAAACGATTCTATTCTAAATAGGGGAGCATTTAGTATCTATGGCCAGGATTCTGTAATAATGAGAGATGGTTTTAGTATCGATGCCAATTCTAATGTAGTAATTGATAATATGGCATGTAGCAATTGGACTAATTCACCTAATCCATCTCCAAGTGTACAGCCTGTACCAGATGCCTGGCTTGAAGGATACCATTAAAATTTACTATAAATTCTTTAAAAAAATGACCAAAATAGATTATATTTAATATATGAAAAAGTTTATTCTAACATTCTTGGTATTATTCTTTTTCTTTTCAGCGTTTACCCAAAATTGGTATCCTGTAGGTAGTGGAGTACCCGTCGTAGCCAATGGCATAGGACTTTTTACATTCAATGGTAAACTTTATGTAGGAGGAAATTATTTTTCTGGCGGATACCCCTGCGCATATCTTTATACATGGAACGATACAACATGGTCTAATACAACTTTTCCTATAGGTGGTAAAGGTACTTCAGCGGGCCCGATGACACAATATAAAAATAACCTAATAGTTGGAGCATGGAACTCTCCTAATAATAATGTTGAACAGTGGAATGATACAGTATGGTCTGGAATAGGGACAGGAGCCCTAGCACCCACTACATTTGCAGTATACAATGGGAAATTATATTTGGGAAGCAATCCGGGTTTTGAAGTTTATAATGATACTTTATGGAAAACACCTGATAGTAGCAGTATAGGTAATGTGAATATTCTTGCAACCTATAATGGTAAATTATATGCGGGCGGATACTTTCAAACTGCAAGTGGAAAACCTGCAAGTAATATAGCTGTATGGAACGATACAACATGGATGCCGGTGGGCAAAGGAATAAATTACTATGTTAATGCTCTTGCCGTTTACAATGGGAAATTATATGCCGGAGGAGAATTTGACAGCGCAGGAGGAAAACCTGCGAAATATTTAGCAGTATGGAATGATACCGTCTGGGCTCCTAT
>Ga0210388_10001164_pt1 | contig 20809 bp, 17 predicted proteins | sample IncBWC19OmetaG_FD_155485 | JGI IMG/M metagenome (GOLD analysis project Ga0210388, IMG submission 155485) | Forest soil microbial communities from Barre Woods Harvard Forest LTER site, Petersham, Massachusetts, United States - Inc-BW-C-19-O ... | reverse complement strand
AACCGCGCCCTTTGGATTGCATTCGGGTAGCGAACGGCGATAAAGGCGAGGGCTTCCGCATCGCGATTTTGCTCGGCTTTTTTCGCGAGAGCGTCTAATTCTGGATTTGGTCTCGGATAGCCGAAGCTCCGCTCCACGTCAAAAACGTTATGCCATTGGGCGAGGGAAACGCCGAAGGCTTGACGGAAAACGGGCGCAACGAAGAAGAGGAGAGAGGCGACGACGCACACGGCAATCACGGCGAGAGTGGGTTTGCGCATGGGACCTTCCTTTTCGAAAAGTTCGGTGGCGGTGGAGACGGTGCGGCGATGGGAGCCGGGGAGGATTAGGGCGACGATGGCGTGTTTGGCCAGGACGCCGGCGCCGCCGAGGGACCAGATTAATGCTGACCAGTTTCCTTCCACGTGATTTAGTTCGTTGAGCATGGCGTGGCCCCAGTCGTGGGTGTCGTGGGGCGCGATCCAGATGGCGAAGCGCAGCAGCGCAATGGCGACGGTGCGGGGTGCGGCGGGGATCATGCCTGGCCTCCGCTGAAGGCGGCGCGGCGAACTTTTAGAGTGGCGCGCTGCTGGGCGAACGTGGCGCGGACAAGTTCGACGCCACTGGGAGTCAGGCGATAGGTGTGGCGCGGCGGGACACCGTCTTCGGTGGTGACCCACTTGGTTTCGAGCAGCGAGTATTTGGCGAGGCGCATGAGGATGGGATAAAGGGTGCCGGATTTGAGGCCGGTCTCGCGGCTGAGTTCGTAGCCGTAACGCCAGGCCGTGGGCCGCTCGACGAAGCGTTCGAGGACGCGAAGGGTTTGCGGGGATAGGCGTGGAGTTTTCATGTTCCCTAGCTAAAGTCTACATATATAGATATCGTTTGTCAACCTGTTTTTTCCCAGACCACAACCGCTCGCCGACACCACCCAATTCCCTTCGCTAATCTAGAAAACGTGCCGCACACTTACTGCTCGCTATTCAACTCTTGTCGTTTGTTGCGGTGCGGAACCGTCTTCCCCTTGCTGAAACTGGGTCAGACTAGTACGTAACTTCAAAAAATCAGATTGCCAGAAAAAACGAGAGGGTGGCGTCGCCTTGTTTGAGGACGCGGGTGCGGCGGAGGCGGTCGAATTGTTCGGGGAGCTGGAATTTGTGGTGATGCTCGAAGATGACGAGGGCGTCATGGGCCAGGAAATTGGCGGTGGCGAGAAATTCGAGGGTGCGAGCGTAATCGACATGGTTGGCGTAGGGGGGATCGACGAAAACGAAATCGAATGGAGGAGTGGAAGGAGTGTGGCGGGCGGCGAGTTTTTGGAGGGCGGTGAGGGCATCGGCGGCGAGGATGGTGTAGCCAGAAGTGATTTGGAGCGAGTCGAGATTTTGGCGGATGAGTTTTGCGGCGGGCGCGTGATTTTCGATGAAGGTAACGTGGGCGGCGCTGCGGCTGAGAGCTTCAATGCCGACGGCGCCGGTGCCGGCGAAGACGTCGAGAAAGCGCGAGCCGACAACGCCGGGGCCGAGGATATTGAAAAGCGTTTCGCGCAGGCGGTCGCTGGTGGGACGAAGAGCGAGCCCCTTCAAGCTCTTCAGGATACGGCTGCGATATTTGCCGGCGATGATGCGCATAGGAGAGAAGACAAAAGATTGGAAAAACATTAACACAGAGGGCACAGAGACACAGAGTCCGCAGAGAAGAAAAAACTGGCCGAGGCAAGCCGTGTCGTTTGGAGCTAGGCCGACTGCGCCCTTTCCAGCAAGCGGGTGCTGAGCTGGGAAAATTCTGCGATTAAGTTGGCGGCGTCCTGGCCTGCCAGTGTTGCGGCGTCAATCTCAGTGGTGAGGAGAATGGATGTGGCGACGTCGGCGCTGCATTCGAGGCAGTATTTTCCGGTTTTTCCTGGTAACTCAAAAAGCTCGGCTCGATGACCGCAAACACAGCACTGCAAACTTAACGGCTCTTCACAACCTTTCGGACCCGATGACATTGGCGTTCTCCGTTGAGTCGCATGCTGCTGGTTGCGACTCACAGGGTGATGATAGGGAAACGAGCATAAGGAAGTCAGGAGCCTGCGATTAGGATTTCATAAGCCGAACAATCCACTTTGAATGAGTGGGTTGGCCGACACGATCACTTGGAGGAATCCGGGAACAGGCTTTTGGCAACAATTGCTACCAAACCCAAAAAGCTGGCGATGGAGGTGGAAACCAAAGTTATCAGCACGTTGTTATCAAGATGGAAGTAGTTCCCTTGCGATCCGGATTGCCAAACCATTTTCAGGACATTGCGAGTCCACCAGATGTTTATCCAAACAACGAAACCAAACAGAAGCAATTTCAAAACATAGGATTGCAGCCAATCCCACCAAGGCCGCGTAAGCGGCAGTTTACTCCGCGATTCAAAGCCACGATATTCCAGCGCGGCGTCGGCAAGAGACATGCTATCCGCGACAGAAACCTTTAACTCTTCGACTCTTGGGTCGGGAATCTTAAACGATTCTTCTGGCTTTTCAGCGTCAGTCTGATCGGTCATATTGGGTCATCCTGCCTGCTGCTGTCGGCGGACAAACTCATTTTCAATCAAGTCATTCGTGATGGCCGGGTTCCCCCACGGGGACGTGCGCCCGTTCCGTCGGGCCCAGTCCCATGCATAGCCGGGCTCATGAGTAAACATTGAGAGTTGGATTGCATTCAGCTTTTTATATGTCTCCCAGACCGAGCCCAGTAGGGCTTTTGTTTGCTGGTCCAGTGCGTAGTGATTTTCCATCGGTTCTTTCGACGCGTGTTCAGTAATCGGTGAAGCGCCAAATTTCTGGAACGCCCGATAAACCGACGGTACCACGGGTCCATAGTTCCATGCCTCAAATGGTTCTTTAATGAGGGGCCTTTTGAGGAGCACGAGTGACCATCCGTGCGCGAGATAGAGGATTTTCTGCAACTTCAACGGATCAATTGAGACCCTGTCTCGCCAGGCCAGATCAAGGATATAGTTAGCAATCGTTTTTGCGCTCAACCCGGTCCAAACCGTATTATTCATGCCAACCTCGAACTCTCCGAGCAAACGCCCTCTCTGTCGCCTTTTCCCTGCAAAAGTAGCTTGCTTCCAATCTTCGCTCGAACCCAAGTATAACCCAAGCAGGCGGTCCGAAAGTACGCAGCTTATAACTTGCAAATCGTAAATCTTTTAACTTGCGCGAACCCTCTAGCCGATGCGGGCTAGATGGTAGCGGCGTTGCCATTCTTTGGGGAGTTGGCGGAGGAGGCGCTGGAGAGACGCGGATTGGTCGGTGTCTTCGGCTAGGGCGAAGGCTTCGCGGCGGGCTACTTCTAGGACGTCTTTGTCGCGGAGGGGGTTGGCGATGTGGAAGCCGAGGTCGCCGGATTGGCGAGTGCCGAAGAATTCGCCGGGGCCGCGGAGTTGGAGATCGGTTTCGGCGATTTTGAAGCCGTCGGTGGTGGCGACCATGGCGTCGAGGCGGGCCTGCGCCTCTTCAGTCTTATGCAAGGGGCCGACTAGGATGCAGTGGGACTTAGCGGCGCCGCGGCCGATGCGTCCGCGGAGCTGGTGGAGTTGGGCGAGGCCGAAGCGTTCGGCGTGTTCGATGACCATAGCGGTGGCGTTGGGGACGTCCACGCCGACTTCGATCACCGTGGTGGCGACGAGGATTTGCGTTTCGTTTTTGCGGAAGCTTTCCATGACGGCGTCTTTTTCTTCGCTCGAAAGGCGGCCGTGGAGGAGACCGAGTTTCAGTTTGGGGAAAACTTCTTTCGAGAGGCGCTTGTACTCCTCCATCGCGGCTTTGAGTTCGAGCTTCGATTCTTCGATCACCGGATAGACGATGTAGGCCTGATGGCCGGCGGCGACTTCTTTGCGGAGAAATTCCCAGACGCCGGGGAGATGCGGCTCGGAGGTGAGGCGCGTCTGGATGGGCGTGCGGCCGGGAGGAAGTTCGTCGAGGACGGAGACTTCGAGGTCGCCATAGAGGGTGAGCGAGAGCGTGCGCGGGATGGGTGTGGCAGTGAGGACGAGGACGTGCGGGGCGTGGCCGTGGGAGGCGGCTTTGTCCATGAGACGTTTGCGCTGGAGGACGCCGAAGCGGTGCTGTTCGTCGATGGCGACGAAACCGAGTCGCGCGAATTGGACCTGGTCTTCGATGAGGGCGTGCGTGCCGACGACAAGCTGGGCTTCGCCGGTGCGAATGCGTTCGAGGGCGGCGGATTTTTCGGCGTGCTTGAGGCCGCTGATGAGGAGTTCAACTTTGTAGCCGCCGGGGGCGAGGATGCGCCGGGCGGAAAGATAATGCTGCACGGCGAGAATTTCCGTGGGCGCCATGAGCGCGGCTTGCGTGGCGTTTTCGATAGCGATGACGGCGGCTTGCAGGGCGACGATGGTTTTGCCGCTGCCGACGTCGCCTTGCAGGAGGCGGTTCATCGGAGCGGACTTTTCGAGGTCGGCAACAATTTCTTTCAGGACTTTGAATTGAGCCGAGGTCGGTTTGAAAGGGAGAATTCGTTTCACGGCTTCGCGGACTTTTTCTTCGCGGACGCGGAAGGCGATGGCGTTTTCTTTGCGAGTGGCTTTGCGATCGAGGGCGAGGCTGAGTTGATACAAGAAAAATTCTTCGAAGATGAGGCGCTGTTGCGACGGCGTGCGAAACGTGTTGAGTTCTTCGAGGGATTCCTGCGGATCGGGAAAGTGAACGTGGATGAGGGCATCGCGGCGCGAGGGAAGGCTGAGACGCTCGCGGAGAGCTTCGGGAAGAACATCGGGCATGTTGCAGTCGAGCATTTGCACGGCGGCGTACATGGCGCGGCGAATGGCGCGCGAGCCGAACGTGCCAATGCCTTCGTAAATGGGAACGATGCGGCCGACTTCGGTGGAGTCGGGCTCGCCGTCGCCAAGCATTTCGAGCTGCGGATTGATCATTTCGAGGCGCGCGGGGCGGAGCTTATCGATTTCGGCTTTGCCGTGAAGGATGAGCTGCTGGCCGGGCTTGAGGCGGCCTTCGAGATAGCCGCCATGAAAAAATTTGCAGGGGAGGAGGCCGCCGGCGGCGTCCTGCACGAGCAGATGATAGATGGCGTTGTAGGCGAATTTGTTGGGGATGGCCTGGCCGCTCATGACTTTGGCACGAATGGTGTAGACGCCGTTGGGCTGGATGTCTTTGATATTCGAGAAATGGATGCGGTCTTCGTAGCGGAAGGGGAGATAGGCGAGGAGATCCTCGAAGGTGTAGATGCCGCGCTTGGCGAGAAGTTCGGCGCGCTGCGGGCCGACGCCTTTGATCATGCGGACTTCGGTGGAGAGGGTGAGAGCCATTGACACTTCTTTATATCATTCCCGGGGGAGAGGAACGGCGGGGTGGATTGCGAACAGTCTCTAGCGCGGGTCACGCTATTCGGGCTCGTCGGGAGAGGAAAGCGGCAGCAGGCCGAGCGTCGTGCTAGTTGGAGAGGAAAGCGGCAGTAGAGCTGCCGCACTCCAAAAGTGTTAGGCGTGAATCAAGGTGGGGGGCCCTTCCCATGTGCCGGTCTGTACCGGAGGGAGGGGCAAGCCCGTCCCCTACAGGGTAGGAGTGCATGTTGTTGTGAATGGCTGGCCCCCCGGGGGTTTTGTGTAAGTGTTCATTCTAAAGGGAGATAAAGTCCTTTGTTTTGAACACTTACGTAAGTGTTCATTCTAAATGACTTAAGCGGGATAAATTGCACCAAAATGGTGCAATTGTAAGTGTTGAAAATGAAGGACTTAGGATGAGCGTCGCTTCCAAAATAAAAACGCCAGCTCGATGGCTGGCGCACACTAGACGATTCGGAAGATTACTTAACGGCTATTATACATCAAAAGGCATTTTTGTCAAGGAAAATCGACAGAAAACCGGCAGAAAAATCAGCGGAAACGGACAGGGCCGAATTTCGGAAGACGGCCCTCCTAAGTGCGTCATTTTGGGCGGAGCTTCGATATACGAGGCGGTGAATGGGAATATGGGCAGTGAATGGGAGGAAAAGCTGGGCGGCACCGCGTCGCTGCGGGGACGATACTTGCGTTATGCTGCTGCGTATCATTAGAGTGGGCGGTTTGCAGTGGGAAACGTGCGGGAGGCATTGGTGGCGGAAGACGGGAACCGGCTGACAGGTTCGGACAAGCGGGCGCTGGTGCTGTGGGTGCTGCTGGGCATCGTGGGAGTGGTGTTTGCGCAGAAATATTTTTTCCGTGCGTTTCCAGAAGCGTCGGTGGATTTCAAGGTTTCGCGGAATGAGGCGCTGGAGCGAGCGCAGAAATTTATTGGCAGCCTGGGAGAGGACGTCGGCGGGTACCAATCGGCGATTGTTTTCGACTTGGACGACAACGCGAAGACGTATCTGGAGCGAGAGGTGGGACTGCAGCAAGCGAACCGGCTGATGTCGAGCGAGCTGAACATCTGGTATTGGAAGGCACGGTTTTTCCGGCCGCAGCAAGAGGAGGAATTCAAGGTTTACGTCAGCCCGGCGGGAAATATCGTGGGGTACGAGCACGTGGTCCCGGAGGCGCGCGCGGGGGCTACGCTGACGAAGGACAACGCGGAGAAGAAAGCGCAGGAGTTTCTCAGCGGAAAACTGGGAGTAAACCTGAACGAATGGAACTTCCTGCCGGAAGAGGCAAACTCGCAGCAACTCACAAATCGAACCGACTGGAATTTTACGTGGGAAAAGCGGAACTTCCGCGCGAAGGATGCGCCGTACCGGTTGCGCGTGACGCTACAAGGCAACAGCGTGGGGAGTTCCGACGAGACGCTGCATGTTCCGGAAGCGTGGCAGCGCAGCTACGACAAGTTGCGGTCGACTAATATTCTTTTCAACCAGGTGGCCATTCTTCCCTATTTTTTCCTGATGGGAGCGGCGCTGTGGGTGGGCATTCTGCTCACAAGAAGCGGCCAAACGAGCTGGGGCGGAGCGATCAAGCTGGGGATCGTTGTGGCGATTCTGCTGACGTTCATGCAGCTGAATAATTGGCCGCTGGACCGCATGGGTTACAAGACAAACTCCGCTTATGGGAGTTTCGTATTCCAGGAGTTTGCCAGGGCGCTGCTCTTCGGGGTGCTTTCCGCGCTGACAGTGGTGCTCCCGCTTCCCGGCGCGGAACCGCTGTATCGCGCATCGCAGTCCGGAAAGCTCAGACTCTGGAAAACGCTCACGCTGCGCGGGCTACGTTCGAAGGAGTTTTTCTCGGCGGCGACGGTGGGATTGTCGCTTGCGGCGGCGCACATCGGATTTATCGTGGCGTTCTATATGGTCGCCACGCATTACGGAGCGTGGGCGCCGCAGGAATTGAATTACGAAAATTCGGTAAACACCACGTTTCCGTGGATTGCCGGCGTGGCGATCGGGATGCTGGCGGCGACAAGCGAAGAATTTCTGTTTCGCTTGTTCGCCATTCCTTTTTTAAAGAGGGTGACGGGATCGAGCGTCGTGGCCGTGATTGTGCCGGCGTTTTGCTGGAGCTTTCTGCATTCCGCGTATCCGAACGAGCCGCCGTACATTCGCGGGCTGGAAGTTGGCTTGATCGGGATTGTGGCGGGCATCGTGATGCTGCGCTGGGGCATTCTGGCGACGTTGATTTGGCATTACACGGTGGACGCTTCGCTTGTCGGACTGCTGCTGATCCGTTCGAACAGTTTGTATTTCAAGATTTCCGGAGTGGTGGTTGGGCTGGCGGCGCTGGCACCGTTGATTTTTGCAGGGGTATCCTACCTCGCGCGGGGCCGGTTCGAACCGGACGAGGATCTGCTGAACAGCGCGGAACCGATCGAGAAAATCAGTTTTGAGTCCGCTCCGGTTGCGGAAGAGACGCAAATGCTCACCCGCCGCTATGATGCGCTGAGCCCAGCGACGATGACTTTTCTCGCGATTTGCCTGGTTCTCGGCGGGGTGGCGGCATGGAGATTGAAAACGCCAGCGCTTGGCGACTATGTGAAACTTTCGGTACATGCCCGGACCGCGAAAGCGCGCGCCGATGAAATTCTACGCCAGCGCGGCTTCGACCCGAATTCGTATCGTACGGCGACGATTTTTACGGACTTCACGGACCCGGTTACGAACGAGTTTCTGCGGCAGCGCGTGGGCCTCGCGCGGCTGAACGAAATTTATGACACCGAAGTGGCAGGAGCGATCTGGCAGGTGCGCTATTTCCGGGACAGCCAGCCGGAAGAGTTTTCGATCAAGCTGAAGCCGGATGGTTCGCTGCTGGCGTTCAACCACAAGCTGGCCGAAGATGCGCCGGGAGCTTCGCTTACAAAAGAAGAAGCGCAGGCAAAAGCCGAGAAATATTTGCGAGAAGTGAAAAAGCTCGATGTAAGCCAGTGGACTCTCGTGGAAGCCAATTCCGACAAGCGCAACCATCGAACGGACCACGAACTTGCGTGGCAACAACGCACTCCGATCGATTCCGGCTCGACGTCTTCGAATGACGCCGTGAGCCATGCGTTTGTGCGTATCAAACTCGCCGTGCTGGGCGACGAAGTCTCCGAATACCGCGGCGCGTACTACGCGAAACCAGACGCGCGAGAGGAGCTGGAAGCAAAGGAAGGCGGGACGGGGTGGATGTACATCAAGATCCCGGACGAATGGCGCCGCAAACAGGAAGAGGAAACTCTTTCTCGAACGATCTACGGATTCGCGGTTCCAATTCTGCTGATCGGCGGATTGGGAATAACGGCGATTGTGCTGTTTTTCAAGAACCTGCGTTCGGAAGCCATGCGCGCGATTCCCTGGCGCCGGATATTCCTGTGGTCGCTCGGAGGATTGCTTGCGTTTGCGCTGGTCATCGGGTTCGATAGCCTCTTGCAGCATTCCTTGAACACCTATCCGACGGCGATCCCGCTGAAGACGCTGCTCGGCGGACTGGCCATCGGACTTTTGCTGGGAGCCGTTTTTTATCCCGGCGGCGTGACGCTGCTTTTTGGAATGGCGTCGTACTTCAGCAATCGTGCGTTCGGAGTGGAGCGCCTTCCCGTGGGAGCACGCATGCCTGGCGTTTATTACCGCGACGCACTGTGGATCGGTGTGTGTGGCACGCCAGGATTTCTCGGGCTAAGACGCCTGGTAGAATTTTTCTTCCTGCACTGGCCGTCCGGGCATCGCAGCTACGCTCTTACACTCGGCCGAGGATTCGACGCCAGCCTTCCCTCGGGGGCCATCCTGGGAGCGGCGCTGGGTGGCAGCCTGTTCTATACCGGCTTGATCGCTTTGATTGCGGCATTCGTTGCATCATCACTGAAGTCCAGCTGGATGCGGTATCTTGCGTTTCTCCTGGGCGTGATGTTTCTCGCGGGCAGCGATTGGGGAAATGGCGCCGATTTGGCGAAACAATTCGTGGCGGAGGCAATTCTGCTGGGAGTGATTGTCTTCGGAGTGCGGCGGGTCATTCGCTTCAATATGCTGGGCTGCTTACTGATCGTGGGGCTGCTGGCATTACTTGGAGGCGCAGCGCAAATGCTGGGGCAACCGGACGCGTTCTACCGGACGAACGGTTACGCTTTACTGGTGGTGATGGTGCTGCTGTTGGCGTGGCCATTGACGGTGTGGCGAATGCGAGCGGCCACCCCTAGCTAGCAGCATTTCCACTGCGTGAGTGGGCGAAGTAGCGGGCAACCTATTGTAAGCTGTGGAAATCGGAAACAAACAGGGTTCGATATTCGTTCTCTAAGTGGAAGTGGATGCTCACCCAGGGGTCGCTTCGCACGTCCAAATTGGGTGGTCGCGTACGGTTCTTCGTGTAACGGGCTGGCAGATGCAGCCTAAGATGTTGATAAATAAGCACCAACATCAGAGCACGAGAAGAGAAAGCGAAAAATGCCGCTTCCAAGATGGGCACTAGCTTTGGCTAACGATACAGGCTTGGCCGGTGGTACCAGCGCCTCCCTAGCCGCGGTGGACTCTTTGCCCAACCTAAACGAGCGCACCCTCGTGGCGGAAGCTCAGGCCGGCAGTCGGGCGGCTTTTGAGGAGCTTGTGCACCGCTACGACAGGGACGTGCTGCGGCTGGCACTGAACCTGATGAAGCGTCCGGAAGATGCGCGGGACGTTTATCAGGAAGCTTTCCTCAAGGTATACCGCAATCTTCACCGGTTCCGGTTCGAGTGCAGCTTTTACACCTGGCTCTACCGGATTGTCACGAATGTCTGTCTCGATCAGCTGCGGCGGCGCCAGGCGCGGCCCGAGGATCAGGCGCCGGAATCCAACAATGGAAATCACGAAGAGGGCATCACGGATTTCTTTGAGCGCCAGCGCGAGCACCGCCCGGCGCTCGATCCCGAGCGGCAACTTTTTGGGAAAGAGATTCAAACGCGGATTGCTTCAGCGATGGAGAGGCTATCGCCGCGCGAGCGCATGGTTTTTGAACTGAAACACTATCAGGGATTAAAATTGCGGGCCATCGGCGACGCACTGGGCACAACGGAAGAAACGGTGAAGAATTCTCTTTTCCGCGCAACGCGCAAACTGCGCAGCCAGCTGGGAGGCCTGCGATGAGCAGGACTCAGCCATTCCAGTGCAAGGAAGCAGGCGCGCTGCTGGTTTTCTATGCCTGCGGCGAAACCACCGAGCGAGAGAATTCGCTGATAGAGACACACCTTGCGGGCTGCGCCGCGTGTGCTACGCAGCTTGCAGAGGAACGCGGCCTGCACGAATCGCTGATGGAGGCGCTGCAAGCTGCCGAGCAGGTCGATACAGGCGGCATCCTTCTTTCGCAGTGCCGGAGCGAACTGGCCGAGGCGCTGGATGATTTGTCGGCGCCGCCTTTGCAGGAGCGCTGGCGGCCATTCGCGTGGATGCGACGCTGGATGGCGCTGCGCCCGGTCCTGAGCGGCGGACTGCTGGTTCTGTTCGGCACGGCGCTCGGCACGCAGCTGATGCCCTGGATTTCCGGGCGGCTCGATGCCAGTGCCAACGGGCAAACGGTGAGCGTTTCTCCTTCCACGCGATTCACGGATGAGCAACTGTCGAAGATGGCCGTCGCCGGGATCAATTTGTCGCCAACGTCGGATGGAGCTCCGGGAACTTTGCAGGTTCATGTGCGCACGGAAGAGCCGCTGGTTCTTTCCGGCAGCGTGGATGATCCGGACCTTCGCCGCGTGCTGACCTATGTAGTGGTGAACGGCGAGCATACCGATCCTGGAGTGCGGATTGATTGCCTGGATGCACTGCGAGCACGCAATGCCGATCTGGACGTGCGCCGGGCGTTGCTGTACGCAGCGCGCAAGGATCAGAACCCCGCGGTGCGCATGAAGGCGCTGGAGTCGCTGCGCGAAGCGGTAGCCGATGAGGCGGTGCGGGAAGCGCTGATCGATGCACTGGAGCACGATGCAAATCCGGGAGTGCGCGTGGAGGCAGTCAATTTGCTGGTTCGTTCGCTGGAGCCGGGCGCGCCGGATGCTTCGGATAGTGCTGGTCCTCCGCCACCGCCTGCGCCGGAAGGCATCGATCGTCCCCTCGATCCTTCGATGGAACATGTGGTGCGCACTCTCCAGGATTTGCAACGCAATGATCCGAACCGCTACGTACGACTGCGGAGCGCCGCGGCTTTGCGGCAGATTGGCCCGCGCGAATTGCAGTAGGCAGTTCCGTGAATTCAAAGAAACGCTGGCAATGGATGAGCACGATTACGAATTTCAAAACAATGCGTAGTGCGTTTGCCGTGGTATCCCGGTTGGCTCTTCCGGTGGTTTTCTCCGCCGTGCTGTTGCCGGGATTTGCAGCAGGTCCGAACTCCTTTAAATCTCCGACTATTGATCCGCCTACTCCCGGTGAGCCGGGGCCGCGCGCATCCGTTGATCGTTCGGGAACGCTGCCGACGCGAGACGGTTTGACGCTGCACCTGACTACCGATGTTGGGTCGGTGCACATCGTTGTGCTGGATGCGCGCGCGCCGGCGGTGGTCCGGTACACGGTGCATATCGAGACGGACGCACGTGCGCCGTTGGCGCAGAGCCTTCTGGAGCGATATTCCATCACAGCAAAGGCAACGCCGTCCGGCGTGGAGATCGCAGGTGCGGCGCCCGCGCAGGCCGGCCGCAGCGGAGCCGGCGCACAATTTTATTTGCAATATGAAGTGGGTGTTCCGCCTGGATACAGCGTCGAAGTGAACACAGGCGTGGGCGATATCGAAACGCTGGATATCGGCGGAACGGCCAACCTGATCACCGAAGGCGGGAATATTCGAACTGGGCGCATCGGGTTCAACGGAATGCGAAATGTGTCGCAAGGCCGTACGATCGCCAAATTGTCCACGCAAGGCGGGCACATTCAGGTGCAGGATGTCGCCGGCACCATCGATGCGTTCACGGCAGGCGGGCACATTGTCGCTGGAAACATTTCCGGAGACGCGGTGCTGCGCAGTGGCGGCGGACACATTCGCGCGGGACAGATCAGCGGGCGCGCGCAACTGGAAACCGACGGCGGGAACATCACGCTGAAACAGTCGGGTAGTTTTGTGAGCGTGCGTACAGGCGGCGGCCAGATTGATTTTGGCGAAGTGCGCGGCTCGGTTCGCGCGCAGACAGGCGGAGGCGGCATTCGCATCATCACCGTTTCCGGGCCTATGGAGGTGGAATCCAACGGCGGGAGTATTTGCCTGACGCACGTGGCGGGTTCGGTGCAGGCAGCGACGGCGGGCGGCACGATTCAGGCGTGGATAAATCCGGATGCGACTTCCAGCGGGGGCAAGGTGAGCCTTCCGGGGGCATCGCAGCTTTCTTCCGGAGCGGGAGACATTACCGTATTCGTGCCGAGGAATCTGGCGGCCAACATTGATGCAATGGTTGAGAGCGGCGGCTTGAGCCGGATTGATGCGGACCCTGCATTGTTCTTGAACATCCAGCCGTTGGGAAATCGGAGCGCGGGCTCCGTGCGTGCGCTTGGCGCGCTGAATGGCGGAGGCGAGGTACTTAAGCTGCGCTCAACTGTCGGGAAAATCCGGCTGCAGTTTTTTGACGAGGATATCGGGCTGCGCGATTCGCTGATTCGCGAGCAGCGCGAACGCATCGATCGGAAACATGACTCGGACATTTTTCCGGTTAAGGCATCGGCGCGGGGCCCGCGGCCCGATGAAGTTCCCGGACCAGGAGAAACGAGCGATTGGCTGGAAAGTTGGATGGACAAGCTGGAGGTCGCGCTGTTGGGTGGCTTGCGGGAAGACTCCAGCGATTTGTTCAAGCGATTGATTGCCTCTCCGCATCCAGCATATCCAGAGCTTGCACGACGGGCACGCATTCAAGGAGTCGTCACGCTGCAAGTAAAAGTGAAGACGGATGGAAGCGTGGAAGTGATGAAGATTCTGAGCGGTGAGCCAGTGTTGGCGGACGCAGCTACCGAGGCCGTGAAGAGGTGGCGGGCAAATCCAGCAACGATAAATGGCACGCGAGTGGAGACGATTTCGACGGTCAAATTTGATTTTGAGCTGCACTGAGACGGCGTGCAGCCGCTAAGCATCGCGCAAGTTTTGCAGGGTCCCGGGTTTCCTTTCTGTTTGGAAGCAACGAGCCACCGCTCGTGAGATGTCCTCGAAGGGAGTAGAACGCGATGCTACATCCTGGTTTGCGCTCGGCGGTGTTGTTCATCCTTGCGGCGGCGTTGGGTTCGGCGGCGCCGGGCTTTGCGAAGAGCAAAGACTTCAATCAATCCTATACGTTGCAGCCTGGAGGCACGTTTGAGCTGCAGAACGTCAACGGCCCGGTGCAAGTGGAGGGCTGGGACCGCAACGTCATTGAAATTCATGCGGTAAAGATCGCCAAGGAAAAAGAGTCTGACCTCGACCGGGTGACGATTGAAGTCGATGCCAAGCCGAACGACGTCTCCGTGATCACTCGCTATCCACAAAATGAAGGGGTGGAAGTCACGGTGGAGTATACGATTCGTGTTCCGCATGGCGCGCGCGTCGAGCACGTCGGTACCGTGAACGGCACGGTGAAGATTGCGGGCGTCGACTCCGTGGAAGAGTTGCGCACCGTCAATGGGAACATCGAAGTTTACGAGGGCGGCGGAAGCGTCCACGCGCACACGACGAACGGCAACGTGCACCTGGAGCTCTCCCATTTTGCGGATGAAAAAGGGATGGCCGCGGAGACAACGAATGGCTCGCTACTGCTGGCCGTGCCGCAGGACACGCAGGCGAATCTGGAAGCGCGTTCGTTGAATGGAAATTTTTATTCGGAGCTGCCGTTTTCGCAGGAAACCGCTTCACGTCCCCGGGAGACGCGCGGAAAGTTTGGTAAGGGCGGAGCGCCGATACGATTGAACACTGTCAATGGCGGCATACGAATTATGGTTTTGCGGTCGACGGTTTGAGGCGGGCTGCGTCTAAGCTGAGCAGGAGGACGGAAAAATCATGACGAAACGTAATTTATTTTTGGGCGGCGGGGCGGTGGCGCTCGGGCTGGCGCTGATTGCGCTGCCCAGCCCCTCGGCACATTCGCAAGAACCGGCGGATTCCAAAGTGGCGCAACTGCAAGAAAGACTGGCTGAGGCTCAGGCGCGCTTGGCGGAGAGATTCGCGAACGAACAGGAAGGCTTGGCGGTGCGCATTCAGGACCGAGCGATGCAAGCATCCGCGAGGGACGCGTTTCAGGAAGCGCAGGAGCAGCAGCGGCGGTTTGAAGTGACTCCCGAGCCAGACGACGAAAACGCGATGGTGCTCCTCGGCGATGAGGGCGCAAGCTGGCTGGGCGTGGAATCCCAGGAAATTTCTTCGGAGAAGGCCAAGGAATTGAAACTGCCGGCGGAACGCGGCGTTCTGCTGGAACGCATTGTGCCTGACAGCCCTGCCGCCAAGGCGGGCCTCAAGGACAGCGATGTCATCACGGAGATCAACGGACAGCGAGTGGAAGGCGCGGCACAGTTTCGCCGCATGATTCACGAAATTCCCGCGGGCCGTAGTGTGCAATTGACAGTTTGGCGCGACGGCCACGCGCAGTCGATCAGCGTAACGCTGGGCAAGTCGGAAGAGCGCGGCAACATGTGGTTCAAGACGGCCCCACGCGCGTTTTCCTTCCAACTCCCGAAAATTGAAATGCCAGAAGTCGCGCCGATGCCCGAGATGGATTGGGAAGGCTATGGCATGCTGGCTGGCGCGCGGCCGCGTTTGGGAATCGACGCGGAAGACCTCAGCGGGCAGTTCGGCGCTTATTTTGGCGCGCCGGAAGGCGAAGGAGTGCTCGTGCGGGAAGTAAATTCCGGTTCTCCGGCGGAAAAAGCCGGCGTGAAGACCGGCGACGTGATCACTTCATTGAACGGGGAGCGCGTGCGGTCCCTTGGCGATCTACGCGAAAAGTTGGCGGGCAAGCGCGAGGAAAAAACGGTGAAGCTCGGCGTGCTGCGCAACAAGAACGAAATAGCTATTACGGTGGAACTGCCTCCTCCGCCGTCGAAAACGCCCCGGGTGATTTCTCGGCGCACCAATATCTAGCTTATCCAACTTTGCTGCAGCGAAAAGGTCCGGACGGGAAGTCCGGGCCTTTTTCTTTTTTCGTTGAGGCTTTCGGTACAGGACTTCAACTTACGAGGACGAGATTCAGGTCTTTCCGTCGCTGCCGTACTTGCGCGCAAGGCGGAACGGACGTCCGAGCGCGTCCAAAAACCAGTGGCGTTTATTTTCAGCGCCTTCCACCCAATCTTCCTCGGTAGGCGAAAAGGAGAGTCGGAAAAGGTACGCGGGGCCGGTCAAAAGACCGCCGTGCATGCGCATTCGAAACCTGGCGCGTTCGAAGATTCCCGGCGGCGCCGTACCCGCCGCGGGAAGCCATCGCGCGATCTGGCAAGCCAGACGACCAACCGTTCGGTCCGTTCGTACTTGCTCCGCCACACGATCCGGCAGAGGAGCGCCGAGAACATCCGCGGCCAATCGCAGCCCAACAAAGAGCATGCGTTCCCCGCCAACTTCCCCCGCGGCGGACATTACGCGCGCCCAATCGAGCTGCTGATGCCCGACGAAGGCCGCGACATCGGCGATATAACTTAACTGTTCCCAGAAGTGTTTTGCGCCATGAATGCAAATCAGGATGAGTTCGTCTTCGGGCGAAAGGGCGGGCACTTCATGCGAATCGATGTTCACGCGCACCTGGCGTTTGAACAGTTCTTCCACAGGAAGCGGCCGCGGGTGATAGCGAAAAGTGCGCTGCGTATGGAACTCGACCAGGAGCTTGTTGCTCGTTTGCCGGAAATTATATTCGCCGGGAATCTTCCTGGCTCGAATTGCCGCCAAAGGAACGCTTGGTTCGTAGCCGAGACCAATCATCAATTCCGTTGAGCGCAAAATATCTTTGTCGCGCACAATCAGATCGAGATCGCCGTATTGGCGCAATCCGGGATCGCCGTAGCAACGGGCGGAGAGAACCGGCCCTTTGATCACCAAGGCCTCGATACCATCCGCAGCGAAGGCGTTGAATAGCCGGAACATCTCCGCCGTCAAATTCATGGTGAAAAGTGTGTGACTGCGGCGCCACGCGCGCAGGTAGTCGCTATTCTCTGCGGGAATAAGCTTCTCGTCGTGATCCTTGACGCGCGCAGAGGCGAGGCCCAACATGCCGTGATCTTCGGCGAAGGCGATCAACGCGGTCCAGTCAAGAGGCGCGCTAAGCCGTTCCGCCAGACGCCGTGCATCCGGATGCGGCTTTGCACACTCCAAAAGAAGCGCCCATTCCGCATCGAGAATCTTCGCGCCTTGTGGAAGTGTTTCCGTCAGAAAATCCCCCGCCGGTTGGAATGGAGTCCCGCGAGACTTCCGCCAGTTGCTCTAGCGGGAAAATCTTTCGGCCAAAAGCGAAACGCGCCGGAACGCGTCGTCTTGCCGGCGAAAAACGGTGGGAAACCGTTCCGCAGCGGCTCTCGCAATTTCCTGCAGCGGGGTCACACCATCCATGGCTTTCAACAGCCAGCGCTCCGCGTGTCCTGCTTCCAGAAGCACGGGAACATAATCGGCAGCGCGCCGCCGCAAGGCTTCCGCGGTAAACTGCGCCCCTTGAAATGTCGACTGGTGGAAATTCCGCTCAGGCTGCCCTTTATGCGCCGCAATCTTCGTATCCCACCGCCAGATATAGTCTCCGCTAACCGGATCGGCGTGCAAATCCACTTCGATTTCCTGGCCGGCTTCGAGCACTACGGGTTCAAGCCACGGAAGAAATCCCTGACCATACACAGTCGTTGCCAGTCCAGGTCCGGTGGAAAATCCGATGCCCTCAAACAACACCGTCTCAAACCAGGCTGTAACGCCATGCCCAACGCCGCTGCGCGTGGCGCGGAACCGCAACTTCGCCGCCGCATGAGTTCCTGGCCGCGCCGTGTAATCCAGCGTGCACCAGATTTGCGAATCCGTCACAAGCTGCTCAGTTTTCGAGCGAAGTTTGTACACCGCGTTGAGCACCAACGCCAGCGGGTGCGACAGATCCAGTCCACGCCCAGTATCTTTCCACGGGGCAGTGATACGTTTGTAGAATTCCGGCGCCTCGACGACCGCAGCGTATAGCGTGTCGCGCTGCGGAATTTGAACGCCACCTTCCTTCAGGAAACGCACTCGAGCGTCTTCCACAGATGGCAGCGCATCATCAAACAACGGCAAGGCTCCGCGCAAATCGGAAACGAGGACGTCCGCGCGCTCCGGAAGCTGTGTCTGCCGCGAATCGCCGTGAATAAACTCGATGCGGTTCGCAAAACCGTTGGCCGCCGCAAGTTGTTTCGCAAAGTGAACCACTTCTCCGGCGTCGATGGCGTAGACTTTTTTCGCACCCGCTGCGCATGCCAGCAACGCAAAGATGCCTGGCCCCGTGCCAACATCTACAACGACATCACCGGGCCGCACGGCACGCTGGATGGCGTCGGCATAGGCGCCAAAGCGTGCCCGGTCGGCGATCATGTCGCCAAATTCGTCGAGTATGTACATCTAGCGGCCAGCCGCGTGAGCCGCGGCCATTGTATTCGCCAGCAAACGCCTGGCGTCCGCGAGGATAAGGTCGCAGAGCGCGCCGATTTGCGCCGGATCTCTATGCGGCACAACGCGCCGCACCGGAATCTTTGAGATCAGGTGCGCTAGCACCTCAAATTCCGCCGCGCGCTGCGAGCGATCCAAAATCCAGTTCATATAGGTATTTTGCACAAGATCTAAGAGCACTTGGTGTCCGCTCACTTCCTCTATCCGCGGCGCATCAGGCGCAGCCTCTCGCGGCGACAGAATATAAATCGCGGCAAGCGACTGGTTGCGCCTCTCCAGCGTGGCCCTGCCGCCGTCCAGCGGCAAATAACACTTCTCCCAGTTGGCCGCCAAAAGAGGCAGCGCATCCGATCTGCCCATCAGCATCTGCACGGATTCGGGCCACAGGCAGACGCGCGTATGACCGGCTTCCACCGTGAAGCCTTCGTCTCTTTCTTCGATCGCAGCAATATCCTCGCAAAGCACAGGCGCCCCGCGCAGCGCCAGCGCCGCGGCGGTCGTGGATTTTCCCGCCCCCGCTTCTCCAGCCAGCACAATCGCCTTGCCGTCGATGCACAACGCACTGGCATGAAGCGCCATAATCCCGCGCCGGCGGAGAATAAATCCCATGACCGGGCCGAGAAAATATGTTGCAAGATCGTCGACCGTTTGGGAATTTCCGGCCGTGCCCCAAATTCTTGTGGCCTCACCGTTCACCACGAAGCGAGTCCCGTCCGAATAGGCCAACTGGAAAAACTGCCGCTCGCTCAAGCTCGTCAGGACAAACGCCGGATCTTTCGTCTCTGGACATTCGGCGATGTACTGAAGAATGGAGGACGGCAATGGAAGAGCATCCCGTACCCAGTCGGGCTCGGCGCAAAACTCCACGCAAACGTCCGGCCGAGCAAAAGAATCAGTTTCCTCTTGCAATCCAGGGATGGGTGAATCAGATGAAAGGTTCAGGCCGTAGATTCGATAACGAAGTGTCACAGGATGAGGCCGATCCGATTGCAGCAGGTTCTCCTGGGGGCCTCGGCTAGCCCGTCTTTCTCATGGTCAAACTTTTGGAACCGTCCAAATTCCCTTTGTTCCCACCCATCGTCAAGGTCATCTCAGTCAAACTGCCGTAAACAAGAAGTTTGGGTGCTTGGTAGGGCTTCTTCGCAGATGCCTCGGACTGCGGCCTCATTCAGTTTCCCCCGTTCCGAATGTACTTAATCCTTGCGCTGTTTTCAACGCTTTTCAGCCAGTAATTTAGCGCGATAGGCCGAAGGTCGGCCCACAACATGGAACCCAGGGCTGGGCGGGAAGTTGTGTTGAGCATCTTGCAGTTTACAAACATACGCAACCTGTCGCAAGTCCTGTCTTCCAAGGAGAGTCTCCATCCATTCCTCTCCGCGTGAAGTTGCAGCGGATCGCCTTGCAGCGGTGTCTTCTTTCGGACACGTATTTCCTCTGGCAGCTTGTCCCGCATGGCTTCCCGCAAGAGTTCTTTGTTCATACACCACGGCACCGGCGGTATCCGCAAAAGAAAGCGCAGCAGGCGTTGGTCGAGCAGAGGCGCCCGCGATTCGACCGGCACACCCGTCCAGCCCGCGTCCTCCGTTTCGAATACGCCAGGCCAGTAAGGGACAGTCAGCGAGGCATAGCCTCCGGGATGAAGAGGATGCACCGACGCGGCCGTTTGCTGAAGCTCCTGCCAGCGGTCGCGCAAGTGCAACTCTTGTTCAAACTTCGGTTCCAGCCACTGCGGGTAATCCTGCGTTTCCACGGAGCGGCCCATCCAACGCCGCAGTCGCGTGCGTATTCCAGCGCGCAGAGGTGGAAATCTCCCGTGACGGAGCAAGTAGGCTCCGAACGCGCTGCCAACCTTGTCCAGACGGCCCCGCTTCACTAGGTAGACAAGATATGGCCATGCCCGGCCCGTCAGGATGTCATCTCCTCCATCCCCGGAGAGAACTACACGCGCATGTTGCGCCACTTGGCGGTAGTGCTCGACGTGCAACGCCCAAAATGGCTCGGCGCACGGCTCTGGCGTGCTCAGGGATCTTGTTTCCCACCCACTCAATGGGGCGGAGGAAGCACCAGCCAGGATTTCGATGGGAATCCCGACGTAGTTCGCGGCTTTTGTCGCCAACGCGCCTTCTTCGTCTTTGAACAGGGGAGAGTAATCGACGGTATGTGCTCGAAGCGAATGCCGTAGACCTCTTTCCGTTTGTACCTGGCTGGCAACAGCCGCGACGCTCGTTGAGTCCAGCCCTCCGCTCATAAAAATTGCAGTGGGGCTTTCCGGCAATCGATCCCGAACCGCTCGCTCCAGATGACCGCGAAACGCTTCGATGTACTCTTCACGTCGTTTCAGAAAGAGAGGCTCTTCGAAAGGCAGCGTGGCGTAACGCCGCACGACTGGTTCGCTATTCGAATAGTTAAGAGTGTGGCCGGCGGGAAGCCGGCGGATATCGAGAAAGGCGGTGCGCTCCACGTCCGGACACCAGGATTGCAAAAGAAAATCGCCGATATATCGTGAATCGAGCCTCGCTGAAACTTCCGGCGCAAGACGCACGACGTCAAGCGTGTTACTGAAAATAAGCTGGCCGGCGCTGTGCGCGTAAAAAAACGGTCTTGCTCCCATCAGATCACGCACACACCACAACTGCTTCGCTTCCGCGTCCCACAAGGCAAAGGAAAAGTCGCCGGCCAATAGTTCGAAGCTTTTTTCCGCCCATTCCTGCCATGCGCGCAGAACGAGCTCTTCATTGGTGGCATCCGCGGAAACCTTTTCACCGCGCTGCTCGAACTTGCGGCGCAATTCCTCGCGGCCATCCAGCCGTACGTCACCGAGCAGCCATACCCGCCCATCGAGAGAATGAGGTTGAGATGCAGACTGCGGAGAAGG
>Ga0210388_10001163_pt1 | contig 20811 bp, 21 predicted proteins | sample IncBWC19OmetaG_FD_155485 | JGI IMG/M metagenome (GOLD analysis project Ga0210388, IMG submission 155485) | Forest soil microbial communities from Barre Woods Harvard Forest LTER site, Petersham, Massachusetts, United States - Inc-BW-C-19-O ... | reverse complement strand
GTGAGGTAGCCTTGGCCGCCCACCTGATTCGCGTTGTCGTAAATGATGGTCTCGCCGACGACGTTGTAAATTTCAGCGACGACGATCTTGTTTGCGGGGTAGGTCGGCGCGACGGGGCTCGCGTTCTCGGTGCCGGTCGTCACGGCGAGCGTGCCGCCCGAGTCGAGCGTCACGATGTCGATACGCGGGTGGGATACCGGCGCGGTGATCGTGCCGGTGCTGCCGCCCGCATAGACCACCTTGGTCGTCCCGATAAAGTACGTGCCGCCCTCGACGTACACAGTCATGCCCGGGGTGCCTTGCTGGTGCGCCAAGAGGTCGCCGGCGCGGATCGCGTCATCGCGCAGCAGGTTCATCGCCGCTGCGGTCGCGTTGGTGTTTGCTACGAATACTGAGGATCGTGCCATAAATTATATGTTAGCGATAGTAATATCCACCTCGCAGGTGGTGTCGTTGCCGCTCGACTTCGTGTAGGCGCTGCCGAAGAGGACGTGGTTAACCATCTGGCCGCTTCCGAGCGACGTGTCGGTCGGGCCGCCCACGAAGGTGCCGAACTCGTGGTAGGTGCCGTTGGCGAGCGATGCGTCGGTGAAATAAAACTGCAGCACGGCGTCGCTGCCGGCCCCGTTGTTGACGGCGTTGCTGATCGAGGCGCGCGCGACCGGCGTCGTCAGGGCGACGTCCGAGGTCGTCGGTGTGGTGCTGCCGGTGCCGATCTCGCCCCATTGCGGACCGAGCGGGTAGGCGAAGGAGCTCACGAGGCCGCTCACGAACCACTGGCGCAGTATGTCGATGCCGCAGTTGGCAGAGTCGACGACCGTGTTCTTGCTGCGGCTCTCGAGCTTGCCGCCGTAGAATATCTTTTGCGCCTCGTCGTGCCTTCCCGCGGCGTGGAGCTCGCGCATCCGGTCTACGGTTCCGGCGGGGTAGCTGCGGACGGTGACGATGCCGACGATTCCCATTGTTTCTTTTTCGGCGACGTTTTCCATGTTGAAATTATAGCATCGCTCCGGCTACTGCCAGATAGCAAATCCCCAGTTTGAGGGGCTGGTCGTGCTCGCCCACTTGAACGGGTTGTGCGTCGCGCCGCTCGCCGACGCTGCGTCGTGGATCGTGAGCTGCTCCTCGCCGGCGAACTGGAAGGCCTCGATGATCGTGCTCGAGTCGACGGGGTTGTTGTTGCTCGCCTGCGCCTCGAGGCCTTTTATCATGTCGACGAACGTCACGGAGTCCGAGCCGATCGCCTCGACTTGGTAGGTGAGCGCGGTCTTGGTGAAGGGCGTCGCTTCGATGCGCTTAATGATCAAAGGGTAGGAGCTCACGCCGAAGAGCGTGCTGTTGAGCAGGATCGTCTGCCCGATCCGCAGCCCGGGCGTCGTGGTCGTGAACTTCACGTCGTATACGGGGTGGCCGTAGAGGAGGATGTTTGCGTCCGCTACCGCCTGCGCCTCTTGCACGGTCGTTATCTGGCTGTCGGTGATCGCGGCCTCTCGCGTGCCGTAGTCCGCCACGCTGGTGTCATTGCGCTTGAACGCGACGATCGGCACCTGCGCCACGCCCTCTACCTTCAGCGTCTGGCCGGCCGTCGGCGGCGAGGGGAATATGAGGAACGGGCCGGCGGTGTTGTACATAACCTGATAGTCGGCGGGGTTGTTCTGCAAGTCGATGCCGATCGAGTTGCCGACGCCGTTGAGAAAGACGCTCATCGTGCTGTAGTCGTAGCGGTATTGCAGCGGAAAAATGAAGCGCACGCCGTCGGTCAGGTAGACGTCCTTCGGGCTGTACTCGGGAGGGTTCGCGCCGGCAACGGGCGAGTCGACGAACTGCTGCGCGGTCGTGCCGCCAATGACGTATATCGCGTTCTGCATGTTGGTGATGCTCACGTCGATGTCGAGCGATCCCCACCACAGGCCGGCGCCCGTGTCGTCGATCGTGATCGGCGCGGGGTCGTATTCGCTGCTGCCGTCCTCGGTCGCGGCAAAGAAAAAGTGCACCGCCTTGTTGGAGTCAACGTACCAGTCCCAGCTTATCTGCTGCGCGAGACTCTGGATGCATTGCGAGAGGAGCTCGTAGTTGAAGCTGATCGAAGAGACGAGGAAGCCGCCGCGCTGCACGTAGCTCGTGACGTCGAAGCCCCCGGGTCCGTAGGTGTTGACGAGGTCGGCGAGGATGTCGGCCGGATCCATCTGCGAGTAGCTCGTTTTCACGAGCTTGCTGTCGAGCAGGAAGCCGTAGTCGGTGACGGTGATCTGCGCCTGCAGGAGCACGCCACCCTGCTGCTTGCGCACGGTCTTTTCCACCTCGGTCACGGTGCCACCGAAAATGACGCCGCTCGAGTCCGCGATCGTTATCACGTCGCCGAAGGAGGGGAGTGCGGTCGCCCAGTGCGTGCTGAGTATCTGAAAAGTGAAGGTGCCGCGCTCCTTGGTGATCACGCTGATAACGTCGACGGAGTTCCAGTCGACGATGTTGGTGATGTCGGTCGGGCTCCCTGCTCCGACCGCCGTCCACTGGATGTTCACGACGCTTGTCATACGGCTAAATCATGGCCGTGAGGCGGATGTTGCGCTGCACCTGCTTGACGAGCATGTCTCCGAGCTGGCGCGCTGCGTCTTGGCTGAGGAAGGTTCCGGTGATGTTCACGACGATGTTGCCGCCGCCACCTTGCGTTCCGCCGCCGGCGAGCGTGCTGCCGCCGTTGAATGCGGAGAGCGGAATGATCGCCTCGGGACCGGCTTCGCCCACGAGCGCGAGCGTCGGGCTGCTCACGATGCCGCCCGCTGCGAGGCCCGGGATGTTGCCGAGCAAGCTCGTGAGGAGTCCGCCACCCGGGAGTATCGAGCCCGCTGCGCCTGCGAGTCCGCTCACCGCGCCGGATACGATGCCGGAGGGAATCTCTTTGACGAGGCCTATCAGCTTTTGTATGGCGTCGAGGATCGGCTGGAAGTATTTAAGCGCGCCTTGGATCGCGGTGTTGACCGCGCTCGGGAGCTCGCTCAGCCAGTCGGTGAAGGGCTTCGCCCACGTCACGAGCTCGTCGAACACTGGCTTTACCTTTTCTATGAGGTCGCTCACCAGCGTCGCCCATGCTGCGACGAGGAGGAGCACCGCAGCTGCGACGGCTGCGATCGCCACGGCAATAATCACGAGCGCGGCGAGGAGGACGCCGCCTATAATTTCCGCGCCCAGCTGGAGGTATGGCATCAAAGGCTGCAGCTGCGTCCAGAGCTCGCGCAGCGCGGGCATGACGATCGTATTCCAAATGTTCCCGAGCTCCGTCCAGAGCGTGTTGAGGAACTCGAAGGCTCCCGTCTTTTCGCCCCAGTAGTCGAGGAACTGCTTGACCTGCGGCCAGTACACAATGAGTGCGGCGACGGCTGCGGCGATCGCGAGTATCACGGCTGCCATAAGCAGCAGCGATCCGCCGGTCATCGTGGTCACCTCTGCGTCTATGATGCCGAGGTATTGCCCGACCACGAGGAGGTCGGGGCCGAGGATTTTGAGCGCGATGCTCCAGAGGGCGTAGCCGATCAAGGCGTCGCCGAGGAGCTTCACCATCTCGCCCATCACGGCGCTGAACTCGAGGAATTGCTCGGTGAGTGCGGGGTTCTGCTGCACCCACGCGGTCGTCGCGAGCACGATCGCGTCGAGCTGCGTCGAGTACTGCGTGAGGGTCGGCAGCACGGTGCCGCCGATCGTACCCTGCAGGCCTTGCCAGTCGGCCCCGAGCTTGAGCGTGGCTGTGTCGTATGCGTTGGTCGTTCCCGCTGCGCCTTGGTATGCGGCCTCGAGCGGTGCGAGCTCGAGCTTCAGCTGCGCGATCTTGACGGTCGCGGCTTCTATGCTCGCGCGCGCCTTGTCGTGCGCCGCGGCGACCTCTACGGTCGTGCCGTTCCATTTCGTGAGGTCAGCCTGCGCCGTCTGGATCGCGGCCTGCTGCGATTGTATCTGCGCCTGCAGGGAGGCGATCTTGTCGGGCGTGCCGGCCGCTGCGCTCACCGCGCCGGTCACCGCGCCGATAATGTCCGATCCGAAGGTGTTGGCGAAGTAGCCGAGCATCAAGTATCTAAAAGTGCTCATGAATCCGCCGCCGAATGCGTTGCCGCCGGCTTCTCCGTCCGTCTCCATTTCGCTGCCGATCAAGGGGCCGAACTCCGCTTCCCATGCCTCTGCGCTCATCGTGCCGAGCTGTCCGATCGCAGCTTCCATCGCCACGCCCTGTTCCTGCAGCGTTGCGAGCATCTCGGCACCGGCTGCGTCCATCGGACCGTAGAGATTTTCGGCGAGGGTGTTGCCTGCCTCCTCGGTCGTTTCGCCCATCGCAGCGACGGCATCCGTCGTGCTCTCGGCCATCGAGTCCATCGACCCCATCCAGCTCTGCGCTGCCTCGAAGGAGGCGTCGACGAGGTCTTGCAGCTGCGCGTCCGTCTGCTCGAAGCTGTCGGCGATCGCCGCGGCTGCTTCGGCCACCGTGTCGCCCATTTCCGAGGCGGTGCTCGCGACCTCGTTGAGCGTGCTGCTCGCGTCGTCGATCGCGGTTATATTTATTGTGAGGTCGTTCTCATCCATAACTTTATTGTACAGCACCGCTGCGCTTGCGCGCGACGTTGCCCTCAGCTGTCAGCATCGCCGCGAGGTGCTCGACGAAGAACGTCGGCTGCTCGAGGTACTGCTGGTACGTCCACTTCATCTCGCGGCACAGGAGTGCCACGCGCATGTCGATCGTTAGGTTGCTGCCGTCTCCGAGTTCGTAGAGGACGGCGAAGGCGTATCTTGCGTCCTCTTTTTCGCTAAAAAAAGTCGGGGTGCCGCTTTTTGCAGGTCGGCGACGAGCTGCTGCGCTTCGTCGCTCGGCATGTCATCGAACGCCGCCGCGCCTGCGGATCCGTCGATCGTCTTAAGGCCTGCCCTCACTCGAGCTCGCTGGTACGCGATGAGGTTCTCGGCCGGCACCTTGGGCTTGGCTACCGCCTGCCCCGGGTGATCCGGCGTATCTACGAGGATGCCGCTAACCATCACCTTCTCGAGCGTGTCCGCCTCTTGCGAGGTGAAGTAGGTGTACGCGACCACCTTGTGCTCTCCGCTGTCGAACTCTACCGTTGCCCTGTTTTCGTTTGCCATGGTAATTCCTTACTTGATAATTTTAATAAACGCTGGTGTTGGTGTTGATGAGTCCTGCGTCGCAGAGCTCGCTGTCGCTGAGGGAGAAGAAGCAGTCGAACTTGACCGTCTGCATCGTGATGTTCTTGCCGGCGTCGAACTTGCGGGCGACCTCGGAGAGCTTCGCCTTGGCGACGTTGAGGAAGAACGTCGGGTGCGACACCGCGCCGATGAGGACGCTCGTGTTGGCGAAGGCGACGTGGAAGGCCTTGTACAGGTCTCCGAGCAGGTACGTGTCGATCATCGTGCGGTCGGTGTAGTAGAGCTCGAAGCTGCCGCTGAGACCGAAGGCCTTGTTGAGGCGGTCAATCGGGCTCTGCGTCCCGAACACCTCGTCGTCCTCGGTGTTTTTCTTGAACGAGAGCGAGAGCTTCTTGATCTGCACTGGTGCCGGCCCGAAGGTGTAGCTCGTTGCGCTGCCGGTCGAGGCTTGCGAGAGCGTGATAGCGCTTGCCGAGCCGATCGCCGAGATGGTCGTGCCGGCGGGGATGTTGGTGCCCGTCACGGTCATGCCCACCTGCAGGAGAGTGGTCGCGCTAATCGAGAGGCCAGTGACGGCCGTGGTGCTCGAGCAGGTTCCGGTCGCGGCGAGCGTTCCGTTCGCGCCTGCGAGAGTCGGCGCAATGGCGAAGAGGCCGTCCTGCGGGCGGAAGCGGTTCTCGCTCACGAACGCGACGGTGTTGGATTGCGCTGTGTTTTTGTTCGCCTTGAACACGGCCTTGTAGGTCGCGTACTTGTCGAGCTCGAAGTCGATGTCGAGCGTGTCGAGCATGGCGAGCGGGTAGGCGAGTCCGGAGCTCTCGTTCGGTCCGTAGACCGAGAGCGTGAGGCTCGGGTGCTGCGCGCTTTCCGAGACGCTGAACGCGTGCTGGTCGACGCCGGATTCCACCGTCGTCTTGGTCTCGGTGCCGAAGAGCGCCTTGAGAATGAGACCGAAGCTCTGGTCGAGCATAATTCCGTCGAGCGTCGCTTCCGAGGTGAACGTCGTGATCTCTTGCCCGACGCCGCCTTCGATAACGCCGCGGGACGTGTCGTCCTTTGCGAACTTCACCTTGTCGTCGATCGAGAGCGACGACCACGGCATCCAGTATGCCGCAGCGACCGCAGTCGCGCGCGTGCTCTCCTTGCCGATGCCGATGCTGTACTGCGGGCCAATAAATTTAGTCATAGGTTATTTTTTATTTTTTGCTAAATGAGCGTCGAGCTTTTTGCGGGCCTCCTCGAGGGAGGGTGCCGTGAAGGTCACGCCGTGCGTAGGAAAATGATACTCGTTCTGGTGGATCGGAGCCGCAGCGGGAGCTTGCGCTTCCGGCTTTTTCGGCTCCTGCTGGCTGTCGTCTTTTTGATCTGCCATATGTGAATTTATTATACACCCTAGCGCAATTGCATAAGGGTTACGTTTGTGGTTAACGCTGCCTCGATCGACCAGTTCCCGGGCTGCCTTTTATTCGCCACGAGGCCGTAGTCGACGCGCGTGGGCGTCGCCATGTCCGTCCAGACGTTGTTTGCGACGTCTCGGTTGTGGCGCAGGATGTTGAGGAGGCTGGTCGTCTTGAGCAGCAGGGTCGCGGGATCGCGGCCTTCGACGATGTCGTAGAGCTGCGCCCATCCGGGCACCTTGGTGACGTCATCGGAGAAGTCGCTGCGGATGTCGGTTATCACCGTGAACACCAGCTGCATGTCGTGCTGGTCGTTGGCGCTGTCCTCGGGCTTCGCGCCCGTCATGCGCCGGCTGCAGCAAATCGCCGGCAGCGAGCTCGCCGGTATGCGGATCGGGTCGCCGTAGTAAAAGGCCTTGAACGCGTTCGTGTTCTTGGCGATGAGGTCAAAGTATAGCTTTATGATTGGGTCGACGAGTTGCTGTGCCATAGTGTTTTTAAGGGTTCTGCTCGAGGAGCTGCGTCTGGAAGTTTTTGACGATCTGCTCGCGCATATTCTCGGTCAATTTTAGCATGGCGCGGCGGGGTATCTTCATGCGCGGGGCGGTGCTCTGGTGATACTTGAAGTACTCTGCGGCGTTGCCGATCGTGAGGCTGGTCGGATCCACGAGCGACCAGAAGCTCTCGCGCATGAGGCCGGTCGCCTCGAGCAGTCCGGTGCCCGGGTAGGTTTTCTCTTTGCGGATCGCGTACTTCGGCGAGAGCGGTGCCCACACCTCGTCGATCGCCTCGCCTTCGCTCTCGAATACGTCGTAGCTGAAAACCTCTATCAGGTCCTCGGCGCTCTGCGCGAATGCCGGCGTCCAGTCGAGTATCGTGGAGCTGATGCCGAGCAAAACTCGGGAGAGTTGAACCTGCCCGTCGATGACGAATTGCAGCTGCATGGCGGTCTAGAAGCGCTTGCCGTCCACCCATATCTCATGCGACGGCGGCTGGTATTCTTGGCCGCGCAGCACCTGCGTCTTTTCCTGCACGGTAAATTCCGCGCCGGTCGAGTCGATGAGGCGTTGCGTGCCTTTCTGGATCGAGTTGAGGATGCCGCGCGCTTCGCCGAGCCACTTCACGCCGTTACCGTCGCTGCCGAACTCCTCGTAGTCGATGTATCCGGCCGCCAGCATGTATGCGCAGCGGGTGATCAAGAACGGCACCTCGGGCGCGTCGACGCTGTTAGTGAGCGGCAGGACGTAGCGGTTCAGCAGGTAGCTGTTGACTTCGTTCTCCGCCTGCTTGCGCTTGTCCTCGACCTTGCCGTCGTCGTAGTACGGGTTCTGCGTGATGCCGGCCTGCTTTCGTATCTGGTAGAGGCTGCAGTACCGGGTGCTCTCGTCGGCCAGCACCTCGTTGGCGTCGGCGATGTTGCTCTCGGTCGAAGTGGTGCTGTTCCAGTACGTCGACTTGAAATAAATATATCCCTCGCCGCCGGTGTATTCGATGCTCGTGCCTTGCGGGTCGTCAACACCGATCGCTGCGGGGCTTCCGTATGCGGTGAGCTCGGTGTACGCGCCGCCGGAGGTGAGGCTGCCGTAGAACTTGCGCTCGTTGTATCGGTAGAAAACGATCGGGTCGTCAGCGGAGTGCGCCTGCGCCAAGGTCGCGGTGACGTGGTTCGCGTCCGCGATCGCGGTGATCTGCACGAGCTCCGCTTGGTCGCTGCCCTCGGCCCCGATGACGATGTAGTCGTCGACGTTGAAGCCGGCGCTGTTGTCGACGGGGATGCTCACGGCGCTTCCGGCCGCGACGCCTGCAGTCAGCGTCGCGCGCTGCCCTTTGATAAAGTCCTCGGTTGGTGCGTAGAGGATTTTCATGTTGATTTTATTATAGCACCGTTCGCTCCGCGTCTCGCGTGTCAAGGGTGGATGTCGGCTTGGTCGTCAGCGGCAGGTCGACGCGCTCCGTCGTGGTGAGGGAGCGCCCGATCTCCGGCCGAGGCGTGTCGAGTCCGGTGCGGTTCGGCGTGTTGGTAAGGACGTAGTGCTCGCCGCCTTGCGGGACTGGTGCCCCGATACAGGCGTTGCCGACAATCGCCTGCTGCGTCGTCACTTGGATGCGAGCCGTCGCCGTCTGCGTGCGGGTCGTCACGACAATGAGCTCAGCCGTGCCGGTCTCGGTTTTGAGGGTCGTCGCGCTCACTCGAGCCGTGCCGGTCTCGGTCTTAGTCCTCGTCTGCTGGATCCGCGACTCGCCCGATTCAGTGCGGGTCGTCGTGACGCCGATTCTTGCCGTGCCGCTCTCCGTCCGGTCCACGGTGACCGTCAGTCGGGCAGTTCCTGCCTCGGTTTTGGTCGTTTTTGCGGTTATACGCGCCGTGGCGCTCTCTGTGTGCGTTGAGGTGGTCGTGACCCTCGAGACGCCTGTTTCGGTGCGTGTGGTCGTGATTTGGATGCGGGAGACGCCTGTTTCGGTTCGATCCTCGGTCACCTGCACACGCGCAGTGCCGGTTTCCGTCCGATCTGCCGTCACAGTCACACGTGAAACGCCCGACTCGGTCTGCAGTGTGGTCACCTGCACCCGTGCCGTCCCCGACTCTGTTTTGAGGGTTGTAGCCGTGATTCGGGCGGTTGCGGACTCGGTGCGCGTCGTGGTGGCTGTTACACGGGAAACACCGCTCTGCGTGCGGGTGGTCGTCGCTGTGATCCGCGCGGTGCCTGCCTCGATCTGCGGAGTCGTCGCGGTGAGGCGTGCCACGCCGGACTCGGTTTTGGTAGACGTCACCGTCACCCGCGCCACGCCACTCTCAGTGCGAGTGCTCGTTATCAAAATGCGGGCAGTCGCGGACTCCGTCTGTATTGATGTCTTTTGGATGCGCGCGGTCGCGCTCTCCGTCCGAGTGCTTGTGCCGGCAAGGTTCGCCACTCCGCTTTCGGTCTGGGACGTCGTCACCGTGATTCGTGCGGTTCCGCTTTCCGTCCGCAGCGTGCCGATCGCAAGCCGCGCAATACCGCTTTCGGTTTTGGTCGAGGTGATCTGGATGCGTGCCACGCCGGACTCCGTCTGCACGGTGGTGTTCAGCACGCTCGCGGTTCCGCTCTCCGTCTGAGTGGTGGTAGCCGTAATGCGCGCAGTGCCGCTCTCCGTTTTATCGGTCGTCGCGGTGATCCTCGAGACACCAGACTCCGTCTTTGTGTCGGTGATCTGGATGCGCGCGGTGCCTGTCTCGGTGCGCAGCGTGTTCTCGTCGATCGCCGCGCTGCCGCTCATCGTCTGCGTCGTGGTCGCTGTTATTCTCGCGGTGGCGCTCTCGGTCTTAGGAGTGGTGACGCTGATTCGGGATACTGCGCTCTCTGTTTTGGTGGTCACGATCGAAACCCGAGCAACGCCGGTTTCGGTCTTTGTTGTCGTCACTTGGATGCGGGCAGTGCCCGACTCGGTCTGCGTGGTCGTGCCTTTGATGTCGGCGGTGCCCGATTCCGTCTGGAGCGTCGTTGCCGTCACGCGTGCCGTGGCGCTCTCCGTCTTTGTCGTCGTCGCAGTAATGCGGCTCACGCCGCTCATCGTCCGCAGAGTGTTCTCGCCAATGCGTGCTACCCCGCTTTCGGTCTGCAGCGTAGTGCCGAGGATGTCGGCGGTTCCGGTCTCTGTCTTTGTCGTGGTGGCGGTGATCCGCGCGGTCGCGCTCTCGGTTTTCAGCGTCGTTGCAGTCACCCGTGCGACTCCGGATTCCGTCTTGGTGGTCGTGACCGTTATGCGAGCAGTGCCGCTCTCGGTCTGGTCGGTCGTGTTTTTGATGTTCGCAACGCCCGACTCCGTCTTGGTGGTGGTCGCGGTCACTCTCGAGACGCCGCTTTCGGTTTGAGTGGTGGTGGCCGTGATCCTCGCTACTCCGGACTCGGTCTTTGTCGTCTGCGTGCTGCCGCTTGCAATGTTGGCGACGCCGCTTTCGGTCTTTACGGTCGTTGCGGTTATTCTCGTCACCGCGCTCATCGTCTGGCTGGTTACGTGCGTGATCCTCGCGGTGCCGGTGAAGCTCGGAGTGGTGTAGTACACCGTCACCTTGATATAAAAGACGTTCGCTAGAGCGAAGAAGTCGACCTCGGCGGCGAGGTTCGCGGAATATGCCACGCCGAAGTTGCCGGCGTTGATGTCGCTCGGTCCCCATGTTTGGCCCCAGAGGTCGGAGGAGCTGCCGAATGTTGCGACGGTCGGGGAGCTCGGGTACGCAGCGCCAGCCGACTTGTCGGTGCCGCCGACGACTCCGGCTTTCATCAGTTTTACGGAGTTGTCGGTCGCCGATCCTGAGACGCCGTTCGGGTCTTGCTGCTTTATAGATACGACGATGCCGTTGATGGTCGCGTTGCTCGGGATGGCGAATCCATACCCCCAGCCTTCGAGATATTCCGACGTTTGATTGGTGGAGTGTGAGTTCGATGAGGCCTGCGCGAAGTTGGTGTTGTCGCTCTCGATGTCCGTCGGGTTCGACCACGTTCGAGTGCCGATCGATGAGTCGTTGGTCGCGGAGGTGGGGAGTACCGGCCCGACCGAGGTGGTGACACCGTCGGTGTTGTCAGTCCTTTGGATGCGTGCCACGCCGCTCTCGGTTTGCGTCGTGGTCGTCACCGCAATGTGCGCGACGCCGGTCATCGTCTTGATCGTCTGCGTGTCGAAGGTGAGCGCCTGCGGGACGCTTATGTAGGACGCTGCGCTCGACGCTGCGGATCCGTTGGTCGGGTCGGTCGTGCCGTTCCAGTAAAAGTCGACGGTGCGAGTCGTGGTGCCAGTCTGCGTGCCTCTGCCCCACACTTCGACGACGAGCTGGTCTCCCTCGACAGAGGTAACGCTTGATCCCGAAACCGTCACGACGATGCCTGTTTCTGCGGTTCCGAATGCGGTCCCGAGCGCGGTCGTCGCGTCGTATATATATCCGCGCACGGTGCCGTTGGGCTTGACGACGTAAATGGAGCAGCCGAGGGAGTAGTTTGCCGCCGTGTTGTTTTCGTTTGCGGCAAAGGCGAGCGTCCACGTCTGCGCGGTGATCGTCTGTGCTTTCAGCGGCTCGCTCACCCACGTGTTCGAGCGCATCGACGTCAGCGTCGCTACGGTTCCGGTTTTGCCGTTGTTGGTCTTTTGCGTCGAGCTTGCCGACGATCCCATGTCGAGCACGCCCGGGGGCACCGAGCTGCTCTTGTCGCTTCCGGCCGGCCATGCAGCAGAAAGACTCCCTGCCGCCAATGCCGACGGGGAGGTTATGTTCGTCGTGTTGAGAAGGTAAAGTTTTGTTGCCATAGAGCTTGAATGCTCCCGGCGACTCGCGCGGCGGTGGAATCCGCCTTATTGCGCGTCGTTAGGTGAAGTGAATGAGGCGCTGGACGTTCTTGCCGTTGACGTTGGCCTGCCAGCCGAGGTCGTAGCGGACATTGTGCCCGAGCTCTACGCCGTCCATCATCCGAATTTCGTGCGAGTGCCGGCGCCAGAATACAATCTCGCGCGTTGCGCCGGCGAGGTTCTGCGCCTCGTTCGGATCGAGGCCGTCGCTCACGGCGAAGACCACTCCGTTGTGCTCGAAGTGGCCGTCGGTGAGGTCTACTGCGTATGTTTGCTCCCCTTCCGTGAGCTCAAACCGGACGAGGGGTGTCTGCTTTGCTTTTGCGAGCACGTCGAAGAAGGCGCTGCGCTTGTCCGGCTCGAGGACCGATTGGTCCTCGAGCGTTTGGACGAGCTTGCTGCCATCGGCGAACGTTGCTGTGAAGAGGTATTTTAGCGGCATGGAATTGCTGCGGTTAGCTGGTAGCGAGGCTAGACGGATCCGCCCTGCGCAGGCCACGGGAACTTCGTGAAGCGCTTTGAGGTCGCGCATTCCACGAGCAGGTCGCCGTTGTGGTCGACGTTGTACGTGATCTCGCCGTCGGTCTCCTCGTTGTAGTCAGCGAGGAATGCCGGCGCTTTCTCCTCGGGGTGTGCCGCGAGGTAGGCGTCGAACTGTTCTTTTGTGATCGGTGTCATGGTTAGTTTTCGTTATATTGCAGCGTGAGCGTAATCGAGGCGATGTCGCCCGGCGATGCGCTGGAGCTGGTCTGGAGCTGGGTAATGAGCCACTGCGTCGCGCTCGGGTTGGTCGTCGTGGACGACGTCGGCGAGCCGGTCGAAGGGTTCGTGTTGTTGGCGAAGAGCACCGTCGCGCCCGATCCGATCGCCACTGCGGTCGTGTAGTCGGTCGAGCCCGAGATTGCCGTCGTCGCGGGCGTGGTGTACGTCGTGCTGACGTTGCCCTTCAGCGTCAAGCCCGTTGCGAGTGCTCCGGAGGGTGCCGTGTGCGGCGACCAGAGTCCGGCGCTGATCGAGTTGAACGTGCCGGAGAAGTAGCCGTATTGGTACTTGGCGTAGCTGTTGTTGCCTGCCGTGATCGGGTACGAGCTGTACGCGGTCGTCGCATCGTCGAGGTTTTTCCAGTTGCACGTCGTCACCGTCGTGTTGGTGGTGGTGCCGCGGGCGGGCGAGCCGCTCGATGCACCGTTGTCCTCTGCGAAGTTGAATGTTGCGGCCATGGTGGTTTTGGTTACTGATAATTATACACTACTGCGTTTTAACGGGGATCACTTGTGCCCACACCGCTGCGTTTGCTCCGGTGAGAGTCAAGACGATGCGCACGTCCTTGGTCGGTACCGGAACGCTCACGACGAAGTTGTCGAAGTTGGTCTTGCCGGTTCCGTCATAGGTCGTCGAAGCAGCAAGTACGCTGATCGAGTCGAGCGCGGGCGTCTGCGTCTGCGTCGTGGTCGAGTAGCCGCCCTGCGGCAGGAAGTCTTGGTACCAGTCGAGGCCGTCCTGCGAGTATTCGTACCCGATGTGCAGGTCGGCTGCCGTGGACGATCCCTGCAGCTGCACGAGGAGGTCGACAAAGTCGGCCTTCGGCGTGTTGCTGCTGTTGCTCGGAGTCGCCGTGGCGACGCTCGTGCTCGTCAGCGTGTTGAATACGAGGGTGGTCGTCGCGGTGCCCGGGGTCATGTACGCAGGCGTCGAGGTTGCCGTTGCCGTCTGGACCGTTCCCGAGAAGTAGCTGGCGGCAAACGCAACGCTCCCGAGGCTGATGCCTGCGAGGATCGCTGCGGTGACGGCTGCTATTTTGAGTTTGCGGTTCATACGGTTAGAGGTTGTCGCCCTTATCCTCTGGCGCTGGTGCCACGTCGCCGGTCCCGACTGCGGGCGCTTCCGCGCTGGTGTCAGTCGTTTCCTGCGGCTTTTCTGCGTCGGTCGTCTGGGCCTCGGGCGCCGGAGCAGTTTCGACAGGCTTATTCGGCGCTGCCTTGAACTTGTCCTCGGGCGCGGCTGCTGCGGGCGTGGCTTTCGACGCGTTCGTTGCGACCTGCGACTTCACGATCTGCTCTGCTTCCTCGAGGGTTTTTGCGCCCTCTACGACGCGAAGCACGCCCATGTCGACAAGGCCTTGGAAGCCTTCGAGCGGTGCCTCGAAGAGCGAGCCTACTGCGAGGTCCTCGCCGTCGTGCCGGAGGTTTTTGAGTACGAGTAGTATTTTGTTCATGGTGTTTTTTCGTTTATGGCTTAGATGCCCTGCACGAATTGGACGTACAGAATAAGCTTGCCTGCGGTGAGCGCGTGGAGGCCGACCGTTGCGACGAGTTCCTTCTCTGCGGTAACCGGCCCGATGAAGGTCGCTGCCATGCGCGCGGCCGCCAGAAGGCCCGTGTCGCCTGCTACGGTCGCTTCCGCGGGGTTACCGGGGAGGCATCCGTGCATGCCGGCAGTCCACGGCGTCGAGGCGTCGCTGATTGCGATGCCGACGACGAGGTCGCCAGCGTTCACGAGCGAGAGGGCGACGGTTGCGAGGTTCGATCCGCCTGCGGTCGATGCGAAGGTCGTGACGACCTCGTACCATGCGGCAGTTACGATCGCTCCTTTCGGGATGTAGACGCCCATGCCGTGCGCTGCGGCCGTCTTGTTGGAGACACCCGAGCTGTCGTTGCCTGCAGTGTCAAAGATGCCGACCGCTACGCGGGGCATGAAAACGCCGGACTCCACTTTGGTTCCGTTGGCGTTGCGGCGGTACTTATAGTCGCCGCGGACCATTTTGATTCGTTGAATATCTTTTGCCATGTTGATGTGCGGTTAGGTTTCGCCGCATGCCCCCGAGTGGTGACTCGGGGGTGCTTTCGCGCGGCTAATGGTTAGGCTACTGCCGCTGCAATGAGGTAGCCCGCAGCTGCCGCAATGAGGAGCTGCACGTAGTTGTCGTTGCCGACGCGGACGTACGTTCCTTCGCGGTCCTCCTCTCTCCAGCGCTTCGCTTGGCGGAGGCTGTAGGTGAAGGTGAGGCCGAGGGTGACCATGCGGAGGCGAATCTGCGGCGCGATGTACGCGACGAGCGCGTACTTGCCCCAGATGTAGCCGAGCGAGGTCGTCTGACCCTCTTTGGCGGTGTTGCTGCCGGCGTATCCGACGATCACCTTGTCGACTTGGAAGATGCGCGCCAAGAGCTCAGGAGTGGCGATGCCGAGCTCCGAGTACTTGATGCGCTCAATGATCGCAGGGTGGTCGATGAGGACGTCGTACACCTGCTTGCCGAGCACGAGGGTGTTCGGGAGCTTGAAGGTGTTCTGGTGCACGCTGATGCGAGCCGTGCGGACGTCGCCGATCGGATCCGAGTTGTCGTAGTCACTCCACTGGGAAGTGCCGGACAGCGTCGTGTTGTTGGTGATATTGCTCGTGTTGAAGAGCAAGGTCGCCGCGTTCTGCTCGCGGTCGAGGAGCATTTTCTCCGTGATCGTCTCGACTTCGTCAACGAGCGGATTCAATGCTGCGTCCGCCTGATCCTGCACTTCGTCCGACACGAAGCCTTTCAGCGCGTGGTCGGTCGTTGCAAAGACGCCGGTCGGAGCGACACCGAAGTCGATCTCGTTAGCGGGAGCGCCGGCAGCACGATCGGTGCTGTCGATGCGGAGGTTGCTCTGGTCGTACACGTAGTACTTGCCCGTCTGCTTTGCTACTTTGAGCATCGGCAGGAGGACGTCCGCGATGAAGGTGTCGTTCGTGTACTTGATCGACACGTTCGAGAGCGCGGGGTCGACGACTACGTCTCTTTCAGTTAAGGCCATGGTAGTTTTTTAAGTTAATAGGTTTCTAAAAATTGGTAAGGCTTAGAGGTGGAAGCTGAACGGACCGGAGAGCGCGACCTCGAAGATGTCTCCCGAGACGGCGCTTTGCAGCGCGCGGCCGAGAATGACGTTCCCCGTGGTGGTCGTGGTGATCGCGTGGCCGCTGCCATCGCTCGTCACGCAGTCGCCTGCGGTGATCGTTCCGCCGGCGATGACCTTCGTGCTGCCGCCCCAACGGACGACGGCCGGTTCACCTGCCTTCGGCTTGTTCTGGAGGACTCCGATGATCGGGTCGGTCGCGGCGGCGGCAATGACCACGTTCTGGTCTACCGTCGTCGAGATTTTCACGATCACGAACTCCGCTGCGGAGAGGTCGCCCGTCGAAACGAAGGACTTCTCAAAATCTCTTACTGCTACGGACATATAATTTTAAGGTTAGTTGTTGAGTAAATTACTTCTGCGAAGCCACCAGCTCGTCGCGGTAGCGCTTCTCGAGCCCGTCGTTCTCCGAGAACGCTCGCTTGAGCGCGTCCGAGTACTTGAGGGTCTTGTCGCTTGCCATGATCGCCGTGACTTTCATGTCGAGCTCCTTCTCGACGGTGCCTGCACCAGCGCCTGCGCCGGTGTCGCCCACCTCTTTGAAGACCTTCGCGTCCGGCAATTGGCCGATCAAGTCGGCGAACACCTTGCGCTGGTCGTCATTGAGTGTCTGCATGAAGGAACGGATCGTGTCCTCGCTTTTCGGCAAGAACCGGCCCGCTTTGTTGCTCTCGCTCATCACGAGTGCGGTGACCGCAGTGTTGAGCTTCGCCTTTTCGAGCTCGGCGAATGCGGAAGCGCCCTTGTCCGCCTGCCCCTTGAGGGCTGCGTATTCGGCTGCGCTGATCTGCACGTTGCCCTTTTCGTCGGCTACGAGCTTTTTCGATCCGTCGCGGTTGAGACCCTTGGCCTCGTTCGCGTCGCCTTCGGCTTTCTCCGACGCAGCCTTTTTGGACGCACGCTTTGCAGCCTTGCGCTTTTTGGTGTCGTCGTCGTCGCCATCCTGATCCTCGTCCGATTCGTCGTCGTCGTTCGAGTCCTCAGCGTACTGAGTCTTTTGCGCCTCGGACATTTCGTCCTTGTGCTTTTTGAGGAAGTCTTTTTCCTCGGCGGTGCGCTCGCCCTTTTTCTTCTTGAGAATGTCTGCGATGTTCATATTTTTATCGCTAAATTTGTTGATTAAGTTTTTGTCCGAAAACACTACCGCTTCGAGCTCCTTGAAGTACGGGCTCTTAGTGAGCGCGCCTCCAGTGAGAACGTTTTGGTATACCTCGTGCGTTTCGGGATCGGCGTATTCGAGGTAAAACTCCGGCGAGAAAAACTTGTATTGCTTGTCGCTCAAAGTTTCTTTCCCGAGCTGCGTCCAGTCTACCATGCCCCAGAGACCAGTGTCGCGTGCTTGCACCTGAGTTATCCACCCCTGCGCTGGGAGCTCGCTCATGTTCTCGTGGCCGGCAGTAATGAAAACGCCCTTGCGGAGGTTCGCGTTGAAGTTCTGCGCGAACTGCTGGATGTCGCGCGGGCTTATCACGATCGGCCCGTAGGCGTCGTGATCCCACGCGCCGATCGGGATGAGGTGGATCCACTGAGGAATCTGTCCCGCTGCGGTGCTGTCGTCGAACTCGAACGGAAACACGCCGACGTACTTCGAGCTCGCGCGTGCCTTGTTGAGCGCGGCCTCGAGCTTGGTGCGGATCGCCGCCTTCTCGCCTTCGGGGATGCCTTCGGTTTGGTCCAAGCGGGCGAGTGCGTTGCGCGTGTGCGGCAGGTCTACCTTGCCGTCAGCGTCCTTGTACGGCAGGTGGCGCAGCGATCGCGGCGTCGTTTTGCCGTCGCTGTCTTTGGTGCCGCCTTTTTCGATGTACGCGAACGAGGAGTCGGGAAGGTCGTTCTTTTCTTTTGTGCTCCACTCTGCGAACTGGACGTGCTTCGTCATGCCGCAATGATAGCACCCAGTGGAGAGTGCGTGAAGTCAAGTTGTGGATATTCAGTCGAGTTCCGGCAGGTCGACGGTCTGGTTTGCGAGTGCGTGCGTGCAGTCGCTGAGGAATTGTATCCGGCCGTCGGTAACGAACGAGTGGCAGCGTCGTGCTTTTCTCCACTCCTCGAACCCTTCAATCGCGTCGGGGTTCGCTTCCCACATCACGAGTATCGACGGCGTGAATGTCGGTCGATCGAGCGACTCGTTCCACGTCCAGCGCGGCGTTTGTATCTGGTGCAGTGTGTTGCAGCCCGGGCACTTGAAGGCCACGTAGGTGATTCCGCCCGCGGTCATCGGCTCTACCTTCATGCGCGCTTCGGTACGAGCTTCACCTCGAGGTACCCACCGAATAGTCGTCGGAAGGTATCACACGAAACTCTGCGTCTTATGTTGTACATTTCTTCCATCGAAATAGTGTTGATGTGGAGTGTGCCGCCGATGACCTCATGTCGCACGGCAGCCAATTGCAAATACTTTTGTTTTCGCTTCATGGTGGAGCTGGCGGGAATCGAACCCGCGTGTCGCTTGTTCTCGTTCACAACGTCTACGATGCGTATCCGGCTGCGCGCCGGCGCGTTGTCGGTGAGGCTTTTCAGACCTCGCTCCGATCGGTTGGCCGGAAGACCGGCAGGCGTATGAATAGCCCTTAACTACGGTGCTGCGTTTTGTTTGACGGACGCCTCGAGCAGCTCGGTCGTCCAACGGCTCGTGATCACGCCGCCACCGATACCAGCCGTATCTGTCGGTGGAGACGCAGCTCTACGCGAACGCTGGCGTCCGTAAGGACGCGACGGTCGGGAAGAACTGGGAGACAGTTGCTTTCGCATTTGTCGTGTGCCCGCTTGTTGAGGTCGGGCGCTCATGCATCGCATTGTGAAAGAGCATCAAACGATCGAAGCCAAGTCAGCCCCAGTCGGTCGAGCGGTGAGCGTCGCGTGCGCATGACGTTTGAACGCTCGACCTTGTGCCGGTCTCCAGCTTAGTCTCCGGCGAAGCCGGAGGAACTCATGACTGCACCACGGTGAGTAAAGAGCTTTCGCTCTTAACCGCTGTCGTTCATTGTATCAAAAAGGCACCCCGCAGCAACGGCGGGGTGTGAGTTGTCCGGCTGCGTAGGGCATTGCCGGTATCAGTTGCAGCGGCGTCTCCACTGCAGGTAGCAGGAGTCGGCGGGGTTGTCGCCCTGCTCCTGCTTGCAGAAGAACTTCGTGCCGCTTGGCGAGGACGCGACGCAGCGCTCGGCTCCGAGCCATGTGCCGCAGTTCGAGCATTGAACGCCAAGGGCCGGTTCTCCGCCGTTGACGTGGTGGAGTGGTGTCGGTTGTACCACGTGATCCTCCTTTCAAGGAACAGGCCTTTTACCGTCGTGCTTGGGACGTCCTATTCCTTTGCGAGTGCCTGTCGCTTGACGTACTGCTCTGCGAGCGACCCGGGCTTCGTGATCGGCGCTTTCGGCTGCACGAGCTCGTTGGTCTGGCCGCCGTAGTAGGCACCGACGTTGTCCGGCACGCCGTCCACTGGCGGGGGATTCACTTCGTCCTTGAGGATCGCGACCCAGATGCCGCGGCAGTTGCTGTGGAAGATGTCGGTGCTGCCCCACTCGTCGTCGGCGTCGACTACCCTTCCGTCCATGCTGATGCAGAAGTTGCACGTTTTGTCGTCGAGTATTTCCGATCGCTGCAGGCCGTGAATGTCGTCCTTGTTGCGGTCAAAGACGGCGTTGCGTCCGTTGTTGATGCCTTGGCCCACGAGGATGTTCGCAGTGTCGGTTATGTTCTGGTCGATCGCGTCGTCGAGGTCTTTGTCGATCTGGCCGGCTGCCTGCAGTGCGGGCTTGCCGCTCTTGACGGCGTTTGCGATCGCGATCTTTGCGGTCGCGTTCAAGTCCGCTGCGGTCTTGCTGGCGATGGCGTCAGCGAGCATGTCGATCGTCGCGAGGTCTGATTGCGAAGCGCCCGGGCGCGCGCCGTATCCGAGCTCCTGCGTCGCCGTGCTGCGTCCGTAGGCGTGTGCCTGCGTCATCGCGGTGGTCAGGATGTCCTTGTACTTTTTCTCGAAGGTGATCGTGAGGGCTGCGAGGCCGGCGATGTCCGCCGTCGTCAAGAGGTCGTGCACCTTGCTCATGTAGTCGGTCTTTGCTTTCGTGAGCGCGTCGTTCGCCGGTCCGGTGAAGTCGTCCTGCAGCTTGTCCATCATTTCCTGCATCTTGCCCCAGTCGACTTTCGTCTCGCTCGCGGTCAACGGCCGCCAGCTGGCGAAGCCCTCGGCGACGTTGAACGTCCGCTTGAGGCGCGTGCCGTGGTCGTGCGTGTGCGCATGCTGCTGCGGTTGCGGCTTGGGCGGTTTCTCGGGCGTGGACGGTTTGCCGTTCTTGCCCTTGCTCGGCTTCGGTTTCACCGCCGGCTTTTTTCCTTTGCCTTTGGTCGCAGCGTCCTCGTCGTCAGCATCGCCTGCAGCGTCCTCGACGTCGTCGTTGCCGCTATCCTCATCCGGTGCCGGATCGTCGAGGCTCTCCTCGTCCGGCTCATCCTCGGCTTGCTCGTCGATCTGTTCCTGCGTGAGCGGAGGAAGCCCGAGGAGCGTGCGCATGTATTGCTGGTCGTCGGTCGTTGGCGTGATCGCTCCGGCCGTAACGAGCTGCGCGTATGCGGTGCCCACGGCGGTGATGTCGGCCTTGGCGATGCCGTTGTAGTCGAGCACGGGATACGCCTCGACGTTGTTGAAGTTGAGGTCGACGAGCTCGCGGATCACGTCGCGGTTTATCACCGTTATGATCGTGTTGGCGAGCGCTTCCATGCTCTTGAGGAAGAGGTCGCTGTGGTCCTGCGAGAGCGCGCGGCTGCCGCTGTTCGCCTTGCTCTGGCCCAGCTCGAGGAATTGGGCGAGGACGCTTTGCAGGATTTGTTTGTTGTGGTGTTCGATCGCCGTCGACGGATCGCGCGTGCTGCGCGCGTTCATGTCGAGGAAGCCTACCTCCATCGTGTTCGGGAACACGAGGAACTGGCGCTGGTTGGCGCGCAGGTTGCTCAGCACCTTTTCGGCGCGCTTCTCGTCGTTCTCGGTGTAGCCCTGCGGCATCTTGGCGAACGGGACGCCGAGCGCCTGTCGCTCGAAACCGAGCGCGTCGATCGCGTAGTACTTGCTCTTG
>Ga0210388_10001162_pt1 | contig 20815 bp, 18 predicted proteins | sample IncBWC19OmetaG_FD_155485 | JGI IMG/M metagenome (GOLD analysis project Ga0210388, IMG submission 155485) | Forest soil microbial communities from Barre Woods Harvard Forest LTER site, Petersham, Massachusetts, United States - Inc-BW-C-19-O ... | reverse complement strand
ATCCACCAGGTAGAGGCCAAATCGTACCGCCGTCATGTACCAGGACTGCACGTTCTTGTCCCGCCGGTTCACCGGAGTTTCCGGGCTTCCTATCCCTTTGTCTCCTTTGAAGAGAGTGTGGCCGGTCACTTCCCGGAGCCGGGTCAGCTTGGCGACATCGTTCCAGAATGTCACCAGCGAAACGCGGGCGCCGGTCGCGATGAGTCGGGCGCGTAGAGCTTCAATTTGAGTGCTTTTGCCCGCGCCATCTATACCGGAGAAACTGACAAATCTGGGGCGCGGGTTTTCAGGGCTTTTCCGAATCATGCGCCCACAGCTTCTTTCGTGCCCTTGTCCGAGAGGCGTCGTCTTAGCGACTGCTCGACGGCCGGCCAGGGCTGGCCTTGGATAACGCGACAACAGTACCGACCGCAGCCCCGGCGCCCACGATGACGCCGACTTTAATCAGGATGGAGCGCGCTCGCCTCTGTTTCGCCGGCGCGATCGCAGAACCGGCTGGTCTGGAAGCGGCGACTCCAGTGGTCTTGATCGAAGGTGCCGCAGCTGTGCCCAGGGGGTCCTGTGTCTCACTCTGCGGTTGTTTCGGCGAGGACTGTAGCCCAGGTAATTGAGTCGAATCTGCCGATTTCGGCGGTACTACACCGGGGCTGTCTGGAAGTGCGGCAGAGATCGGCGCTTCAGCATTGGATTTTCCCACGCTGCGATCGGAGTCCGCGGTCTGAGCTTGATTCGGGTTCGCCGGTTGCTGTCGCCGTATGGCCGCAGCCGAAAACGGCGTAATCAGCAGGAGGAGCAGGCAGCCGGCGATTTGTCGCTGCCACGAACGGGCAGAGGTTTTCGTCGGCGCGTCCGTCGCTGGCGTCCCTTCGCGAAATTCAGCGGGACTATCTTCCAGACCCAACGACTCGAGCGTTGAATAGTTGTGCCCAAGAACCTGCTGGAAAGATTTCTTCGGAAACTGATGGAAGCTGCTCACCGCTTCCGCGGTGCTGTCGAAGGTCTCGAAGAGATGAGAAACCTTGGTGAGTTCCAGAATCGCCGCTGCTCCCGGAGGGATGGACGCAAGTTTGACGTCGCCATTCCGTTTCATAGCTTCTTCCAGGCAGCACAACAAAACGTGGATTCCTGCGCTGTCGAGTTGACGCACTTTTGAGCAATCGAGCACTACCCGCGGCCGGTCTGCCTTCAGGCAAGACTCCAGTTCGCTCAGAAAGCTGCGGCCCTGCCTAACACTTAACTTCTCCGGTAACTGTTTCACTGACACAAATCTCGCAATGGTCATAATTCGGGAACCCAGGTTCCAACAATGCCCTTCTTTTCGGTCTTTGACGTAAGTTGGCGACGTAAGTTGGCGTATTTCAACGGAATTCGCCTTATCTAGCACTTTAGATTGGACTCACCTTAGGGTCTATCCTGTCGGGTGGGTAGTGGGCAGACGGCTTTGCGCTAGGTGCTACGGCACACGCAAGCGTTTCGGCCCGGTATTTAGGCGCCACGGCGGGCGTCAAGAGTCGGTGATTTCCATCCGAAACTGTGATGTGTTTTCTCTCAGGACTGAATTGCGGGCCTTGCTACAACCCAGCCTGTTTGTGCCGACTCTAAGACTCGGATCCCGATGACGAATCGCTGTGCCACGATCGCGCTTTCGACGCTACTGCTGTTGTTCGAGGGATGCGCCCATCCCGGCTTGCGCCAAGAGCTTCGCCAGAGTGCGCCGACTTCGGCGTCGGCTGATTCACCACGAATTCTGGCAGTCTATGAGCCCTGGTTCGGCCATCCCCGGCACATTTCGGTTGGCTATTCGTCGCAAGATCCGGTCGTGATCCGTAAACAGATCGACCAGGCCAAGACGCTGGCGATTTCCGGGTTTGTAGTGGACTGGTATGGAGATCGCGAGCCTTTCCTCGATCGGAGCTATGCCCTCATCCAGACTATCGCCGCTGAGAAGCATTTCCAGGTTGCGATGATGTATGACGAATCCGACGACGAAGAGGCCGAAGCGACTGACGATGCTTTTGCAGCTTTCAACAAGTTCAACGAGATCTATCTCTCGCCGAATGCATCCGGACGTGCCGCCTATCTGACCTATAACGAACGGCCAGTGATTTTTATTTTTCCGAAAGGTGGGCATACTAACTGGAATCGAGTGCGGGCTGCCACCGAAAAATGGGCTCACCCTCCACTGCTCATTTACGAAGATCGACCGAGTTCCTTCGCAGCCGATTTCGACGGTTATTATGCGTGGATCAACCCAGGTAAAAAGGGTTGGGCAGCAGACGGCAGTAATTGGGGAGAAGATTACCTGGGGGACTTCTACCGCAAAATGCAGTCAAAGTATCCTGACAAGATTGCGGTGGGAGCGGCCTGGACAGGGTTCGATGACAGCAAAGCGTCGTGGGGCCTGAATCGACATATTTCTCAGCGCTGCGGCGAAACCTTCGCCGACACGATGAAGCTGTGGCGGCAATATTATTCCGCTGATCGCCCCTTGCCGTTTGTGTTAGTTGAAACCTGGAATGACTACGAAGAGGGCACCGCAATCGAGCGCGGCCTGGCCAGGTGCGGACCAGGTTCGCAACCGCGGGCCAGGCAATAACCGCTAAGCGACGCGAAATGGCTTGTTTCGATCTCCGGCCCGGCGGCCCAGGTTTGCCTGAGCCGGGACCGTCTGAGAAGCGTCGTAAACCTTGTTGATGATCGACAGCGGGCGGCTGCGCACCTCGTCATACACTCGTCCGAGATATTCGCCCAGCACACCCACACACAGGAGCAGGAAGCCACCGACCAGAAATACCGCAGCGGCCACACCGTATCCCAGAGGATTCACCGCGCTCTTGGAAAAGACGGTACACGCGGCCAGAATGATTGCCAACGAGATCGCAAATCCGGCCAGTCCAAAACTCAGGCGAAGAGGTTTGTAACTAAAACTTGTGATCGCGTCCATGGCGTATTTGATCCGGCTCATGAACGTGAGCTTGCCTTCGCCGCCGACGCGATCCTGCCGGTCGTACAGAACGACCCCAGTTTTGTAACCAACCCAGGCGCGCAGTCCCGGCAGATAGCGGCTGCCTTCGCGCAAGGAGTTAATCGAGTCCACCGCCTGCCGATCGAGTAGGCCGAAAATTCCCGCATTGAGCGGGATGGGGAAATCAGAGAGCGCTCCCATCAGGCGATAGAAGATTGGGAACAGTTTGGCCAGAATCTTGCGTCGTTCCTGCCGGCTCCGTCTCACCCCGGTGACGACTTGTGCTCCACCGCGCCACGCTGCCACCAGTTCCGGCACAACCTCCGGAGGATCCTGAAAATCGCCGTCCATTAACACAACCGCATCGCCGTGAGCAGTCTGCAGGCCCGCCGAGATCGCCCCCATGTGTCCCCAGTTGCGCGACAGATCAACCACAACGACGTGCCCGTCCTTAGCCTGGAGATCGGTCAGCAATTTCAAAGACGAGTCTCTGGAGCCATCGTTGACATAGACAACCTCCCAGGCCTCGCCAATGTCTTTCATCGATTCGGCAAGCGCGGCGTGGAAGAGATCTACGATTTCTTCTTCGTTGTAAATAGGTACTACGACAGAAATCATCGGGCTGCTCCTGAGTGGTTCCTAAAGAAAAAATGTTCGCCTGAATGAAATCATTCGGATTCCGCCTGGAATATACGAACCTTCCATCGCACTTCGGTGGGAGTTAAAACCGCGACGTAGCGGGCGTGGACATGCTGCGTGGTCTGAACCTTTTCGTGATCCAGGATCTGTTCGGCGTATTCAACCGAATCGACCAGCTGAATGGATTGCCCTTCGGGGGAATAGAACACCAACTGCAGATCGTGCGAAGTATCGCGATAGCGTGTGCGGATGCCCAGGTCCGCCTGATCCCGAATCGTGCCCGTCAGCTTCTCCTTGGCGGTACCGGTGAAGTCTGCATCAAGCAGACCGGCCTGATTTTGTTCGAGCGCGACGCCCATGGTCTGCCAGGCTTGCAGATAATCGCGAATCACTGCTGCCTCAGTCTGCTTCTCCAGCAGCCGGGGTCCCACCGCAGCCGTGCGTTCCACCCGCACTGACGGTTGGTCGGATCCCAACGCAAATATCGCGGCAAACAGGGAACTCGCGAGGAAGAGAGGCCTCTTTATATTTCTTCTCCTCATCATTCTTTCCCCCAGCGAATTTCATTCCCGACGAAGACTCCGGTCGCTACGGAAAGTTTTGCTCCGCTGTAAGCCGGCATATCTGTTCGCGCTATTCCGTGTTTCAGGGGAACATCAACCGTCGATTCGCCGCCGTTGTATGTTTCCGTGAAGGTGACGATGGTTCCATCCGGCAGAGAGTTGCCGCTACAGTCCCGCACTGGCTGCGTTTCCACCGCGAGGCGCTGACCCGAAAGGCGGGCGGTCATTACTAAGTGGCACGGATTGCCCGGTACCTGCTGGATCACGCGCGTGCTGGTGACATCTCCGATTCGCGCCACAAACTGAGCGCTGCCTTCTTTGGTCGCGGAGTCCATCTTTGTCCAGGCAACGCCGAAGTGCGCGAGCGCGGTCCTCGTCTGCAGAGCGCCCGGCCCGGTGGATAGCTGAAAGGAGACTTGCGCGGGCGACAAGACCAGGTTGTGAAAAGCGTCAAACAGGTAAACCACGCCGCTGATGCCGTCATGCAAATCGATCGGCAGGCGCGAAGGCTTCGCCAGAAAGCTCAGGGTCGCTGCTTGATGTGCGGCCGTGACGTCGAAGGCACCGTTTTCCGGGGCTGAAGCTCCCACGAGAACAACCAGATAATGTCCAGCGTTGTGGATCTCTCCCGGGCCAAAGAACGTCGCCTCGCCTAATTGCACATTCCGTCTCAACACCTGCCCGGGTCCGACAATGTAAAGCACGGCATTGCCGTTGCCGGTAGTTTGAATGGAGAACGCGTTGCCCGCTTCTACACTCTTCGGCAAATGCACGCCGCTCGACTGCGCCAACGCCAGGGGCATAAGGACGAGACCGATCCAGGCCATCAGGCATGTGAGTCTGATTCTCATTGGAGCCGGCTCGAACTGTAGGTGGCCGTGATCGCCCGCTCGCTGCTTACTTTGGCGGCAATGTCGGCTGGAAGTGATATGGAAAAAGAAACTGGCGTCTCGGGCAGTAAGGCGCGGTCGACATATTGATCCGCGACCCAGACCAGTTGGCCACTCTTGTCATAGAACGTGCCCAGGACGTGCGCTACGTTGACGACCTGACCGCTTTGATTGAGGAGCTTTCCGGTCAGCGACGCACCGGGTGCCGGATTCAGATGTTGATCTTCGATTCCGATCACGGGATCGGCCGAGGCCGCGATCAGGATCGCCGACGGATCCATGTGAACGCTATCTACTTCGGACAGAGCGATGTCGTGAAACGCGATCAGGAACGGTGTGACTTGCTTGGGCAGAAGAACGTGAGAAATCTTGTCGAAACTGTCTTCGGTCGCTATCGCAGAGCCATCTTTCGCCAGCAGAGTAGCTTTGACTGTCACGAAGGCGGGAACCACATCTTCGTTCAGAAGCTCGCCCATGATGACGACTCCTCCACTGCGGTCGACGGGATGCATGTCCACGATTCGCACGTGAGGTGACTCCACGTCCTGAGATCCCCAGTCATCTTCCGTACCGCGGTAGATCACATCCCAGCGCAGATAATCCACGGGCACAACTTGAGGCGGAACCCGGGGCTCCTTCACGATGGGCCACGCGACCTCCCAGCGGTTACCACTTCTGACGATGCGCAGATCGCGAGTATCCAGGAACGTTCCTACCACGCTCGACCATCGCAACTTGAGCTGAATCTGTGCTTCATCGTCAGTCGCATGAAGCGGGCGCAGGTCGTAGCTGTCGAGGGTCGCGTAAGTGCGGAGGCTGGGATACGTGCCGGTCAGATCGCGTACAAATTGCAATTCCGTGAATTCGTTTTTATTCGCCAGACTGGAATACGCTTTGTCCCAGGCCCGGCCGCCAATTGCTTCCGCCAGATTATCGACTGCGGCCTGCGGCGTTGAAGAGACACGCAATAGATTGACCCCGGAACCAGCCATAGCGTTTGCGGATTGAGGGGGCCAAAGAGTGGCCACAGCAATGAGCGCCACGGTCGTGGCTGCAATGATGATCGCGAGAAAGCGTCCGATGGTCATGACACCCTTCCCAGGACGAGATCCGGAGTGGCTGAGTAAGGTTCGGTCGCTCGGCGCCTCTGCCATCGTTTCTCCGGTATCAGCACCAACAACATCGCCAGGATGCTGCTACCGATGGGCAGAATGCCCCACAGCAGTCCCTGCCACCGCGGAGGAATCTGTGGCGCATTCACCGGCACTGCGGGTGAGACATCGTCTTTGCTCCACACCGTGATGGTCTTGTCTTCAAGGTCATCCACCCTGCGCCAGCCGCCGAAGACCAGAAGGGGTTCGTAATACGGGTCTCTCACGAAGACCCACTTCAATCCGTAGCGGTCGGCGTGATGAAGGATTGCACTGAGTGCATCGAGGCCAGCCTTGCCAAAATATTTCGAACTGGTCAGCGCGCCAGCGCCGTGCTCCGTCAGCTCTGGCAACATACGGCCGGAGTTCCACTCGCCATCTACGCTGCTGGCGTCAGTGAGAACGGCGAGGCGCGGAATCTTGTTGCCAAATCCCAGCGTGACGTAGCGGTACCGGTCGTGACTGTCACGATTGAGCCAGGCTGCGACTGCATCGACTTTGAAGTCGGCGGCGTCCGCGGGGCGGTAGGTTGCCCATGCCACTGCGATCGCACAACTCAGAGCGGCTGCTACGGTTAAACCGGCGACGGCCCGCATTCGAAATCGGTCGGTGAATTCGCTGGCGAGAAGCCCGACAAAAGGGAGAGCCAGAAGCGTTGCCCAGTAGCTGAAGCGCTCCATGGTGAGGACGTCAAAAGCGCGGCCCAGCAGCAGCCGGCCTACCGGTGTTGTTCCTCCGAGGCCGACCAGGAAGGCTAGCCAAAAGCCGATCAGTAGCGGGCGAAGCCGGGCAATCGAGGAACCTCGCAACACAATGAACGGCAGAGCAAGAATTAAAGCTCCGTAAGGAACCACAAAGTAATTCAATCCCCACTGCGGACTCAGCAAGTAATTTGCCCGGCTGGGATGTGGGATGGGAGTCTGCGTCACCGGATAGTGAATCAGTGCAATCCAGAAGGGCAGAAGCACAAGCGCCACTGCCGCGCCGACAAGCAAGACGATGACGCCGGTGCGGAGCAGGAATGCTGGAATCGAGATTCGTTCGTCATCTTGCCGGTCAAGAATGACCAATGCCAGCACAGGCAAAGCGAAGAAGAAGGATCCAAACAGCAGCGTGGCGTGATGAGCAGCAGCCGCCGCTACGAATAACGCTCCGCCTTTAAGAAACGATCTCCACCGGCCATGGCGGACCCACTGGAAAAGAAAAGGGAGAGCATTCAAATAGAGAGGAGCCGCACATGTCGTCGACAACTGACCCGCGGAATAAACCAGAAAACACTCGGAGCCAAGAAATACACTGGCGAGGGCGGCGAACGACGCTGCCCGTCGATCTACCCAAAGTAACGAGAACCGGTAAACGCCCACAGCGAGAAGCAGAATGCCGACGAACTGAACCGTCATGTACGCCATGTCCAACCCGACGAGCCGGGAGGTCAACGCCAACCATTGCTGCGGCAAAGGAGGATAAGTGGTCTGTGAAAAACCCGCATACCACTTGGGGTTCCAGGGATTGAACCAATCCTGCAAGTAATGCGAAGCGAAAAAAATGTTGAAATTCGCGTCGTACGACTTCAGCGGCAACTTCATCAGCAACAGCGGCAGGTGAACCACAAGAGCGGCCAACAGAATCATGCTCAGCGGTATTGGCCCTGGTGTGGGCGCGAAGGATTCAGTTCTCTGCACAGCTCCCTTTCGTTTGGTTGGCGTTGGATTCGAGGCCTCCATTCCGGGTTGTATCGTCCCGGGTGGACTTTCCATCGTTTGGTATGCAAAGTCCGTGGCGGTTCAGCCAACGCAGAATGCCTTTCGCGAATCGAAGAGCCTTGCAAAACACACGAGTCCCGGTAACACCTTGAGTTCAGTACGGGCATGCCTGAAGACCGCGTACATGTCTCTGCTGGTCGCTGCGTTTGCCTGCTCTCTTCGAGCGCAGACGTATAAGGTAGGGCCTGGTTCTTCCGAGACTTCCAAAGCGGCACCCAAGGCCGATAGCACTCAAGCTCCGCCGTCGACGAAAAAATCGCTCGGCTGGGGATCGAATATTCAAAACGCGCGTCTTGCCGGAGCCGCGGAATTGGCTCTGAAAGATGGCAACTATGCGATGGCGATGGACTATGCACAGCGCGCCGCGCAGGCAACGCCGAACGAACCAGCGCTTTGGTTCCTTCTGGGATATGCGGCGCGCCTCAACGGGAAATCTCAGATGTCGGCGGACGCTTATAAGAGAGGTCTTAGATTAAGTCCCTCTGCGCTCGACGGAATCTCGGGTCTTGCTCAGACTTACAGCACGATGGGAAGGGCCGCCGATGCTGAGCATCTTCTGAATCTGGCGCTTTCAGCTGACCCCAGGCGAATCAACGATGCAGTATTGCTGGGCGAACTTTTCCTGCGCTCTGGAGACTACCCCGCAGCACTCGACGCTCTGGGACGCGCAGAGCAGATTCAGCCCGGCGCCCGCTCAGAATTGCTGATGGCGTTGGCGTACCAGCATCAGAAGCAGCTCGATCAAGCGAGCCGATATCTCGAGCTGGCCAAGCGGCATGCGCCGGATAATCCCGATGTGCAGCGCTCGTTGGCGGCCTACTATCGCGAGACTGGAAACTACCCCGCGGCCATCGATGCTCTCAATTTGCTTCATAGTTCAAAACCCGACGTTCGAGCCGAGCTCGCCTACACCTATCAGCTCGACGGCAGGCAAGACGACGCTGCAAAACTTTATGCGCAGGCCGCCAATGCTGTGCCACACGACCTAGGCTTGCAGCTTTCCGCGGCGCAGGCGGAAGTAGCCGTCGGGTCCATCGCAGAGGCGAAGCCCTTTCTCCAGCGTGCCGGGAGTATCGACGCAGAACACTACCGCTTACACGCCATCCGAGGGGAAATTGCGCGCGTTCAGGAGCACGATGAAGATGCAGTTCGGGAATACAGCGCCGCTTTGGCTCACTTGCCACCAAGCCCAGTCGAGGGCCCTCTCTACGGCATTCAGCTGCACATGGATCTGGCGGATCTGCAACGTAGTTTGGGCAATGCGACGGCCGCACAGGACGATCTTCGGATCGCACAGACGCAGATCAGCCCGCTGGATCATCAAGGGCCGGGCAGGCCACAGTTCCTGCGCCTGAGAGCTTCGATCAAGATCGATGCTGGCGATCTCGACGGCGCGGGAGCGGATATAAACGAGGCGCTGGCGATCAACGCGGAGGATCCGAGCAGTTTGCAACTGGATGGCGATCTACTGCTGAAGGTCGGCCGCAGCGGAGAGGCGATCGCCGCATATTCGAAAATCCTCGCGATCGACCCGACGAACCGTTCTGCCCTCATCTCACTCGGTCATGCGTCCCGTGACAGCGGGCACGACCAGGACGCCGAGAGATATTTTCAGCGACTGGCGGCAGCCTATCCAACGTTGTACGTACCCTATCTTGCGCTGGGGGACCTGTACGCTGCGCGGCGAGACTTTGCCAAGGCTGAAGCAGCCTACAGCAAAGGATATGAACTCGCTCCAGGCAATAGTCTGATCGTCGCCGGAGGAATGAACGCTGCGATTGAGACACAGCAATTACCAAGGGCGGCGGTGTGGTTGGGTCGCGCCACCAAGGAAATGCAGCAGGAACCTCATCTCATGCGAGAAGAAGAGAGGTACCTGAGCTTTAAGGGCGAATATAAACAGTCCGCGGAAGTTGGCCGCGAAGCCATTAAGAAACTTCCCGCCGATCGGGATGTTGTGGTCTATCTCGCCTACGATCTGCTCCACCTTCAAGAATATGACGACCTGCTTCGAGTGACTACGCAATATGACACCGCGCTTCCCAAAGAACCCGATATTCCGCTGCTCGCCGGTTACGCGCATAAGCAGGCCGGGCAGTTCGAAGAGGCGCGCAAGGATTTCACTCAAGCGCTCGAGCGTGATCCTGAGATGGTGACGGCGTACGTGAACCGCGGGTATGTGTTGCACGACCTTCATCAGGCCGCTGCCGCCGCTTTGGATTTCGAGGCTGCCCTCAAGCGGGAACCAAAAAATGGCGAAGCGTTGCTGGGTCTGGCTTATGCCAGCCTCGATCTCCACCGGCCGCGCGTGGCGCTCGAACAAGTAGAACTGGCGCAACAGGAAATGGGTGACTCGATGCCCATCCACTTGATCCGTGCAACCGCCTACGGGCAAAACGGAATGTTGGTGAAGTCCGCCGGCGAATTCCGCGCTGCATTGAAATATTCCCCGGATGACGCAGGCCTGCATCTTGCCTTGGGCGACGCATTGTATGGACAGCGGCGGTACCGCGAGGCGATCGAGGAACTACAAGTGGCGGAGAAGCTTTCCTCCGGCAACCGCGTTATCTACTCCCAGCTCGCGCGCACCTTCGCCCAGGTCCAGGATCGTGAGCAAACGCTGCACTATGTGGAACTGACCGAGCAACCCGACGAAGGGGTGCAGCTTTCGGCAACCGATCGGTTGGCCGACGAAAGCCGAATTCTGGTTTCTACGGGGCAGGCCCTGAGCTTGCTGTCAGATGAAAAGGGCGCGATGGATCGCTACGGGCGAGCTCTGCAGGCACCGGACAGCGATCGCATCAGCGTACGTCTGGCGATTGCGCATCTGATGGCTGTCGAAGGTCATACCGAGGATGCACAGCGGCAGATTGCGCTCGCACTGATGGAGGGTGAGACCGAAGAATCGCTGCCCGCAACCGGTGAGCAGTTGATGGAGGCAGCGGACGTATTCCTCAGCATGCATGACTACCAACTGGCACAAACCTACCTCGAGCGGGCGCTGGCCGCGGGGGCGCCGGAAGCATCCGTGCGGATCGGCCTGGCCAATACCTATCTCGCACTCGGCGACACTACCAAGGCGCAAGGGCAGCTTACCCTGATCGGCAACTCAGCCGACAGCGAACCCGGCTACCAGTATCTGATGGCCCAGGCCAACGTTCTTCGCCAGGAGCACCAGAGCACGCAATCTCTGACCGCGTTTGCCCAGGCTGCCAACACGGCCGGCGAACATCAAGCGGCCGAGCAGGATCTGCTGCAGGCAGGAGCGAACGAAGGATTCAGGGTCATTCCGAGCCTAAGCTTCCTTTCCGATTTCTCCGTAGTTCCCATCTTCGAAGATACGACGGTTTACATCTTGGACTCCAAACTGGATGTCGCAAATCCGGCGCCGGGCCATCAGGGACTACTTCCGCCGCCTCGCTCGTCCCTCGAGACGGAGTGGACCGGAGCCTACCATCTCCATGTCGGCGGCTTGCCAGAAGCGAGCGGATTTTTTCAGGTGCGAAATGCGCGCGGAGAAATATCGTTGCCGAGCGAGGAATTGATTGTTAATCGCAATACAACCGATTACTCCTTTAACTTCGGGCTGAATCCTGTCCTGCATCTGGGTAGCAATGTGTTGAGCTTCAACACTGGCGTTCAGGAAACGGTTCGCCGGGATGCCGTATCTCCAGCGGAAATGAACCAAAATCTCTTTCGCCAGTTTCTGTACTTGTCTACCAGTTCATTCTTCAACATGGTTTCTGTGAGCGGCTATGCCATTCGTGAGGCCGGACCCTTTACCGAAAGCACGCAGCGTTCGCGGGAACTTGCGGCGGCACTCAATTTCCGCGTTGGGCGCCCCTGGGGAAAGACCGCGCTGGTGACCGGATGGGGAGGCCGCGACGATCGGTTCTCCCCGGTGATCAGCGAGGACTACTACACCTCCGCTTATCTCGGCCTCGATCACCGGTTTTCCGAACGGCTGCATGTCACCGCAGTCGCAGAGGATCTACGAGCGTGGCGGATATTTAACGGACAGTCCGCGCTTGCGCAGGCGCTGCGCCCGGCCGGCAGCATTGAGTTCTCTCCGACTCGCAACTGGAGTTTGCAGGCGACAGCCGCTTATTCGCGAAACATGGGCGCGCATGTTTACGACGCATTTCAAAGTGGATTCGCGATCTCTTATGCGATGCCGATCCACCGCATGTTTAAAGATCAGGGCCATGAGGTCGAGTTGCAATATCCGATTCGCTTTTCGGCGGGCATGCAACAGGAGACCTTCTTCAATTTTTCCGGCGGGCAGAGTCAACAGTTCAGGCCGTATCTGCGCGTCACTCTGTTTTGAAATAGGGACCCGATGAAAATCTGCCTAGTTGCGGCCTTTCCTCCCAGCGCACGCCAGTTGAACGAATATGCCTTCTACATCGCCGGAGAACTGCAGCGGAATCCAGAGATCAGCCTGACGATTCTCGCCGACGAGCTGACCGAGTACGAATTCTCGACCAACCAGCACGGCAGGTCCGCGGACGGCGCGGTGCCTGCGGAACTGCCCGGCTTCAAAGTGATTCGGTGCTGGAAATTCAACAGTCTCCGCACGCCGTTGCGTTTGTTAAACACGATTCGCAAACTGAAGCCCGATGTGGTGTGGTTCAACCTCGTATTCTCGAGCTTCGGCACGCCGGAACATCCAATCGCGGCTTTCGCGGGATTGTCGACTCCAGCGCTGATCCGAGCCTTCGGCTTTTACACCCATGTCACTCTGCATCACATTATTGAACACGTCGATTTTGCCAGTGCGGGAGTGCGCCAGGTGAGGATGTTCCGGATCGCGTCGGAGATGGCGACCCGAACGCTCTTGATGGCAAATTCGGTATCGGTCCTGCTCTCGGGATACCGGCGCACTTTGGTTGAAAAATACTCCGCTCAGAATGTTGTGCTGGGCACTCACGGGACTCTGGCTCCCTGTCCCAGTCCCCCCGACTTCTCGCAGCGGGGTAATCCGGAACATCGCATTCTCGCCATCGGGCACTGGGGCACATATAAGCGGCTGGAGACGCTGATCGATGCCTTTCCCGCTGTCTTGCGGAAAGTGTCGAATGCCCGGCTGATCATCGCGGGGGCCAATCATCATACGAAACCGGGATATTGGGAATCGATACGCGGATCGCTCGGCCCCGGCTCCGGCATCGAGTTCCGCGGTTATGTTCCGGAAGAAGACATTCCTGAGCTCTTTCGCACGTCTACGGTTCTCGCTATGCCCTACGATTCCGCAACCGGATCGAGCGGTCCAGCTCATCAGGCCTGTGACTACGGAATTCCAATCGTATGCGCGGACCTCGCCGATTTCCGCGACATGGCGGCGGACGAAGATATGGCGATCGATTTCTACAATGTAGGGGATCCGGACGATCTCGCCGCCAAGCTGGTTGCGATCTTGCAGTCTCCAGAGAAGCAACGGCAAATGTCGGAGCACAATTTCTCAGCCGCGATGCAGATGACCATGAGCAGCGTCGTCCGCAACTATCTTCGCTGGTTTGAGCTCAAACGGGCCAGGCGATCTCTCGGTCCCGCGCACTGGCTCGTACGTTCACGAACGTTCGGGCGGCGGAATGTCTTTGCGCGCCAGGGTCTATCGTCCGCAGGGTCTCCGCCTGAACGAGTTGAAAGACAGATCGAGGATAACTATGAAGGACTTGAGTTGGCAGGAAAGGCTGAGTCGGCAGACAAGTTCTGACGCGGCGGACTGGTTACCAGGTAGTTAAAGATTCCTTATCTAGATATTCTTCGATCGTGACACCCGCCGCCGCACTGTCCAGCTGATGCTGTATGCCAATCACCGGCGACCAAGCCGGGTCGGGAATTGTGGAATTCGACAGCTGCCCCAGATATGCCGTGACGCCGTCGATCGACAGCAGCCCGAACCGCAAGCTGCTGTTGGTGTCGGTCGCCGGACCAAACTGGACCGGAATTTCCTGATATCCGGCGGCGGTTACGCGCTGCATGAAGAAAATGGCGTGATGCCAGGTTCCAGCGGAGAACTGACACGGTGACACTCCCGCGTTGATCCAGGTCAGCCCTTGACTGTTAGGAAGCCAGAGCTGCCACTGATTCGTGGCGTAGTTGCACTGCGATCCAAACATGAACTCGTGCACTCCGTCTCGCAAGTGCACGGCTTGAAAGAGATCGAATTCTAGTGCTTGCACGGTGCTAGTGCGGGTGCTGGTCGGAATATAAAACCAGTAGTCCCACAGAAAGTTCGTGTGGGCGGATTGTGGATGGACAGAGTTCTTCCAATAGAACAGGCTGTCATCATAAGCACACTGGCTCCGCACGATGAAGTGCTGACCGTTTCCATCAAAGGCAGGAGCATTTGCGGTGTTCGGGTCGAAGCCTTGCTCGAATGTTCCAAGGCTACCGTCGTTACACTGGCCGCCAACGCCGGCGCCATTATCCACGGTCCAGGAAAATAGCTCCGGCTTGTCGATGTTCGCCATGCGACTCGCGAGAATTGGTGGGGTGGGTGTGGCTACTCCAGTTATTTCGATCGAATATGTTGCAGTGCTGAGGTGACTTCCGCTGGTATCCCAGGCGGTGATGAACACTGAATGAACGCCTCCGGGGGGAAGCAAAACCAAGGCGTCCAGGGACGGACTGAAATTGCGGTATACATTGTTTCCGTCCATGTAGACCACGTAGCCCGCGATCTTCAAGTCGCTGTCGGCCGTCGCCGCGAAATGGACCGGCGTAGTTACGCTGACCACAGTGTTGGAGGACAACATCGGTGATTGCACGGCCACGGCCGCGACGGTGGCATGAGCGCGCCATCCGCAACCGATGAACAGAACAGAGGCTAGAAGAAGTTTGAGGCAGGCGGAGAGCGATCGAGCCCGGGGCAACGAGCGTTCATCATTGAGAGCCGCGACAAAGACGCCCGGGATGAAACTGCGCCTTTGGCGCGGTTGATGCTCTGAGAGCGCCTTGGTTTGGTCAGCCATATCCCGAATCCACAAATACATCAATACAGGGGAGTCGGTATAAGGCACAAGGTAAAGCGTCAAAGAAACAAGCGGAAGTAACCACACATTCCCAGGACGGAACGGGAGCGGGCCGTTCTCTGACGATCACCTAAAGGCAGACGAATCGGGAAGGGCTTAGTAGGGACGAAGAGTTTAGAGGCGGCAGTCGACCCGCAGGCTTACAACGGACCGAGGCGGTTGTCCTACAGAGCTCTCAGGCCGGCGAGGATCAAACGGCCTGGGCTGCGAATTGCGCCGTGAGCGGAACCTGCGGCATTACTACCTTGATGCTAAGCGGCGGGGCCCACATCTTGCGTGCAGATTTGACGCGGTTCATGGCGCACGGCTGGACGCTTCGAGCCGTCGACACGGGATCGGTCGCGGGAGCCAGCAGCTCGCGGAAGCGCAGTTTCGCTTTGTACAGCTGGGATTTCGAGTTGCCCACCGAGCAGCTGAGCATCTCGGCGATTTCCTGATGTTCGTAGCCCTCAACTTCGTGCAGCAAGAAGATGGTCCTGTACCCGGGCGGAAGCTGTTTGATGGCGCGAGCCAGCGCAACCCGATCGATGCAACCGGCTAGATTCCTATCCCTGGCCCCGTATTCGTGCCGCACTTTCGCGCCGTCGCTGTCCACGTTCGGCTCATCCAGCGAAACATGTCCCGACAACCTTTTCCGGAAGTGCATCAATACCGTGTTGACCGCAATGCGGTGAACCCAAGTGGAAAACGCGGAGTCCCCGCGAAACTTTGTGATTTTGCGGAACACCTGCAAGAAAGCATCCTGGGTTAGATCCTCCGCTTCGGCCGTATTACTGGTCATGCGTAGACATACTGCGTAGACCCGTGACCGGTGGGCCTGAAACAAAGCGCCGAATGCATCGGAATCCCCATGTTGCGCGCGCTTGATCAAATCGGCAGCGCGAGGAATTGTGCCCGTAGTCGCAGAGTCGCTATTCACCGGAGTTCCCCTTTTTCGAGTGTTACGGTCTGTGGTCTTGTGGCCGATTCTTGTGCACGATGCAACGAAGTAAATGCAGTCCTGTATACCTTCGAGCGTAGGCTCGGCCTCGGGAATGGTCTATCCCGTGCAGTCAGTACAGGTTTCCCATTGTTGCGGTATTAGACAAACCTGAGAAAATCCTGAAACGTAGTGGAACTCCCTCGAACGAATACACACTCCGCACGATGGACCGACAGTTGCGATTCATTTATTTCTTGAACCAGCCCCAACGCGAGGGGCGAAAGGCAGGCGTTGGGCCGAACCTCCCCGTTTGTTTCCAGCGCTTGCCTCTTTCTGCAGGGCGACTTTCGGAATCACCGCATAGCACACACCTCACGAGGTTGACGAGATTAGGATTTCCTCACGACTCCCGCTCTAATCTAAGAACATCGTGATCGAATCGGCTCCCAATCGCGTTTCTCCACGATTCGATCTCTGGCGCATGAATCGCGGACATGAGCGATTCTGCTCAGACATCATCGGGCCCTTCTTGTTAAGTTAGTTCTAACAAGGGGAGGTTCTTATATGAGCTCATATCGTATTTTGGTGGCAGACGATCACCCGGTATTTCGTTTTGGTTTGTCCTCGCTGCTCGGATCTCGAAGCAATTGGGAGATGTGCGGAGAAGCTGCCGACGGACGGGACGCGGTCGAAAAGTGCAAGTTACTGAAACCTGACCTTCTCATTCTGGACATTTGCCTTCCCATCCTGAATGGCCTGGATACGGCGCGGCAGGTTCTGAAACACAATCCCGCCCAGGCAATACTGATCCTTACGGCCGTAGACTCCGAACAGATCATCCGAGACTGCCTTGAAGCGGGCGTTCGGGGATGGGTACTTAAGTCCGACGAGGCCGAGGATCTTACAACTGCGGTGGAGGCAATACAGAGGGGTAAAAGCATTTTCAGTTCGCGAGTGTCCGACCTCATCATGGACGGCTACAAGCGCCATCGCATTGATCCAGACGCAGCCAGGGTGCCCAAATTGTCGCCCCGCGAGCGCGAGGTGGTTCAGCTTGTGAGTGAAGGCAAGGCATCCAAGGAAGTCGCCACCATCTTGAACGTGACGTTGGCAACCGCGGAAACTCATCGCAGCAACATCATGCAGAAACTCAAGCTTCATTCGATCGCCGAACTGGTTCTGTATGCGGTGAGAAACGAAATCATTCATGTCCAACGATCACCCGTACTCCGGTTCCCCACTCCAGTGGAGGAGCGCGGTCGCGTGCGAGCAACGTCCGACTATGCATCTCTCCCCGAACCAGGGAATGCACGCGGAGAGACTGGTCGCCGGAGCTTCAACTGAGTCTGTGAGGTCGGAGCAACGGAGAAGTTCCACCGCGACCGTCTAGTCCACAATCGCATCGATCCGCAGCGGTGGAACAGCGTTCTGTTGCGGATGATTCTTGTCCCACCAAGCAAGGTCTCAAAAATTCTCGATTCTCCAGCGCGCTCCCACGTTCTCTCAGCCGAACCGGGCTTTCCCGTCGTGGTCACGTCATCCACTAATGAGTCGGTCAATACTGACCAGCTTTCTCGGACTGACACTGTGATACTGACGATCAGAGAAGGTCTTGCGGCGGAGAGTGTCGTGAGGAAATCTGGTTCTGTGGAGGGCTTCGATGAACTTCAATCTGACCGATCCTAGGGTGGTTGCGATCGCCGTTACCATCCTTGTGATTGTCGCGCTTGCTGTGTGGGTGTACATGCGGCGACGCCGGAGTACGAGTGCGGGCTTGCGGCAGAAATTCGGTACCGAGTACGACCGCGCAGTAGTGACCCACGGGTCTGAGCGCAAGGCGGAAGCCCAGCTAGCGGATCGCGAGAAGCGTATTGAAAAACTCAATATTCGCGATCTCGACGCAACGGAATACGAACGCTTTTCAAAACAGTGGCAATCGGTGCAGTCCCGCTTTGTCGATTCCCCCAAGGGAGCGGTCGCGGAAGCCGATGACCTCGTTTCGTCGGTGATGAAGACTCGTGGCTATCCGGTCGCCGAGTTTGATCAGCGGGCCGCCGATATTTCCGTGGACCATCCTCGAGTGGTCGAGAACTATCGGTCGGCACATGAAATCGCGCTGCGCGTCGGAAAAGATGCGGCGACGACGGAAGATTTGCGAACGGCGATGATCCACTACCGTTCTCTATTCGACGAACTGGTGCTGGCGCCTGCAGCGATCGAGAGAAAAGAAGTCGCGTAGGAATTGACATTGAGCTGGAGGAAACAAACATGATGAAGCCAAGTACGCAGGATCGCACCGAAGGCAAAGTCCACGAAGTGAAGGGCAAGATCAAAGAAGAGGTCGGGAAAGTCTCGAACGATGCCGACCTGGAAGCGTCCGGCAATGCAGAAAAGAAAGCCGGAAAAGTTCAAAAATGGATCGGAAACGCGGAAAAGGCTGTCGGCGAATAAACGATCGTATATCGACCCGTTACAAAGACGAAGCAATCGAGAACGGCGGAACTCAGTGCGAACGAACTCCGATAGCTGCACGAAGATCAGGGATCTCGGTTTCACGCCCTCCAGGCACATACGAATGTATGGCGAGCTCTTTGAAATTGTTTCAGGACCGTTTGATGAAGACGATGGCGTCGTTGTACGAGCAACCAGCGGGAGCGATCCGGAGGTTCGTACGCTTCGCCTTCCCACTGCAATTTTGATCGGCAGGGCAGATCGGTTTTTCAAGCGCCCAACCTTGGCAATCGCGAGGAGTTTGCCGGCGAGTTCAACATCGCAATAAACATTGAAGAAAAGGAGAACCATCATGACGACTTCCCAATCGACAAAGTGCGCCCACCTGCCATGCCGGTGCAATGCACAGGCTGGCGAGAAATACTGTGGTCAAGCCTGTAAGGATGCGGGAGCCGGAGAAGTCGAGATTGCCTGCCAGTGTGACCACGGAACCTGTCCTCTTACGGTATGAGTCACAAGGCCTCTGAGCGCCCCGGCGAGTGTTCTAAAAAGGAGCTCGACATACGCCTGCTCAGAATCAGCTTCGTTCTGCTGGCGCTTGCGACTGTGCCAATGCCGGGAGGGGCTCAGGGCCAGCAGGATCCGAGTCCAACTCCGTGACCGACCACGCACTCAACGCGGTCGCCGGTTCACCCGCTCCGCTCGCCGAGCGGCAGCCTGTTGCCGCAACGGCGGACGCTTCTCCCGGCCCGATCAGTAATGTTTTCGAATGGTTCGGCGACCTGGGATTGTTTTTCTGGCAAGTCGTGCGGGCCGGAGTCACGCCGCCATTCGAATTCCGCGAACTGCTTCTCCAGCTTGACGAGATTGGATCCAAGTCTCTGCCGCTGGTCGCTCTCGCCGGAGCCGCCACTGGAGTGGTGCTCTCAATGGAGGCGCGCTACAGCCTGACCCGCTTCGGAGCGAAGTCATTGCTCCCCGCCGCGATTGTGTTCTCTGTGATCCACGAAACCGGCCCGATCATTACAGGTCTGGTGGTAAGCGGACGAGTCGGCGCCGGCATTGGTGCCGAGCTGGCATCAATGAAGGTCACTGAACAGATTGATGCCATCGAGGCGTCGGCGGTGAATCCCTATCGGCTGCTGGCGGCAACGCGCATTCTCGCGTGCATCCTGATGCTGCCGCTCCTGACTCTCGCGGGCGACGCCTGCGGCCTGCTGATGGGCTGGGCCGCGCAGGCTCTGGTTGAGCCGCTCTCGCTGCATCAGTTCATCAACAGCGGTTTCAATGGCGCGGACTTCAACGACTTCCTGCCGCCGACTCTCAAGACCGCGGTCTTTGGCCTGATCATCGGGCTGGTCGCATGCTTTCAGGGGATGCGCACCAAGGGGGGAGCTGCGGGCGTCGGCAGGGCGGCCACGAGTTCGGTGGTTTTGTCCTCGCTGTTTGTAATTCTCGCCGATGTTGTTCTGGTAAAGCTCATCCTCATATTTTTTCCTTAAGCAGACATACACGCCAACATGCAGACCATCGATCAAGTTGCAACGAATCCGCCGGAAGCCCGAGGAGACGGGAACGCCCCGGCTCTTGCCGTTGCTGATTTGTATAAGTCCTTCGGAAGTCAAAAGGTGTTGAACGGGATCAATCTGACGGTCAAGCGCGGCGAGACCCTGGCGGTGCTCGGGCGCAGTGGCACCGGCAAGAGCGTACTCCTGCGGCTGATTATCGGGTTAGAGAAGCCTGATGCTGGTTCGGTGCGCATCCATGGCCGAGACATTACCGGCCTCGTTTTGGATAAGCTCGGCGAGATCAGAATGAGGATGGGCTTTCTGTTTCAGCATGCCGCGCTCTACGACTCTCTGACCGTCGAGCAAAACGTCGCGTTTCCCTTGCAGCATCATCGAGAGCAAATGTCGCGGTCCGAAGTCCGCGACCGGGTTCGGCAGTTGCTGGGCGAAGTCGGACTGGAAGACGCCCTGGCGAAGATGCCGTCGGATATCTCGGGCGGCATGCAGAAACGTGTAGGGCTGGCACGAGCTTTGGCTCTGGATCCGGACATTCTGCTGCTCGATGAGCCCACCGCGGGTCTTGACCCTATCAGCTCCGGCGAGATCGACGATCTGGTTCTCAAGCTTCAACAGGAACACCAGATGGCCTCCGTCATAGTGACGCATGATCTGCACAGTGCGAAGACCATTGCGGATCGTCTTGCCCTGCTCAACGAGGGCAATGTGTTGATCGATGGCAGCTTTGAAGAACTGCAGAAGAGTGACATCCCGTTCGTCAGGGAATTTTTGAGCCATTCGTAGGGGGACACATGTCGAGAGCGGCGCGGCTGGGAGCTTTTATTGTGGTGACACTGGGAATTCTGGTCACCGGTGTCTTCATCATCGGAGGCAAGCAGTATCTTTTCAGCTCGACATACCAGTTGAAG
>Ga0210388_10001161_pt1 | contig 20839 bp, 19 predicted proteins | sample IncBWC19OmetaG_FD_155485 | JGI IMG/M metagenome (GOLD analysis project Ga0210388, IMG submission 155485) | Forest soil microbial communities from Barre Woods Harvard Forest LTER site, Petersham, Massachusetts, United States - Inc-BW-C-19-O ... | reverse complement strand
CCCGGAGTTGCGCGATGCGCTTCTGCGCGGAATCCAGTTGCTGCCGGGCCTGCGCTTCCTGGGATTTCGCCTGAGCCAGCTTGGCAACCGCCTCTCCCAGCGCGGCTACGGCGGTGTCATATTCGGCCTTCTTCTGGTCGAAATCCTGCTTGGCGATCAGTTTGTCTTTATAAAGCTCGTTCGCGCGGTCGATGTTGAGCTTGGTGCGCTCCAGTTCGGTCTTGTTGCGTTCCACAGTGGCCTGCGCGGTTTGAACCGCGTCATGCATGGATGCCATTCCAGCCTCGGCGGCGGCGGAATCGGCTAGGGCTGTATCGATGGTGGCTTTTTGCGCCACCACATCCGCGCCGGCTTGCACGGATTCCAGCTTGGCCACGGTCTCTCCTTTATGGACATGATCGCCTTCCTTCACCAATATTTCTGTGATAGGCGCCGGGCCCAGCGTGTTCGCTCCCAAATTGATGTAATTTTTGGGTTTAATTTCACCCGAGGCGGTGACGGTGGCTACCAGGTCCTCACGCAGGGCCTTGCCGGTCTGCACTTCGACGATGCCCCGTTCGTTAAATCGAATGCTGGCGAATACGCCGCCACTGACCAGAATGATCAGGGTGACTATGAGTAGGATCTTCCATTTGCGCTTCACTTCGGATGGCTCTCCCCAGCAGCTATAGACGTAGAAGCAGTGCTGTTTGTTCGGTAAATTCTATCCTAGCAGAGCGGCAGGAGCCGGGCGGGAGCCGGGATTCAGAAGGAGGGTGCCGGCCTTGCCGATGGTGACATGTGCCCCCGATTCCAATTTCTTGAACTGTTCTAAGGACAGAGCGACTATGGGGATGGGGCGATTGTACATCTCCCCGGCCACAATGGAGGCCAAGGCCAGGAATGAATCGGTGCAGGTGGTCAGAAAAGCCGCTGGGGCTGTTCCGGCCCGTACTGCTTCCAGCAAGACGGCCGTGGTAGTGCTAGAGCCTACCGTGTTTGGGATGGCCAGGATGCGGCCTCGGGCGATTTGGCCGGATAGGGGATGCCGGCGGTCGATAATCTCGCCCGTTTGGTGATCGTAGCCGCCCCAAAAACTGAGTGGCTGGCTGCTCACCAGCAGCTCGCCCTCGGCTTCGCCTTCGACGATTACGCGGCCTTCCATTACATCTGCCATAGTGAGTCGTCTCTTACCACGCGGCCCTGCACTGCGGAGTCCACGCAATCGGCCATGCTGCCGAATACCATTTGCGTTGACAGGAGCCCCGGAGCGTAGTGGGCGTACTTACCGGAGTTCGTCATGAGAACCTTTATTGATTTCGGCAGCATCGGCGTGGCCAGGACGCAGGTATCTACGGTAATCCGGGCGCCGAAAGCTTCCAGTGGCGCCAGCACGCCGGCCTGACCCGCGAGGTCGCGCATGATGCGGCTGGTTGTCACCAAAAACTGGACATCCTGGTGACGCTGTTTGCCTTCGAGCAGCGGCGCGAGCTGGCGGAATTCAGCGAGCGAAAAATGGGGGCTGCCCAGCACCACCATGTCGAGCTTGGTACCGGCCGCTGTGGTCAACTCGCGGCGGGCGTCTCTTAGTTGCTGCATGGTGATGGTGTGTTCCTCGAGCGGCGCGCGACCTTGAAATGCTGCGTCGAGCGTAGGAGCTTCAGGTGTGACTCCTACGATGTGAAACAGCGCCACCGCGCCTGAGGATGCCGCCGCCGCGCCTAGCGCCTTCAGTTGATCCTCGGCTGGAACGGCTTCCAGGCCGTCGATCACGGGAATGCGCTGCCCGGCCAGGCGTCCGAGTAAGAGTCCCAGGACGGAATAAAACGCGTCGTCTTGCTGCACCGCTAGCGGAACATCTTTAAGGCGGATGAGCAGCTGTCCGGCCCGATTTTCGGTCAGGTGCAGGCCCAGCGCCGGCACGCGAGCGGTGATGGCCGCGCAGATATCCAGCAAATCCGGATAACGCTCCGTGCGCGCGCCGATAACCGAGTTGGCGAACACGATGGCGTTCGATTCACCCCACGCGATCTGCTGTCCGAATTTGGGCGCCATCGAAGTTTGGTAGGGGGCACAGGTCCAGGTGGGGACGCAGCCCATGCTGTGATAGGCGACCATCTGGCGCTGCGCTTTCGAGGCCCAATCCTCGGGGACGGACCACTCGCGCCAATGGCATTCATCGAGGCCGCTGACGTTGAGCGAAGACGGCACCGCGACCTTGGCGCCCAGTTTCGCAAGCCGTTCGGCAAATTCGAGTCCGGCCTCGCCCATGTAGATGGTGCTGTCGATGTGGGCTTGCGAAATATCGAGGAGTTCTGTCGCGCCTTGGATTTCCCCCATGCGGACGATGATGGACATGGCCATGCGAGCGGCAGGTCCGCAGTCTCCGGAGAGCAGAGCGCGGTCGTGGTCGGTGAGGTGCATTGATATCCGATGCTAGCGCACAGCGGAGTGAACAAGTCAGGCGCGGTCGAACAAGAGCTGGAGACCGGATCGGATGACGTCGATTGTGTTGGCTGGTAACTTGCCGATTCGGCGGGTTAATTCCGCCTTGTCGATGGTGAGGATTTGCGATACGTTAACGACGCTTGCTTTGGGGAGGTTGGCTTGGCCTTTTTCGAGACGAACGTTGCCTGGAGCGCGGGCGCGAGTGAGGTTTGAGGTGATCAGGCAGACAATGGTGGTGGCGAGGCGGCTGCGGTTGAAGACATCGCTCTGGACCACTACACAGGGATGGCGTTCAGCTGGCGCAGAGTTTTCGGAGGGGCCGAAATCGAGCCAGTACAATTCACCTTGACGAATTTCGATCACCAGCGATCCTTTATGGTGGCGCGAAATTTGGCTTTCATGTTTGGACTGCTGGCGGCTTCGGTTGGATCGCGGTGGTCCGCGTAAGTTTCGTTGAGTTGTTCCAGTATCTGCTGCTGGCGGCGATGGCGGAGATAGTCTTGGAGGGCGAGAGAGAAGAGGCGGCTACGGCTAAGGCCTAATGCGCGGGCGGTTTGATCGGCTTCTTTGAGGAGATTGGTATCCAGGGAGATAGCGGTCTTCATTCTGTATAAAACTAGTTTATACCATTTGACATACCTGTGGTAGGACGCACGGTATGTCGATGGATCGGCTGGGGTGTACACTTGACTTGGAAAATGGGTTTCCGGTTTCTACTCTTCGCATGTCTTGGAGCTTTCGCTCCCTTGGTGTGCGCGCAGATTTGCGGTCCATCGCCTGACGTACAATCGGCGCTTGACCAAGTTCCGAGCTACCAAAGAGCGGACCAATCCAAGTACGATTTCGTTCAAGCGCGCCGCACGGCAATTCGCGCACTGATGCGGCGCTATCCGGGAAATGTCTTCATTCAGCGCGCCTACATTGGCGCCATGCCGGACCGCCTCAAAATAATCGCCGAGTATCAAGTTCTGCACAACCAGCGGCCCGATGATAGCTACATCGCGTATCTTTACGGCACAACCTTGCTCGGCCGAGATACGCCGCAGGCCATCCAGCTGTTCAACGCCGCGCTTGAAAAGTCTCCGAATTTTCCCTGGCCACATTTACAGTTCGTCTCCATTTACTCCACGCCGAATTTCCTGGATAAAGCCAAAGCCATTTCTCACGCCAAGGCGTTTCTTTCGGCCTGCCCGGCTGCGTTTGAGGGTTACTCCGCGCTGGGCGAACTTGGCGATAACGAGTTGATCCACCAGGCTGCGGCCGAGCTTCGCCGGATTATCCAGCCGCGCACGGATCCGGACGCGCTGGCTGCGTATTCCACTCTTTGGTCGCTCGAATTTGCCGCTCGTCATCCCGCCGAATACGACGCACTTCGCAAGCAGATTGCGGCGGATATTGCCCAGCTCCGCGCCCTGAACCTGGTGAATGTTCGCCAGTGGTGGGCTGCCTTGCAGGAAGGCTACAAGCTTACGAATGATGAAAAGCAATCCGATTGGGCCGGCGAAGAAAGCGCGCGCCGCTTCCCTACTATTCGAAATCTGGCTGAAGAAACGAAGTGGTACGAGACCCATGCGTATCCGGGCTCCGACGCTCCGGCACAGAAGAAAAAAGCTTATTACAGCGATCTGCTCAAGCAAACAGATGTCTGGATCAAGGAGCACCCCAATTCCTATTCCATTTGGTTCGAACGTCTGCAAGCTCTCGACTATCTCGACGATTCAACCGCAGCGGAAATCGAATCCTGCATAGCTAAGATGCTGGCGTTAGCGCAGGCCGACGAGGGTCCCGAGCCACTCGATTTCACTACGGATTTCCAGGTCCTCTTGGCGCTTTACAACAAGAAATTGCAACCGCGGCTGCAGCTCGAACTCGCCCAAAAGGGCCTGGAGGCGTTCGCCATAGAATCCAATCAGCCTCCCGACGACCGCTATTCCTCGAAGAAGGACATCGAGGGTCGCGGCTTCTGGATCTCGTACAACAAGTTCTCATGCTACTTGTACGAAGCGGATGCCTATGTGCGTTTGCAGCAGGCTGGCACTGCACAGGACGCACTGGCAGGGGCGGACGCGGCCTTGCGGGCCCTCAAATCCCAGGTCAACGGCGACGACGATTTTCGAAAGGCGTACGCCCGTCAGGAATCTTCTTATTGGCTGGCTGAGGCGCGCCTGACCCAGCTTCGAGGCCACCCGCAGGATGCCATGGCGTATTACGAAAGCGCTTTGCTGGCCCGCCTGGATTCCGGCAGCATTCCTTCCAGCGGCGAGAAGGACGATCTCGCCCATGACGCTCATCAGCTCTGGGCCAGCCTGGGCGGTTCCGATGAAAGCTGGACGCTTTGGTACACACACCGCGCCGATGCCATCGTGGCGCAACGCCATCTTACTTGGGAGCAGCCCAATGTCCCGCTGCCTCCCTTCCAGTTGGCCGATTTGCAAGGCAAAACATGGAAGCTCGCGGATCTGAAGGGCAAGATAGTGTTTCTAAATTTCTGGGCGTCCTATTGAACGTTTTGCCGCGGGGAGTTGCCTCGCCTGGAAAAACTGATGGAGCAATACAAATATCGCAAGGATGTTGTGTTCCTCTCGTTCAATATGGACGATAACCCAGGAGTGATTGGTCCCATCATGGCCGAGCAGAAACTTACGTTCACCGTGCTGCCGGCATACAACTATGTCAGCGACACGCTTAAGATCGACATCATTCCGCAGAACTGGATTGTTGGCCCGGACGGCGTGATCCGGCTGAAAGGCGTCGGCAGCTTTGATGACGTCGAGAAATGGGAGCCGGGAATGAAGGACGCTATTGAAAAGGTCCGCTCGGCAGGAACCACGCAGAGCACCCAGCAGTAGCAGCAAGTTTACTCATGCCGCAAGGTAGCTGCGGGGTCGAGCGAAGCAGCTTTGCGCGCCGGTAGAAAGCCGGCCGCGGCGGCCGTGAGCGCCAGGCCGGCGATCACTACGGCGTAAGTAGAGGGATCGTACGGCGTCACGCCATAGAGCAGCGTGGCGAGAGACCGTGTCAGAAGCAGCGACACGCCTACACCGGTGAGTGCGCCCACCGTCACTAACACTGCGCCCTCTTTCATCACCAGCGTGAGTACATCGCCTGGCGTGGCTCCCAATGCCATGCGGACTCCGATTTCCTGACGCCGCTGCGCGACCGAAAACGCCAGCACGCCGTAGACGCCGACGATAGCCATCAGAAATGCGATCGCGGCAAATGTGGAGAGGAGGACGGTGTCGAAGCGCGGGCTGGCGCTCAGCTCGCCAATGGCTTGATCGAGGGTCTCGATTTTGGTGAACAGGCCGGGATGGTTCGCGCGCAAGCCGTCGCGAAGAGCGCGCGTTACGAAATCCTCACCGGCCAGCGTGCGTACCAGAAACAGAAGATCGGCCCCGCCGGCCGGCCCCGTGTCATTCACGAATGCTTCGGGCGCAGCCGGCCGGTTGAGCCCTTGGTTCTTCGAGTCCGCAACCACGCCGATGACCGTTTTCCAATCACCCCCGCGTCCTCCGAGGATCTGCTTGCCGATGGCGCTCTCCCCGGGAAAGTAGGCTTGCGCGGCTGATTCGTTGATGACCGCCAGCGTGCTGGATTGTCGGGAATCGTGCTCGGTGAAGAAACGGCCTTTGAGCAGGCGGGTACCCGCAGCATTCAAATAATCCGGGCCGGCGCCGCAAACGTTGATGTTGTCGCCGCGGTGAAATGGCTCCGGCAGAGGCCGGTCGGAGCGGGAAAACGTGGTCATTGAGATGCCGGTCTCAAGCGGCGTGCATTGGGTGAACGCGGCGGCTGCGGTGCCCGGCATCCGGCGCAGATAGGTCAAGATATCGCGGGCTAGCGACTCGCGCGCGGAGTTGTCCGTGCTCCGGTCACGCAGCGGAATGGAAACCGTGAGCACGTGCTCCGGAAGGAATCCGAGATTGTCGTTCCGCATGTGCCAGAGAGTTTCGAACAAGAGCGTCGCACCCAAAAGCAGAACTACGGACAGAGCCATTTCGACGGCCACCAGCGCGTGCCGCGCCAGCCGGTATCCGCCAGATGCACCGGCGCGGGACGCCTGTTGCAATACGGACTGCAAATCGATTCGGCTGGTGCGCAGCGCGGGAAGAGCGCCGAAAACGAAAGCGGTTGTGAGCGCCACGATCAAAGCGATTCCGAAGACCCGAAAATCGATGCTGACTTCGCTCAGACGCGGCAGCTCACGGGCAGCAAAGCGGACGAAACTGCGCAGGGCCACAGCTACCAGGACCATCGCAACCGCGGTCCCGGCCGCGATCAAGAGTGCGATCTCCGTGAATAACTGCCGAGCCAGGCGTCCGCGCCCCGCGCCAATCGCGGCCCGAACCGCCAATTCCTGTGCTCGCGCCGACCAACGCGCCAAAAGCAGGTTGGCCACATTCGCGCAAGCGATGGCGAGCAAGCAAGCCGCCGCGCCCAATAGCACCAGCAATAGCGTGTGCACGTTGCCTTCACGATGCTCCCGCAGCGGCTGTAGCACTAACGGGTTATCCGCGCGAAAGAATTCCGGAAGATCCTTTTTGCTGGCCGCATAGAGCAGGTCAATATCGGCGCGTGCTTGTTGCAATGTTACGCCGGGCTTGAGGCGTCCAACGACGCCGAAAGCGCCCATATTGCGGTCGCGATGGCTGGCGGTAGGCGAAATCGGGAGGGTGACAAGCACATCGAGCTTCACGTCGGCGGGATAGACGAACCCCGGTGGAAGCACGCCGATTACCGTCCATGGCTGCGCGTCGAGTGTGATTGGCGAGCCTACGATATCGCGGCGCGCGTGGAAATAATCACGCCAGAACCGGTACGTTAGCAGGACAGCTCGAGGTCCGTTAGGAAGCTCTTCGGGAGCGGTGAAAGTTCGGCCTAATGCGGGCGTTACGGCGAGCGCATCGAGAAAATTCGCGGAAACGCGGACGACATGGACCTCGGCAGGGTTCGATCCGCCCAGGATCATGCTGCCGCCGACGCCGGCCTGGGTTGCGGCGAGTTGCTGGAACACGCGGTTGTCCCGGCGCCAGGCTACATAGTCAGGCGAAGGGAGGAACTCGCCGTGCACGCTGGGGAAAGAGACTCCCAGCCAGACCAGCCGGTCCGCATCGGCATAAGGGAGCGGCCGCAGGTAGACCGTATCGGCAATGCTGAAGACGGCCGTGGCTGCCGCGATCCCGAGCGCCAGCGACAACACGGCGGCGACGGTAAACGCGGGCTCGCGGCGGAGGACGCGGGCGGAATAACGAATGTCCTGCCAGAAGCGGCCCAGGGTGGCCCAGCCCCACGCATCGCGCGTAAGCTCCATCACCAGCGCCTGGCTGCCGAGCTGGCGGCGGGCTTGCGCTTCGGCCTGTTCACGAGAATGGCCGCTGTCCATCAATTGCCTGGCTTCGATGGCCAGGTGGGCTTGGAGTTCCTCTTCGAGATCGGAATTAGATGCGTGCCTACGAAAGAAGCGCCGCCACATGGGATCACTCCTGGATGGGTTTCATAGTGCGGGCCACGGCGCGCACCAGCTGTTTCCACTTGGATTGTTCCTGGGTCAATTGCCGCCGGCCCCTGGGTGTGAGGCGGTAGTAACGGGCGCGGCGGTTGGCCTCCGACGTTTTCCACTCCGAAGCGACCCAGCCCTGGCGCTCCAGCCGGTGCAGCGCCGGATAAAGCGAGCCGTGCTCGATCTGAAGCGCATTTTGAGTGCGTAGCCGGATGGCCTGTCCGATGCCATGGCCATGCCGCGCTCCCCATTGCAGCACCTGCAGGATGAGCAGGTCGAGAGTTCCCTGCATGAGCTCAATGCGGTCCGGCATATACCGCCTCTTACTATAGCAGAATGTCTACCGGAGCCAGTCTACCAGAGCGCGCGTTTGTTTCGCGTTTTCTTGGAAACAAAGACGCGGGAACCGGCGTCAAAACGAATATGGCCGCCAAAACATTCGCCGGTTCGTTCTCGCTGTCTGTTCTGATGACCGGCCTTCTCGCGCAATCCCCGCCGCAGCCGGTTCCAGAAAGAGATCGCAATGGCGCGGCATTGAAACAGTTCGTTGGCACGTGGAAGGGATTCTGCGCGGATGGCAAGGAGTTCGTTGTTTTGATTCTGAAGCGGGCCGGCACCGGCCTGGGTGGGACCGTCAGCATAGGCAACTTTGAGGGTCCGGAGGGACAATGCACGAAGGTTGCGGATGGTCCCAGTGAGGAGCACGCGATGAAGGTGACCGATGTGCAGCTACAGGGCGCGGTTCTTCGCTTCAAAGGCACGCGTAGCGCGGAATTCGAAATGAGCATCGTGGACACCCAAGGCGCGCGGCTGAAGTTCCTGGGAACTCCGGTAGAAACCAATCCGTGGGAGCTGAAGAAATCCGATTGATCGCCTGATAGAAGCCGGCGTGGGCGCCGGCCGCGGACCACGGGGGTCCGCCCTACTTAAGCATTCTTACCGCGGCGCTCGATCATCGCGGAGCGAAGCATAGTGATGGCGGCGTAGGTTACCGCGATCACTACCAGCCAGCGCACCGCGGTGAGGTTGAGTTCCTTCACAATGAGCGCTGCTATCAGGACGCCGGGTAGTCCGCCGAGCGCCAGGCCTAACGCCGCTTTGGGGCTGTAGCTATTCATGCGGATGAAGCGCGCGCTCGCGACCGGCATCAGGAACGCGCAGGATCCCATCATGATGGGGAACGCCGCTTTGGGATCCATGCCCAATAGGCTGATCAGGATCATGCAAGGTCCGTAGAGTCCGATACCGAGGGTCATGAGCGCGCCGAGGAACATGCTGCCAGCAATGCCTACGCCCAATTTCCAATTTTCAAGAATCAGCGACTGGCCGCCGCCGGGCATCAGTTTCAGGTTGGTCATCACGAACAGGAATGCGGCGGTGAGCAGCGCGATTCCCATTCCGATCTGTACGCTGCGGCGGGACCATCCGGCGACGATGCCGGCTCCAAACCAAGCGCCGAGGATGGCCGCGCCTATCAAGGAGACCAGCGTCAACATATCCACTTGCACGATCAGGATGAACAGGAACGCTTCCAGGATGGTCGGCGGTGTGTGGCCGACGTTGAGTGTACCGGGAATCTTTTCGTCAGGGACCAGGCGGAAGAACTTGAACATCGCGGTGGTGGGAGCAAACGATCCGATGCCGAGCGTATCGAAGAAATTGGTGACGAAACCAATGAAGAGCTCGGCGAGAGAGGGACGGCCTGGGGCGCGGCCTTTGCCAGCGAACCAGATCCACACGTAGCCCAACGTGACCACTCCGAGAGCGATGAAGAGCATCCCGCGCGCAGTTGGCATGGGAGCAAAGATAGCACAGGTGGTAATGCAGTTCAGAAGTTCAGGCGCGTTCCTGGTAGCTTCCGTCACTGGTGCTGACGCGAATCTTTTCGCCTTCAATGATGAAGGGCGGGACCTGCACCATCAGGCCGGTCTCAAGTTTGGCGGCCTTGGTGACGTTTGAAACAGAGGCGCCCTTGAGTCCCGGTTCGGTTTCGACGACGGTGAGATCGACGGTGGGGGGCAGCTCCACGCTGATGGCCTTGCCTTCGTAAAATTCTACGTGGACTTTGAGCTGCGGCACCAGATACTCCACGCCATCGCCAAGGATGTCGCGGGTAAGGTGCATCTGCTCGAAGGTTTCGGTGTTCATGAAATAGTAGTACTCGCCGTCGTCGTACAAATATTCCATCTCCTGCTCGTCGAGCGCGGCGCGTTCGACGCGATCTTCAGAGGAGAAGCGATGTTCGGTCATGGATCCGCTGCGCAGACTGCGCATCTTGACCTGCACGAAGCCGCGCAGGTTGCCGGGCGTGCGGTGCTCCATCTTGAAAATGGAATAAAGTTCCTTGTTGAACTTGATGACCATGCCCGGACGGAGCTGTGTCGATGTAATCATGAGTTAGCTTTCAGTCTATCAACTCGCGGGGTGGAGATGCTCTGCGCGCTTCTTCGTTTATAATAGATGAAGTGGCGCTATCGTCTAACGGTTAGGACGGAGCCCTCTCAAGGCTTAAATACGGGTTCGATTCCCGTTAGCGCTACCAACTCCCCATGACTTACTGCGCCGCTACGAGGTCGAGTGCTAGTTTGGCTTAGTTCCATGGCCGTCGCCGTCAAGCGAAGATTTCACTGATCGACACCGATGCGATGATCGAACGTTGAGATCGCCCCGCACCATTCGTGAATGATAGTCACAAGCCCTGGTCTTTCACGCCGGCTTCTCAAAAACGTGATTCGGGCGTACCTTGGAATTAGACACTATGCAAAAACGCAAACTCGGAAAAAACAATCTGGAAGTCTCGGCCATCGGCCTGGGCTGCATGGGCATGAGCTTCTCGTATGGCCCGCCGAAAGACAAACAGGAGATGACCGCTCTCCTGCATGCCTCCGTGGAGCGAGGCATCACGTTCTTTGATACCGCGGAAGTCTACGGGCCGCTCATAAACGAAGAGCTGGTGGGAGAAGCCCTCGCACCGTTTCGCGGGAAAGTGGTAATCGCCACCAAATTCGGGTGGGAGGCGAATCCGGCTGATGGCGGCAAGTGGAACGCATTAAACAGCCAGCCTGAGCACATCAAGCAAGTTGCCGAAGCTTCCCTGCGGCGTCTGAGAGTGGATGCGATCGACCTGTTCTACCAGCATCGCGTCGATCTGAACGTGCCCATAGAAGATGTCGCGGGAACCGTGAAGGATCTCATTCAGCAAGGCAAGGTGAAGCATTTCGGCCTATCGGAAGCAGGAGCGAAGACTATACGCCGCGCCAATGCCGTTCAGCCTGTCACAGCTTTGCAGAGCGAGTACTCACTCTTTTGGAGGCAGCCGGAACAGGAGATCCTGCCGTTGCTTGAAGAATTGGGGATTGGATTTGTTCCGTTTAGCCCGCTCGGCAAGGGTTTCCTGACGGGTAAGATCACGGCCGAGACGAAGTTCGACAGCTCGGATTTTCGCAGCATCATCCCTCGCTTTAGCGACGAGAATCGGAAAGCAAACCAGGCTCTGGTGGATCTGCTTACTACATTCGCGAAAAAGAAGAACGCAACCCCTGCTCAAATCGCGATCGCTTGGCTGCTTGCAAAGAAGCCGTGGATCGTTCCGATTCCGGGCACAACGAAGCTCGATCGTCTTGACGAAGATCTTGGCGCACTCAACGTCGAGCTGACGCCTCAAGACCTGGAAGCAATCGAAAGCGCTTCTTCGCAGATCAAGCTCGAAGGGGCGCGCTATCCGGAATTTCACCAGAAGCTGGTGGGCCGCTAATCGGACGATGAAGCAACATCCGCATACGCTGAAGCGCCGGCCCCCTGATCGAAAGAGCAATGCAACATCAGAGCGCCTGCACCGGCAGAGAAGAAAATTTGTGGTTATGGCCCTGCCAAATTACAGCAAATATTTGAGATCCGCGAGCGACAAAGGGGGAATAGGATTGCATCCTTTTGCAGAGACAGTCGCTAGCTCTCCTATTGGCGGCGCGACGGATCGGGTGCCAATCTAGGTGTGGGGTTCGCCAGAACAACTTTGGCGACAGCGTCCTGGCCAGCGATCACGCGCACGCGATTTGATTCTGCCGTAGCTTTCCTACGGAGAGGGACGCTTGGCTCGTACTCCGTCCAACTCGCCGATAGTACGTATTGGTCCCCGTCGTATAACGCGACCTTCAGCGAGCCCGCACTATCCGTGAAGATCGAACTCGAGTTGCCCGCGTCTCCCCAGAGACGCCCCTTGTCGTCGCGCTCGATCGAAACCAAGGCGCTGCTCGCCGGTTTCCCGTCAGCAAACACGACGTGGACTGTCACGTCTACAAGCTTGCGCGGCGGGTCCAAGGCGATGTCGATGTTGTTTAGCGTCTTCCCGTCCAAAACAATGCTCGCCGCCGCGAGGGGAGAGCTCGCTGCCGGGTGATACTTCATGGCATAGGGGCTTCTGTCAACCCCCAAGTCGGCATTGACACCGACCAGGTAGCTGCCGTTCGTCAATCGCGGAAGCAAGTACCTTCCTTCAACGTTAGTGGTCGCGGTTCGCGTGCTCAACCTCGAAGGCCGGCCCTGATCGTCGAGTTTGTAGGCGGACACGTTTATCCCCGAAAGCGGTTTGCTATCGAAACCCCTAACCGTCCCGCTGATTCCCTGATCCGGCATCAGGATCAGAGGAGCCTGCACACACCCAACTGGATTCATCGACAGCCTGGAGGAGACTCCGCCGCCCGAGCCAGAGCCGCTGCTATCTTCAGGGCGAAGGAAGCTCATTCCCGGCGCTTCGACATCGAGATCATACTCTCCTGCCGGCAGTCCCTTTAGTTCAAAGCGCCCACTTGTATCAGTTTTGACCGACCACTTTTCCCCCTCCCGACTCAGAACTATTTCCACGCCGCTCATGAGGTTGTCGGTTCTCCAGGGTGAGTCCCAGCCCTTGTAAGCGCGCACTTCTCCGAGGAACAGGTTGGGGCCGCGCAAAAAAGAGTCGACCATTCGTTCCACCGTTTCGTCAGCTGGCGAGATGCGCATCGAAGCCGAGCATGCGCCGGTAAACACGTCTTGGCCAATAACGCCCCCGAAAATCAGCCATCGCTCGCCTGCGCGCATCGGGAAATAACAGCTTGTGCCTAGAGCGGGATTAACCTTAATCTCCAAAACGCCTTTATCAAGACCTCGGACAATGGTTTCCACCTTGACAACGGCAACGGAGGTGCCGAATCCGCGATGCCGCCCTTCTTCCGGCTCCGATCCTTGGATCACAGTTCCGACAAAGGCGACCTTTGCGGATGTCAGAGATCCACAAGTGGTAAGGCTGCCAACGCATGAGCAAGCGAAGAGCCTCGCCGTCGTGAGTCCTAGCATGATCATGCAAAAACGCAATTTCGTGTCTTCTTCCCAAAACCTTACCACGTTAGCGCCGCCAATTCCTGCTAAAGTTGCGAATCACGCCCCCAATTCGAGGTCGATGCCGCAACTCATAACAATTCTTAACAGATCGGTAACGACAATTCGCGCGTCTTACTCATGAAGCGATAACATGAACAAATTCAGACTTCTCGCTTGGGCGCCGGCCTTGGCCCCGGTCGGATTGTGTTTATACTTTGCCTCTCGAGCTACGCCGCAAGCCGCGACTGACGGCCAGACAAAGGAGATTGTCGCCGCCGCGTCGGTTTTCCTGAACTCGCTGGACGCGTCCCAGCGTGCGAAAGTGCAGTTTACCTTCACGCCCCAGAAGACGGCCACGGACGCCAAATTCAAAGGCGGCATGGGCGGCCGCATGACGTTCGTCGGTGAGCAATATGGGCAGGCGGTCTGGTCGAACTTTCCGGTCAGCGACGTGCCGCGTCCCGGTTTAACTTTGGGCAGTCTCACGCCCGCGCAGCACCTCGCAGCCACGCATCTGTTGCAGGAAGCGCTCAGCTCAAAGGGCTACCAGAAGGTCCTGGAAATTATGGGTTCGGATCAGGCGCTGTCGGACGGTGGCACGAACTTTTCCTCCGGCACTGCCTACTATACGATCGGCATTTTCGGGAGCCCCAGCGCCACCACACCCTGGATGTTGCAGTACGGCGGCCATCATCTCGCACTTAACATTACGATTGCGGGCGAGCGCGGCGTGCTGACGCCAACTCTGACCGGCGCTCAACCCTCTATCTACACGTCGAACGGAAAAACGGTGCGCGCGCTCGCCCAGGAAAACGATAAGGCTTTCGCGCTGTTGAATTCACTGGACGAGACCGAGCGCAAACAGGCCATTCTGAACTATCAGGTGCGCGATCTCATCCTTGGGCCCGGACACGCCGGAGAAACCATCCAGCCTGAGGGACTGAAAGCCTCGGCACTGAATGAGCGGCAAAAAGCGATGCTATTCGATGTCATTTCTGAATGGGCCGGCATCATCAACCAGGCTTACGCGGCGCCCCGCATGGCCGAGATCAAGGCCGGCCTGGATGACACATATTTTGCCTGGAGCGGCCCCACCACTCATGAGCCCGGCAAAAACGGCAGCGCTTATTACCGCATTCAAGGGCCGGCGGTGGTGATCGAGTTCTCGCCCCAAGGCGTGGGCGGCGATCCCACCATGCACGTTCACACTATGTATCGCGATCCCACCAACGACTACGGAATAAAATTCACCGGCGCCCTATGACAAAACTACTCTTCGTCTTCGCAGCAATTTTCCTCGCGCTTCCAGTGGCGGCTCAGCAGTCCGATACAACTGCTCGCATCGTGAGCGCCGCCGATGCGTTCCTCGCGTCGCTCGACGCGAATCAGCGCCAGCAGGTCCTCTACGCCTTCGACGACAGTGAGCAGCGAGCGCGATGGTCAAACTTTCCGACGGGATTTGTGCGTCGCGGCGGGATCAGTTTCAAACAGATGAGCGCTCCACAGCGTGACGCCGCAATGAAGCTGCTAGCCGTGGTTCTCAGTCCCATGGGACTTGAGAAGGTGAACGAAATCCGGCAGGCCGATGACGATTTCAAGGCCAACGGATCGAAGCGCGGCCCCAGAGGAGGACCTGGCGGCCGTCCGCTTGGCCCGCCCCCTGGAGGTCAGAACGGCCAACCTCCGCCACTTGGTGGACAGAACGGTCCCGGTGGTCCTGGGGGACGGCCATCGGGCGGCGATATGTTCGGAAGCGATCTTTACTACATCTCATTCCTCGGCAAGCCTTCGATTTCCGATCCATGGATGCTTCAGTTCGGCGGCCATCATCTGGCGTTGAATATCACCATTGCCGGAAGCAAAGGCGTTCTGACGCCGTCGCTGACCGGCGCCCAGCCAGCCTCCTTCCAGCTGAATGGAAAAACCATTCGTCCTATTGGAAGGGAGAGCGATAAGGCGCTCGCTTTATTGCAATCACTGGATGAGAAGCAACGCCGGCAGACGGTTCTCAATTACGCTGTGGCCGACCTGGTGCTAGGTCCTGGCCAGGACGGTAAAAAAATCGCTCCCGAGGGCCTGAAGGCGTCGGCATTGAGCGCCCCACAGCAGGCCATGCTGCTGGATATTATTGCCGAATGGGCCGGCATCCTGAACGAGAGTTCCGCCGCCGCTCGCATGGCCGAGATGAAGGCGGACCTGAATGAGACCTGGTTTGCCTGGAGCGGTCCCACCACTGGCCAAGCGGGAAGCAATATCACGGCGTACTATCGCATCCAAGGCCCACATCTAGTGATTGAATACGCGCCTCAGCACGACGAGCCAGCCAATCATGTCCACACCATTTATCGTGATCCGACGAATGACTACGGAGGGCCTGTAGTGAAGCAGTGAGCGGAAACAGGCAATGGACTGCTCACCTACATCCCAAATTCACGCTGGTACTCCTCCGGCAACACCACCTTCAACACGGGAGTGGTAATCGCTGTTGTTACCAGCGCCATGATCACCATCATTGAGAACAGAGCCGGCGAGAGGAGTCCCAGGTCCAGTCCCACATTCAAGACGATCAATTCCACCAGGCCACGAGTGTTTAACAGACAGCCGAGCGCCAGCGAATTCCGAACGTCGAAGCCGGTGATCCTGGCTCCCACGAATGCGCCGCTCACCTTTCCCGCAATCGCCACCGCGATCAGCAGCGCGGTCCGCCCAAGGTTGCCTCCGAGCGCGCCTATGCTGGTTCTGAGGCCGGTATAACAAAAAAATAGAGGAATCAGCATCGTGGTGGCCAGCGGTTCGATCTTGGCTGCAACGTCATCCCTCTTTGAGTCGCTACGAGGCCAGATGACTCCGGCAAGAAAGGCCCCGAACAAGGCGTGAAATCCGGCAAGCTCTGTGACCCAGCTTGATAGGAAAACGAAGATGAGCATAATCGATAGTTCGTTGGAAGCCGTGAGCCGGCTGGTAAACCATCGAAGGGCCGGGCGAACTGCGGCGAACATGCCGAAAATGTAGGTCAACAGAATCACAAACGGACCAAGCGCCGAGGCCTCGCCGGGCCGGGAGATGGCTACGATCCACGCCAGAAGAGACCACGCCAGCACATCGTTCAAAGCTGCGCACGCAATCGCGACGTGTCCCAGTTTTGTTGCGCTAAGTTTCTGATCGGCAAGAATTCGCGCCAGCACGGGAAACGCCGTGATGCTCATCGAGATGGCGATAAGCAGCGAGAATGGCAACTGCGGCGATGATGGGGCCAGGATGTGCAGTGGACGCGCCAGCGCCAGGCCCAGGAGAAACGGGACTACGATGCTGAGCAGACTGGCTAACCCCGCTACCTTCCTCAGCGCGAAAACTTCTGTCAGATCCAGATGAAGCCCAACCAGGAACATGAACAGCACCAGGCCGATCTGGCTCAGCACATTCAGCGCCGGCAAACTGGCTTCAGGAAACAGCCGCGCGAACAAGGCGGGTGCGATCCATCCAAAGAAGGATGGACCCAACAGCAGGCCTGCGGCGATTTCCCCGATCACCGGCGGCTGGCCTAAGCGCCCCGCGATTCCATGGAACAGACGGCAGATCGCCAGGATTCCCGCGATCTGGAACAGCAGGAGAACGATCGGCACTCCACTGAATGTACCGTATGCGCCTGGGCCAATTTAACAAAAAACATCAGATTTTGATTGAAGATCCATTTCGATTGGGCTATAGTCCTTTAAAACGAGATGAAAGCCAAGAAAGCCGCTTCCCGCAACAGCGTGCCGCCACTGACATTAGCGCTGGGGTCGATCGTTCTGTTTGGCTTGTTTTCCTTGCTCCCGCGAGTAATTGGCAATTTGCGGATGGCGGCCGCATTTTGGGGTGCGGCAGCCGTGCTGCTGGTGCTCTGGTTCCTGCTGCGCCGCCGCGTGGCTCAAAGCGGGCGCGTACTGAGCTACGAATTCGTTCCCAATAAAGTTCACTGGGTGCAGCCCCTGATGCAAGGGTGCGTTTACTTTTATTGGGGAATGTATTGGCACCAGGTATACGAGTTCGTCCCCATGATCCTTGCGCAAATAATCTTTGTCTATGCCCTGGACATGCTGGTGTGCTGGTGGCGGCGCGACAAATGGATTCTGGGTTTCGGCCCGCTTCCCATCATCCTGAGCACCAACCTTTTTCTGTGGTTCCGGGACGATTGGTTCTTCCTGCAATTCCTGATGGTGGCGACGGGTGTGCTGGGCAAGGAGTTCATCAAATGGAAGCGCGACGGCAAGCTGACTCATATCTTCAATCCGTCCGCGCTGGCGCTTTTCATTTTTTCAGTCGGCCTGATTCTCACTCGCAGTTCCGGCATTTCGTGGGGAGAATGGATCGCCAACACTTTCTCCAGCCCCCATCATATTTACGTGGAGATTTTTCTGGTCGGTCTGGTGGTGCAGGGTTTGTTCTCCGTAACGCTGGTGACGCTCTCCGCCGCGGCCACTTTATTCCTGCTGGGCTTGTCTTACACACACGCCACCGGCGTATACAACTTCGTCGATTCCAATATCCCGGCGGCGGTCTTTTTGGGACTCCACCTGCTGGTGACTGACCCGGCGACGTCGCCCAGGACTACGCTGGGAAAGATCGTATTCGGCTTTCTTTATGGGGCCGGCGTGTTCCTTCTTTATCCTGCTGAGGCGTGGCTCGGAATCCCGCGATTCTACGATAAGCTGCTCTGCGTGCCGCTGCTGAATTTGAGCGTGCGGGCGCTGGATCGCTACAGCCGCGCCCTGGCCGCGCGCTTCCGGCCGCCCGCCTGGATTTCGGAGCGAACCCCACGGCAGGCCAACGCGTTCCACATGGCAGTGTGGATTGCTCTTTTCGCGGTGATGATGGGTACCGGCTTCCTGGCAAAGGGACTCGACCACCCCGGCGGGACGACCGACTTCTGGTACAAGGCTTGCCAGGAAGGCCGGCTGAACGGGTGCCGCGAGTGGGTGCGGCTCCTCAACACCACTTGCGCGATTCAAGACGCGACATCCTGCGTTGCGCTCGGGCATTTGCAACAAGAGGGGCGCCTGGTACCGCGGGATTCGCTCAAGGCGGGCAAAAATTTCGGAGCTGCCTGCGATCTCGGACTCGATGCCGGGTGCGCCAGCCTTGCGGCATTCGTGCGCGACGGCGGGGAAGGCGTACTCTCGCGGGCCTGCGACGGTGGCGATGGCGTGAGCTGCTTTCTCCTGGGATGGCAGATAGTTCTGAAGGGTGCAGCGGCTGACCCCACGCGCGCGGCTGCGCTGTTCGAACGGTCCTGCGCCGCAGGCTGGGCACGTGGCTGCGGTGCGCTTGGAGAATTCTATGTCCATGGCGAAGGCGTGCCTCTCGACCTGGCCCGCGCGATGAGTTCCTATGAGCAGGCCTGCAATGGTGGCGACGCGCCAAGCTGCGCCAACGCAGCGGTGATGTATCAGCGCGGCATGGGCGTGATGCCCGACGAGACCGTCGCCGCGCAACGCATAGAGCGAGCCTGCAAATTGGGTCTCCGCAGCGCGTGTACGGCCGGCCGGAATTCGGAAGGGCAATAATTCCGGGGGCAATAATTAGTTCACTTGCCCAGGAACCTTGCCGACCGCCGCTCCCGAAAGCTGTTCACACCTTCGCGGAAATCGCTGCTGGCGAGAATCACGGGCATATCCTCACGGACCCGCGCCGCTGCTTGAGCCTCGCCTTCCAGGTTCGCCAGGCGCGCCGAACGAAGCGTCGCCTGGACGCCCAGCGGAGCCTGCGCGGCGATCCGTTCCGCAATAGCCACGGCTCGCTCCAATTGCTTCCCCGGTTCGGTGACATCTTGTATCAAGCCCATACGTAGCGCTTCGGCCGCGCCGAATTCGTCCGCAGTCAGCAGGTAGCGCATCGCGTTTCCCCAGCCAGTTTCACGGACTAATCTGAATGTTGCGCCACCGAGCGGATACAGCCCGCGAGCGATCTCCAGTTGCGCGAAGCGCGCGTCATTCGCCGCGATGCGGATATCAGCGGCCAGCAACATCTCGATGCCGATGGTAAACGTAATGCCTTGCACCGCCATCACCAGCGGTTTCGTCAGATGGCTGCGCAAACCGAACGGATCGATCTGGCCGGGATCCTGCGCAAACGGATCGTCGCGTTCAAGCAGCGGCGCGAACTGCGCCAGGTCGATGCCGCCGGTGAAGTGCGGCCCGTGCGCGAATACCACGGCGCACCACAGGCCGGGATGCGCTTCGTACTCACTGTAAGCGCGCGCCAAATCGTAAAACATCGGCGGATCAAATGCATTGCGTTTGGAAACGCGATTCAAACCGATCAGGAATACGTGGCCGGCTTTTTCAGTAGTGATGCTGGACATACTTATAGGATTGCCACAGCACGCGTAAACCCGGCGGACGCGCTCTTGATCTTGAACGGAAAACACGAGACCAGGAAACCGTCCGCCGGCAACTGTTCCAGGTTGGCCAGCTTTTCGATATGGCAATAGCCGATGTCGAGGCTGGCTTTGTGACCTTCCCAAATGATGGACGGATCGCGCGATTCCAGAAACCGGCGGCGGGTAAAAGAGAATGGCGCGTCCCAGCTCCAACCGTCCGTGCCCATCACGCGCACACCGCGCTCCAGCAGCCAAAGCGTGGCCTCGCGCCCGAATCCGCAGCCCGAATCGACGTAGAAAGGTCCACCGTAGGCCGTCCCCGCGCGTGTATTCATCAGCACGATATCCAGAGGCTTCAATTCATGACCCGTGGCTTTGAGCCGCTGGGCCATTTCCGCTGCCGTTACGACGTGCCCATCCGGAAAGTCGCGAAAATCGAGCTTGACTCCTGGACCGTAAAACCAATCCAGCGGGACCTCGTCGATGGTCCAGGCGCGCTGGCCCTTATTCATAGTGGAAGCGAAATGCCAGGGCGCGTCCACATGCGTACCGTTGTGCGTACTAACGGTGAGAAACTCCACGGCCCACGCTTCGCCCCCAGGCAACTGGCCGGCTTCAACACCTGGAAACATGGCCAACATTCCAGCGAGCGACTGCTGGTGATCGGAGTAATCGATGCGCGGTCCGAGGCCGGGCGGGTCCGCGGGTACGGTATTCTCAAGCGGGCGGGAGAGATCAATCAGCCTCATCCCTCGACCGCCTGTATCAACGCGCGAATGTAACCGTAGCAATATGCGAACGACTGCAGCCCAGCGGGATCGTCAGCCGCTTCGGGAACATGGTCCGGCATCAGCAAGTAAGGATAACCAACTTCTTTGTACACTCGAATGGCCTTGACGAAATCTATGTCGCCTTCGTCCGGGAAAACTTCCTGAAAATCGTCGCGATGGCCGCGGATGTTTCGAAAATGCACGTTGAAGATCTTCCGGCGCGACCCAAAATAACGGATGACCTCGTAGATTTCTTCGCCGGGATTCTGCAGCATTTCCGAAACCGTGCCCTGGCAGAAATTCAAACCATGATAAGGATTCTCGTGGATGTTCACGAACTTTTTCAGACCATCCACTGTTCCCAGAACGCGCACCACGCCTTGATAACCCTCGGGAGGCACTCCGGGATCATGCGGATGGCAGGCA
>Ga0210388_10001160_pt1 | contig 20845 bp, 18 predicted proteins | sample IncBWC19OmetaG_FD_155485 | JGI IMG/M metagenome (GOLD analysis project Ga0210388, IMG submission 155485) | Forest soil microbial communities from Barre Woods Harvard Forest LTER site, Petersham, Massachusetts, United States - Inc-BW-C-19-O ... | reverse complement strand
AGCGGATAGAAGGGCGAGAGCGGCGTCGGTGGACTGGGCGATGCGGGCGTCAGCGGGAGTCAGCGGCTCGGGGTCCGGAGCGCTGAACTGGACTCCCTCTTCGGACTCTTCGTCGAGACTGACCAGCCGCTTGGTACGGCGGTAGCGGTTGACGTACTCCTGCGCCAGGACGGTGCGCAGCCAGCCTTCGAGCGATCCGCGACCGGTGTAAGAAGACAGTTTCGAGACGCGCTGGCCGTCGCGAGTGCTGGTGCCATAGAGATCGGCGTAGAGCGTGTCGGCCAGTTCGCGCGCGGCGGAGTCTTCGCGAGCGATCCGCAGGGCCGAGAGATAAAGCTTTTCGCGGTAGCGGGTGAGGAAAATCTCCCAGGCGGAATTGTCTCCGGCGGCACAGGCACGGGCGAGAGCGAGTTCGTCGACGCGAAGGGTAAGAAAGAAGTTACGGATTTCAGGTTCGCTGGTCGCGCCATGTTTGACGCCGACTTCGCAGAGGATCACGGCAAAGGATTCGCGGGTGAGTCCGAACTTGTCGCAGGCGGCCTTGGTGTGGAGCTCCGCCAGCAGGTCGTTGACGATCGGCTGCACGGCGGAGATAGGTTTGGTAAGGCTCATGAAGCGCGCTTGGTCTTGATGCGGAACGCTGATCTGACGCTGAGTTACTTTTTCTTCCGCCCTCGGGGGCTTGATTACATCTTTGCCGCCTACCCACGGCTCGCTCCGTGGGCCGCATTCTGTCGCTGCTCCCAGGCTGGGACGTACTGATCCCGATGCTACCAATTTATTAGACGCATGGAGTGTGAATTTTGGGCGCAAGGGCGATGGGGGAATTCGTTCTTCTAGCGTGGTGAGATGGGCGACGCGGATGCTCCCCATCCTTTCGTAAGACGCGCGGAAGGATGGGGGGCAGGCGGAAAACCCCACGTCTCGCAAAAGACGCGAGACATGGGGCACCCCGGTGCTTCTTAGAACAGGGCGCGCTGGTGCTGACGGGGAGGAACGATTTATGAATCCGAAAAGCTTTTTGGCTTTGACGGTGCTCGTGATCGTGACAGGGTTGGCGGTGGTGGGGCAGCGGGAGGCAAGGGCAGGAGAGGTAACTTCCGCGTCGGGATATACGGTGCTGGAGCCGATCCGGCATGGAAATTTGACGGTGTTTCCGGTGGTCGCGGCGAAGAGTTATCCAACTGGCGAGTTCTTGACTCTGGATGAAGGGCTGCGGTCGGGAGAGGTGGTGGTGACGGAGGCGGGGAATGTGCAGGGGCTGATCCGGCGGCATGCGATGCCGGAGGTGCGGCACGAGGGCGCGCAGGTGAACCGGCTGGTGCTGGTGAACAATTCGAAGCGGCCATTGCTGTTGCTGGCGGGTGAGATTGTCAGCGGGGGCAAACAGGATCGCGTAATCGGAAAAGACCGCATCGTTCCGGCGGAAAGCGATCCGGTGGATTTGAGTGTGTTTTGCGTGGAGCCCGGAAGGTGGGTCGCGACCAGCGAACATTTCGGGGCGTCGGAATCGGTGTATGGCGGAAGTGTCGGCGGTCCGATCCGTGCGAACGCGGCGCCTCCGATGGCGATCATGGCACAACCCTCGGTGCGGGCGAAAGCCATGGGCGACAAGGATCAGAACGAAGTCTGGGCGGAGGTGCGGAAGCAACGGGCCGCGGTGAGTGAGACCGTCGAGGTGGCGGGCGCGGCGCCTGCCATAACGGACGAGATTTCACGTACAACTTCCTACGCCAAAGTGAACGAAAATGAAGAGGTCAAGAAGCAGGTGGATGCGGTGGCTGGGCCGATCGAACAGAACTATCACAGTTTGATCCACCAGCTGCATGATCGCAATGCGGTTGGCGTGGTAGTCGCGGTGAACGGGCGCATCATTTGGGCGGATGTGTTTGCCAGCACGGATCTGCTGGAAAAATACTGGCCCAAGCTGGTGCGCTCGTATGCGTCGGAAGCCGTGGTCACGCGGGCAAAAAACATGGAAGTGAGCACGAGCCGGGCACAGGCGTTCCTGGAGAACATGGACGGACGCCACGAGACGATTGAGAGCGAGCCGGGAGTTTATCGTCACACGGAAGTGAATGGCGACGGGTTCAAGGCGTTCTCGATCACGTCATTGTTGCCGAAGACTGGGTTTGATGTGCATGTGGCGAAGATGGCGGAGTAGCGGTCGTTGGCCGCCGCTGGTCGTTCGTCGTTGGCCCTGCAGATCTTGCCGCGGCGGCAAGCAACTTTTAGCCGCGGAGCGCGCTAAGAACGTTCTCTGAGTTCGCGGAGAAATCCGGTTCTGGCTGGAGCCTAGCCGCTGGCTCTTTGAGATTTGCCGCGCAGTTCTTCGATTGCGGGGAAGGACTGGGGCGGAATCAGAGTACGGTCAGTGGGCATAGAGCCGGTGTTGACGGCCTTGGCCAGGATTTCGAGCGCGATTCCGGCGGCCGGGGCGGTGATGATGGTGGCCTTCAACAGGCCGCGGCGCACCCAATCCTGCCCCGTCTTGGTGACACCGTCGCATCCGGTGAATGGAGTATTCAGCCACTGCTCGCGATCTTTCTCGGTCAAACCCACAAACGCTTTTCTGGCACCCATAGCCATGGCATCGTTCTGGCAAACGACGCCTTTGATCTGAAGCTGGCGGGAGGAGCCGAGCGAGAGCCAGGACTTTGCTGCCTGATGTGCGCTGCGCTCGGTCCAATCGCCTTTGAGCATTTTCAGTTCAACCGCAGCTGGCTTGGTGGAGAGCATTCCCTTGGTGCGGAGCTGTGTGGCCGTGCTGTTGAAGGGGCCTTCGATGTAGAGAATATTTCCTTCCGGGACGATCACGCCCATTTGTCTTCCCTGAATCTTGCCAACCTCGGTCTGGTCGGTGCTGACCGAAAAAACCGGGACGTCGCCGTTGCGGCGAAGTTCGGCGATGTAGTCGGGATCGCTGTTGATGATGCCCCAACCGATTCCCGCGCCTACCGCGGCTTTTGCCACCTGCGGCATCCCGGTACCAACTGGCTCCACGAGAATGGCACTGGGGCGCTGGATGGGATCCTGAATGATCTTGATGAGCTGCTGGGTCTGGTTAACGGCGTCGTTGTCGGCGTAGATGATTTGAGTCTTTACGCCAAGGCGGGCGGCCATATCGGCTACGGCGACTGCCTGTTCTGCCTGGTAGTCATTCTCTCTGGTGGTGAGAGCAACAACTACATTCAGTTTTTCCATGAGGTTGGGCCGGACTCCACACTTCCGAGTTTCACTGTGCTGGATTGTGGCACATAGGACAGGGCCGGACAAAGACTCTTTCGATACTGAACAAGCGGGGTTACCGGTAGCGCTGAACCGTGATTAGTCATTTCGTCGCGCTTCATACCAGTTGCGCCAGGCAGAGGAATCGTTTGGCAAGTGCTGGCCGGTAATGTCGGCGAGAGCCTGAAAAGCCCAGGCGTGCGTCTGGGTGTCGAGTGACGGATCTTCGGTATAGTTCAGCAATTGCGGCACAGCGCTCAATCGCTGTTCGCGAGTAAACATGCCGGACTCGGCAAGGCTGCAGGCGGCGCTCTCGCGAACCGTGGGCGAGGGATCGTCGTGCATGGCCTGCAACAATGGCGCGATGGTATCGGTCGTCCCGGCCAAGGCCAGGCCTTCCACCGCCCAGTGGCGGGAGTCTTCGTCGGGATCTTTGAGATGAGTGGTCAGGACCTGAACCACGCGAGCGGTCTGGACTCCGCGATTGGCCATGAGGCCGAGGGCCCAGAGCGCCCAGATTTTTTGGGCGTGATCGGAAGACGCCGCCGCTTGCAGAAGATAGTCGAGGCTGGCGGAGTTCTTGGCCAACCCGTAGGCGGCAAGTTCGACTTCAATGCCGGACTCACGCACCCGCATGTCGCTGGAGTTCAGCGCAGCGGTGGTGAGTGTCGCGATCCGAGAATTCCACTTGACCTTTCCCTGCCAGCGATCGACTCGCGACGAAATCTGATCGACCGCTCCATCGGAACGGCTGACGGCGAGTTCGAGCAAGGTTTCGGCCTGAGTCTGAGGCTTCAGGCGATCGAACTGGCGGGAGTCCTTGGGCGGAGCGGGCGATGTCGCATTCGCTCTAGTTGCGAAAAGGTTGGCGAATCGGCCCCACGCGGCGTGAGCGCTGCCAATGGCCCCAACCAGTACGGCGAGCAACACTCCAATCGCAACGGCAATCAGGGGACCGAAGCGTTTCGCATTGGCTGTGGGTGCACCCGAAGACGCAGGCCCAACCGGTCCGCTCGCCCCAATGTCAGAGCCTGGGCCGAGAGTACCGCACTCAAGAGTTGGCTGCAGACGAGGCTCCGCGACCGGCGCGCCTAGCTCAGGCGAGGATGGCTGCGGGACGTCCATATAATGATGAGTCTAGGTTGGGCGCCGAAATGGGGTAAAGTTACTTCCGGTCGCAGACTGGCGGGTTGGATCTAAAACGCAGGCGCGCTTGGCCTGAAGAAAAGAGGCTGTTCATGTTGACGAAATCGAAGTGGTGGGTCGCGGCGATGGGCCTGTGTCTGGCGGCAGTGACGTTGGCTGCGGCTGGTCCGGGATACCACGTATTAACGACTTATAAAGTGGGCGGCGATGGAGGATGGGATTACCTGACGGCCGACGCCAACGCCCGTCGGGTTTACATTTCTCGCGGCACCCACGTCATGGTGATTGACGCGGATTCGGGCAAAGGCGTGGGCGACATTGCTGACACACAAGGCGTACACGGCATTGCCCTGGCGGCGGACCTGGGACGCGGTTTCACCAGCAACGGGCGCGAAGGTACAGTGAGTATCTTCGATATCAAAACGCTCGCAACCAGCAGCAAAGTGAAGGTGGGAGATAATCCCGATGCCATTCTCTACGACCCGGCGACCAAGCGGGTGTTCACCTTCAACGGGCGGAGCCAGGATTCGACGGCGATCGACGGAGCAACGGGAAAAGTGCTGGGCACGATTAAACTCGACGGCAAGCCGGAATTCGCGGCCAGCGACGCCAAGGGCGAGATCTTCGTCAACATTGAGGACAAGAGCGAACTGGTGGCCATCGATCCGAACAAGCTGGAAGTGAAGTCGAAGTGGCCATTGGCGCCGTGCACCGGGCCGAGCGGACTCTCCATCGATCGCAAGAACCGGCGCCTGTTTGTGGGCTGTGACAACAAGATGATGGCCGTAGTGGACGCCGATAGTGGCAAGGTGCTGGCGACTCCCGCGATTGGCGACGGAGTCGATGCGACCACGTTCGACGCTGAAACCGGATTGGCTTTCGCCTCCTGCGGCGCGGATGGCGTTCTCACGGTGGTGAAAGAAGAGTCGCCGGACAAGTTCAGCGTCGCGGAAACCGTGACCACGCAAAAGGGAGCGCGCACGCTGGCTCTCGACGCGAAGACACACAATGTTTTAGTAGTGACGGCGCAGTTTGGAGACAGGCCGGCTCCGACGGCGGATAACCCGCGTCCGCGACCGGCGATTGTGCCCGACAGTTTCGTTGTGTTGGTTGTGGGGAAATGAAGCGGCCTTTCTTAGTGTTTCCGCAGTGGAGGTTTATAGAGGAGTTCAACGGTGAGGTGAGATGACGATCCCTGACGAGAAGTTTTACCACGCGCAGGTTACGAGGCGCATTGATTTCGCTCCGGACTTGTGGATGTTCCGCATCCGCAGCGGAGGCGAATTCAAGTTTATTCCAGGGCAGTATGCGACGCTGGGCGTGGAAAAAGATGGGAAGCGCGTGGAGCGACCGTATTCGATCGCGTCCTCTCCGGCGGAGGCTGAGATCGAGTTTTTCTTTGAACTGGTGCCGGAAGGGGCGCTGACTCCGTCGCTGCACAAGTTGCAGGTCGGTGACCAGTTGCTGATGCGGAAAGTGCCGAAAGGAAGATTCTCGCTCGACACGCAGAACGGGCGGACGAATCATCTGCTGATCTCGACCGTGACGGGAGTGGCTCCGTTTGTGAGTTATGTGCGGTGGTTGAGCAAGGAATGGAAAGAGGGGCGATTCGACGGAAGCCACAAGCTTTTCCTTCTAAATGGCGCAAGCCGGCCGTGGGAGTTTGGGTATCTCGACGAACTGAACCAGTTCGACAAGGAACTGCCATGGTTCAAGTATGTGCCGACGGTGAGCCGGCCCTGGGACCACAAAGACTGGCCGGGAGAAATCGGACGGGCAGACGACATTCTGCGCAAGTATGCGGACTCCTGGGAACTGGATGCGGGCAACACGATGGCCTACTTGTGCGGGCATCCCGACATGATCGAACACAGCAAGGCGATTCTGAAGCGGCGCGGGTTTACGGACAAAGGAGCGGTGAAGGAAGAAGTTTACTGGGTGCCCGCGAAATAGGGATTGGCGGGGATGAACCCGGATTCCTGGCGCCAGAAACAAGGCGCTCGGAATGACAACCAAAAATCGGCCGCAGCCGCAGCGGTGTTAAGCGATAGAGGGGCTCCGGCGTTCGAGCAGGAGCACATCGCGCCACTGGTCGCCAAGTTTGCCGATGCGGTGGCGAACGCCGACCTGGCGGAATCCGCAGGATTCGTGGAGCTTAACGCTGGCCACGTTTTCAGGGAAGATGCCGGCCTGAAGGGTCCAGATTCCGTTGACTTCCGACTCACGAACCAGCGCTTCGAGTAACGCTTTGCCGACGCCGCGTCCGCGCGCGGAGGCGGCCACATAGACCGATACTTCGGCGACTCCGGCGTAGACGTGGCGAGCTGAGACTGGGCTGAGGGCGGCCCAGCCGACGACGGTGAGTTTCTCGACCGGGATCAAGAACTCTGAATTTTCTTCAAACGGCTCAAAGGCAACGAGCCGGCAATCCTTGCGGTGGCTGCTGTTCCATTTATCCCAGTCTGGAAGCTCGGTTTCGAAGGTGGCATTTCCACTGGCGATGCCTTCGCGATAGATTTCGCGAACCGCGGGCCAGAGTTCTGGCGGCATGGGCAGGATGGGGTAGTTCATAAGCGGTCCGGAGCTTTGTCTTTCTCTTTCAGCTTTGACCTTCAGCTTTCCGCGGGCGCGAAGAAAACCAGCACGGCGAGTTCTTCGGCGATGTCATAGAAGCGGTGTTCGACTTCGGCGGCTACAAAAAGAACGCTCCCGGCGGAGATTTCACGATCTTCATTTCCCGCGCGGAAGCGCGCGCGGCCGCGGATCACGTAGTACATTTCGTCTTCATGATGCGGGAGTTGCGGGTCAGTGGCGCCGGCAGCCAGGACGTAGAGTCCGGCGCTCATGGCGGGCAGACGGAGAAATTCGCGATACGCCTTGCCACTCGCGGCGCGCTGTTGTTCGAGCTCAGCCGTGGTGAAGAATGCAACTTCGGGATTGGTCACGGCTGATCTCCACTGATTTGCGGGTCATGATGCCGGCTAATTCCAGGCGTCGTACGACTCGGTGTTGTCGCTTGAATCGCTGGTAGCGATTACCTGGACGACGTTGCTGCCGGGATACTGGCCTTGCTGGGTGAGCACATCCTGCCAATTGCCGATCGGCGGATCGAACAATTGGTCGTATTCGCTGGACCCGTTGACCAGGATCTGGACGCGGGAGATTTTTTCGCCCGAGTCGGCTTTGGCGGTGGCAGAAATGTCCCAGCCTACAGCAAGATTTTTTGTGTGCGTGCTGGCTACAGTCATATTGCTCCTCCTTGAGTCGATTTCCTTACGCGAGGATGCCTCCGAAAACGAGGTCAGTGAATTGGGGAATGAGATTGTGGGCCTGTAGCTCTCCTTCGGGTTTATACCATTGGTAAATCCAGTTGATCATGCCGAGCAGGGCGAACGCGGCGGCACGCGGGCTGACGCTGCCTTTCGGCGGCCGGGCATTCCTTTGAGCTTCTTTCTGCGCTTCTTTTTGAACGTCTCCAATCAGGCCTTCGACGAAGTGAATGTATTCCTTCTTGCGAGTGTTGATGCGCTTGCGCAGTGCGGGCGGCAGGGGATGATTTTCGTGCAGCATGACGGTGATCTCGCGATCGCGCGGGCTGAGGACGACTTCCAGGTGCAGGCGGATCAGGGCGCGGAGACGTTCCACGGGATCCGCGATGGCGCGAACCGGGGTTATGACGCGCTCCTGGGTCAGTTCCATCGCGTGATTCATGATCTCGAATAGGATTTCGTCTTTGCTCTGGAAATGGTGGTAGAGGCCGCCTTTGCTGAGTTTCAGTGAAGCGGCGACGTCGTTCATGGAAGTCGCGTCGTAGCCGCGCTGCTGGAACAAGCGGGCGGCGGTGCGCAGAATTTCCTGCCGGGAATCGACGACGGCTTCGCGGGGCATCGGGGGACATGGTACCAAATCAGGGGAACGTAATTCGGGCGCGGCTACTTGCAGCCGGATTCCGAACACTGATCCTTGCGGTAGTCGTCGACATAGATCGTCCATGGCCGATCATGCAAAGCATCGCGATAGAGGCCGGTCTTGAAATAGATGGAACCGGCGACTGGGTAGCCGGGCTGCGGAGCGAAGAGAGTGGGTCCGTCATAGTTCACGATGGGCTCCCGATTGAGCGTGGCGCGGATACCGCCGCGGGCGGCGTCGAATTTGATGACGAAGCGAAAGTCCAGCCATTGTCCTTTATAGTTCTGGTCGCTTTGAAAGAGGACATGGCGGCCCTGATCGTCCTGTCGAGTGACCTCGAGCCCGCCCTGCTGATAACGAATCGCGATGATGGGATAGTCGGGGCTGCAATGGCGCGCCTCGCAAAGCTGCCGCCATTGCGCGATGATGAGCCGGTTGGCGGTTGAGGGAAGATCGTCGGGCAGGAAAAAGCTGAAGGAGTAAACGTAAGTGTGGCCGGTGCGGGAAAAGAGCGGCCAATTCTCCATGAGTTCATCCCGTTCGGTGGCGGCGCCGGAAGCGCTGGCGGCCTCGTAGCGGTCTCCATCATGAACGGTGATGGCGAGGGCCTGGTGGCCGGAACGTACGTTTTGCCGTTCCAGTTGCGCCGAGCCTGGCATCAGTCGGAGAGTTGTCCAGCGCCAACTGAGACCGGGGGACTCGAAGTCATCATGGATGTGGAGAGGAATTGTGCGCCGCGCTACGACGGCGGACAGAATGATGAGCAGGCTCGTTGACAGGAGAGTCAGGAGGATTTTTCGTAGGCGCATGATCTGAAGTGTGTGGCGATTTCAGCCGTTATCTCTGGCATTCTTGAAAGGCCCCACTTCTCACGCAAAGAACGTGCGAGAAATGGGGCATCCGGTTTTTCTTCGCTGATTCATTCTCCGAACTGCTGGATTTCGCGGAAGCGCTTCCAGCCGGCTTCATCGACTGGATCGTCGTGATGGCTGCCCATGCGGAAACGGTGGCCGTCCGGGTCCTGTACATTCATTTCACGCACACCCCATGGCATATTTGTTGGAGGCTGACGAATGATCGCCCCGCTGCTTTTGTACTCTTCGTGAAGTGCGTCTACATCGTCGACGAAAATGGACAGCCACATGCCGGGCTGTCCCTGCCCTCCTTCGGAGAGGAAAATCTCGATCTTGCCGCGGGCGACGCAACCGAAGGACGGTGGATCGCCCCAATCCCACTTTTTACTAAAGCCAAGTTTGTGGACGTAGTAGTCCATGGACGCGGCAAAATTGCTGACGTTCAGGATGGGGACGACGCATTCGAATTCGTTCATAACTAAGGATCTCCGACGAAGAAACGGTCAGGCGCGGGAGTTTATCAAGAATCGAAACAATTTTCCGGTGCGCCTCGCTCTGGCGCTCATGGATTTGTGAACCAGGGTTCCCTCTTGACACTCAGCGGGCCGGGCAGGTAGGATTTCTGGGTACCGACCGACCGGTCGGTATGCGGCTAGGCATCATGTTTCCACAGGCAAGGGCTTCTTCCTTCCTTTGTGAATCGCAATATGTGAATCGAGAGGAGCACACTGGTGGTCAAAATTTTCTATGAACGCGACGCGAAACCCGAGGCGCTGAAGGGCAAGACGATCGCCATTCTGGGGTACGGCAGCCAGGGACACGCCCAGGCACAGAATCTTCGCGACAGCGGATTCAAAGTGATCATCGGGCTGGACCCGAACCGGCCGAGCGCCGCCCAGGCGCGGGCTGACGGCATGGTTGTGGTGGCTCCGGATGAGGCGGCCAAGCGCGCGGATTGGATCCACGTGCTCACGCCGGACGAGACGCAGGGCGAACTCTACGAAAAATCCATCAAGCCGTACCTGCATCCGGGCAAAGTGCTCGGGGTGTCGCACGGATTCAGCATTCACTTCAAGACGATCGTCCCGCCGACTGATGTCGACGTGGTGATGATTGCACCGAAGAGTCCGGGGCATCTGGTGCGGCGGGTCTATACCGAAGGACGCGGCGTGCCATCGCTGATTGCGATCCAGCAGGACGCGAGCGGCAAGGCGCACGAACTGGCGTTGGCGTATGCCCACGGCATCGGGTCGACGCGCGCTGGCGTGCTGCAGACGACTTTCAAGGAAGAAACCGAAAGCGACTTGTTCGGCGAGCAGGCAGTGTTGTGCGGCGGCCTGACGTCGCTGATCAAGAAGGGATTCGAGACTCTTGTCGAGGCGGGCTACGCGCCGGAGATTGCATACTTCGAATGCCTGCACGAAGTGAAGCTGATCGTCGACCTGATTTACGAGGGCGGACTGGCGCGGATGCGGTATTCCATTTCGAATACGGCGGAATACGGCGATTTAACACGCGGCGAGCAGGTGGTGGGGGATGCGACGCGGCAGGCCATGAAGAAGACGCTGGCCGACATTCAGAGTGGGGAATTTGCGCGGGAGTGGATTGCCGAGAACAAGAACGGCGGCGCGAAGTTCAACGCTCTGCGTGAAAAAGAGAAGCAGCATCCCATTGAAATCGTGGGCGCGCAGCTGCGCGGCATGATGAGCTGGCTGCCCAAGGACGGCAAGAAACCGGCGGAAATTCCGGCTCCCAAACAGGTGGTGAATGCTTAAGGGAGCGGACATCGTTCTGCGGTGCCTGCGCGCTGAAGGGGTTGACCTGGTTTTCGGCTATCCCGGGGGCGCGATCATGCCACTGTATGACGCGCTTGAAGGCAGCGGAGTGCGGCACATTCTTACGCGGCACGAGCAGGGCGCGGTGTTTGCGGCGGAAGGTTATGCGCGGGCTACAGGCAAAGTTGGGGTCGCGATGGCGACCAGCGGGCCGGGTGCGACCAATCTGGTCACCGGCATTGCCGACGCGAAAATGGATTCAGTTCCCCTGGTCTGCATTACCGGGCAGGTGCGCAGCGCCCTGATCGGTACCGATGCATTTCAGGAGACGGACGTTTTTGGTGTGACGCTGTCGCTCACCAAATGGAGCCGGCTGGTACGGACAATTGATGAAATACCGGAAGTCATTGCGGAGGGGTTTTACTGGGCGCGCAGCGGGCGTCCGGGGCCGGTGGTGATCGATATTCCCACCGACATGCTGAAGGCCAAGAAAGAATTTTCGGGACCAGTGAAGTTCACTCCGCTTGCGCGTCCTGCCGATGCGAAGGCTGAGGGCGGATTCACTGACACGATTGTCGCCTTGCTGCAACAGGCTTCGAAGCCGGTTGCGCTCGTCGGCGCCGGAGCGAAGTTGTCGGGAGCGATCCCGGAGTTGCGGCAACTGCTCGATGAGTTGAATGTTCCGACATTTGCCACGGTACATGGCTTGGGCGCGGTTCCGCCGGAAGCGCCGTACTACCTGGGCATGGTGGGCATGCACGGAACGCGTGCGGCCAACACTGCGCTCAATGAAACAGATCTGCTGATGATATTTGGCGCGCGGCTGGACGATCGGGTGACCGGCGAGCCAACGCGGTTTGCTCCTCATGCCAAGATCGTGCACTTTGAAATTGATCCGGCGCAGATCGATCGAGTGCGTCCCTGCGAAGTGCCGGTGATCGGAAATCTGGCGGATACGATTCCCGCGTTTCAGGCGGAGTTGCGGCGGCACAAGCTGCCGGATTTCAGCGGCTGGCGCGCGGTGGCTTGCGGCGAGGAGCGGGCGGAGCTTGATCCACGCGGGTTGGCGCAGCCGACGATTCGTTTTCTCGATGAACTTTTCAGCCGCCTGCCGCAGGATAGCGTGGTTCTGGCGGATGTGGGCCAGCACCAGATGTGGGCGGCGCAGCGCTACCGGTCTTCATCGCCGCGAGGATTTATTACGTCTGGCGGACTGGGAGCGATGGGCTTTGCCCTGCCGGCTGCAGTCGGTGTACAGCTGGCCAAACCGGACACCTGCGTGCTCTGTGTTTCAGGCGATGGCGGATTTCAGATGAACATCCAGGAACTGGCCACCGTGCACCGGCTGGGCCTGCCGGTGAAAATGGTGATCATCGACAACAAATATCTGGGCATGGTGCGGCAGTGGCAGCAGCTGTTTTATCAGCGCAACTATGCCGAAACCGACCTGAGCGACAATCCGGATTTTGTGGAAATTGCGAAAGCGTACAAGATTCACAGCTTCAGAATGAAGGAAGACGTGATGCGCGAATTTCCGGTGTCGAGCGACACCGGGGATCAGATCGATCGATTTCTGCGGTCGCCGGAGCCAGAATTGCTGGTGTTCGATTGCGCGCCGGAGGCGAACGTCTTTCCGATGGTTCCGGCGGGAGCGGCGCTTTCGGAGATGTTGCTGGAAGAAGAACCGACGCAGTAATCAGATTTCGGGACGCCAGCGCTACAGGAGAAACTATGCAGAATTTTTTGATTCGCTATCGCAATACGCAGGGGACGCTGATGCGCATTCTGAACGCGGCTTCTCGGCGGGCGCTGGATATTCCTACCGTGCACGCGGAAGCGGCGGAGGACGATCATCACGTCACTCTGGCGCTCGAGGTGAATCAGAAGCAGGTCGGCCAACTCTACCGCGAATGGTATTCGATTGCGGACGTCATTCATGTAGGGTCGGGTGCGGCACACACAGCGTGGAGCGCGGCGCATCCGCCGGCAGGGGTACCTCAGGAAGAAGCGCGCTCGGCGGCCCGGGCGTAGGGTCCAAGTTTGGAATATAGCTGGGCAGCATGACGAGCTTCTGGGCAAACGTCGTGCATCTTGGGGAACCTGCGACGCGGGTTCCCCGTTTTTGTGGAGAAGGTTTTAACCACAGAGGACACAGGGGTCACAGAGGAAAACGGTGAGTGCGTTTTTCATCTTTGCTGCGCTCTTGTAAATTCAAATTATGGATCTCAAGCACATTAGCCGAGGAATTACCGACGGGCGCGACCGAGCAGGGGCGCGCGCAATGTTTAAAGCCATTGGATTCACCGATGCGGATCTGAGCCGGCCGTTGATCGGCGTAGCCAACACCTGGATCGAAACCATGCCGTGCAATTTTCACCTGCGGCGGTTGTCGGCCAAAGTGAAGGAAGGAATTCGCGCGGCCGGAGGCACGCCGATGGAGTTCAATACCATCGCGATCTCCGACGGCGAAACCATGGGAACCGAGGGCATGCGCGCGTCTCTGGTGAGCCGTGAACTGATTGCGGACTCGATCGAACTGGTCTGCCGAGGACAAATGTTTGACGCAGTGGTGTGCGTGGTCGGCTGCGATAAAACGATTCCGGCAGCAGCCATGGCGCTGGCGCGCCTGAACCTGCCGGGGATGGTGCTCTACGGTGGCACAATTGCGCCGGGAACTTTTCGCGGGAAGGACGTAACCATTCAGGATGTGTTTGAGGCGGTGGGCGCGAACGCGGCGGGCAAGATTACGGATCAGGAACTGCACGACCTGGAAGGCGTTGCGTGTCCGGGAGCGGGAGCGTGCGGCGGGCAGTACACGGCGAATACGATGTCGACGGTGATGGAAATGATCGGGCTTTCGCCGATGGGATTCAACAGTGTGCCGGCGATGGATGCGCAGAAAGATCAGGTTTCATTTGACTGCGGCAAGGTAGTGATGAAGCTGCTCGAGAAAGGAATCAAGCCGCGCGATATTCTGACGCGAGATGCTTTTGAGAATGCGATCGCGGCGGTAGCGGCGAGTGGCGGATCGACGAATGCGGTTCTCCATTTGCTGGCGATTGCCCGCGAGGCGGGCGTGGGACTTGAGATTGACGACTTTCAAACCGTGAGCGAGCGCACTCCGTTGCTTGCCGATTTAAAGCCTTCCGGCCGATTCGTGGCGGCGGATATGCATCGCGCAGGCGGCATTGGATTACTCGCGAAGCGACTGCTGACTGGAAAATATCTGCACGCCTCGGCAAAGACGGTTTCCGGCCTCAGCATTGGAGCGGAGGCGGAGCGCGCGGTTGAGACTCCGGGACAGGAAGTGATCGTTCCCCTCGGCAAGCCGTTGAAGACGACGGGCGGTCTGGTGATTCTTAAGGGGAATCTTGCACCGGAAGGATGCGTGGCCAAGATCAGCGGCCACGAGCGGTTGGAGCATCGTGGGCCGGCTCGCGTGTTCGAGTCTGAAGAAGACGCGATGAGCGCGGTCACGGCGAAAAAAATCAAAGCCGGGGACGTGGTCGTGATCCGCAACGAAGGTCCGAAGGGCGGGCCGGGGATGCGCGAGATGCTCGGCGTAACCGCGGCGATTGTCGGTGAGGGACTGGGCGGGTCAGTGGCGTTGCTGACCGACGGGAGGTTCAGCGGTGCGACTCGCGGACTGATGGCGGGGCACGTTTCTCCGGAAGCGGCGCTGGGCGGCCCAATTGCCGCGGTGCGCGACGGAGACGTGATTCGCTTCGATGTCAACCAGCGCGTGCTGGAAGTGGAAGTCAGCGACGACGTGCTGCGGGAAAGAATGGCGAAGTGGAAGACGCCACAGCCGCGATATCCGACGGGCGTGTTTGCGAAATATGGAGCGCTGGTGTCGTCGGCGTCGCAGGGAGCGATTACGACGCCACGGTAGTCAGGGGTCGGGGGATAGGGGTCAGAAAATCTGATGGCTCAGAAAACATTATTCGAGAAGATTTGGAATGCGCATATGGTGGCGCAACCGGCGGGGCGGTCGCCGATCCTTTATATCGATCTGCATCTGGTGCATGAGGTAACTTCGCCGCAGGCGTTTGATGGCCTGCGGGTGGCGGGTAGAAAAGTACGGCAAACGGCACGCACCGTAGCGACCGTGGATCACAACATTCCCACCGAGCCGCGCGGGACTCCGATCACCGACCTGATCGCGGCGAAACAGATCTCTGCGCTGCAGAACAACTGCAAGGAATTCGGAGTGCGATTGTTCGATATGGATTCGCCGGACCAGGGGATCGTGCACGTGATTGGTCCGGAACTGGGGCTGACGCAGCCGGGGATGACGATTGTGTGCGGCGACAGCCACACCAGCACGCATGGGGCTTTTGGCGCGCTGGCCTTTGGCATTGGCACTTCAGAAGTGGAGCACGTGCTGGCGACGCAGTGCCTGGCGCAGCAGACGCCGAAGACGATGAAGATCGAGGTGCGCGGGCGGCTGGCGGATGGCGTCACTGCAAAAGATCTGGCGCTGGGGATCATCGGGCAGATAGGGACCGACGGCGCGACCGGACACGTGATCGAATACGCCGGTGCGGCGGTGCGCGGCCTTTCGATGGAAGGGCGGATGACGCTCTGCAACATGAGCATCGAAGCAGGTGCGCGGGCCGGAATGGTAGCGCCGGATGAAACCACCATCGCGTATGTGAAGGGCCGACGATTCGCGCCGAAGAATGCGGAATGGGACAAGGCTGTCGCATATTGGCGGAGCCTGCCGAGCGATGACGGCGCGACGTTCGACAAAGTGGTTGAGATCGATGGAGCGCAGCTTTGTCCGTTCGTGACCTGGGGAACGAATCCCGGAATGGTGGCTCCGGTGACTGGGCGCGTGCCAGAGGTTAGTGGCTTGCAGGAATCGGACCGGCGCGCCACGGAACTGGCTTTGCAGTACATGGGACTCGAGCCAGGGCGGCGGATCGAAGAGATTGGAATCGATCGCGTGTTCATTGGATCGTGTACAAATTCGCGAATTGAAGACTTGCGGGCTGCGGCGCGGGTGGCTAAGGGACATCATGTGAGCGCGAAGGTGCGTGCCATGGTTGTGCCGGGATCTCAGACAGTGAAGCGCGCTGCCGAACAAGAAGGCCTCGATCGGATTTTTCAGGACGCGGGATTCGAATGGCGCGAGTCGGGATGCTCGATGTGCCTGGGAATGAATCCTGACATTTTGCAGCCGGGTGAGCGCTGCGCTTCGACCAGCAATCGCAATTTCGAAGGGCGGCAGGGGCGCGGGGGGCGAACGCACCTGGTGAGTCCGATGATGGCGGCTGCAGCGGCGATTGCCGGACACTTTACCGATATTCGGGATTGGAAATACCAGTAAGGAATATGCAATGAAACCATTCACTGTGCATCGCGGACGCGTGGCGCCGCTGGATCGGGTCAACGTGGATACGGACCAGATCATCCCTAAACAGTTTCTGAAGAGGATCGAGCGAACTGGCTTTGGGCAGTTTCTGTTTTATGACTGGCGCTTTGGGGCGGACGGAAAGAAGAATGCGGATTTCGTGCTGGACGAACCGCGATATGAAGGTGCATGCATTCTGGTGGCAGGGAAAAATTTCGGCTGTGGATCGTCTCGCGAACACGCTGTGTGGGCGCTGGCTGACTTTGGGTTGCGAGCCGTGATCTCATCTTCGTTCGCGGATATATTTGCCAACAACAGTACCAAGAACGGGTTTCTCGCGGTGCGCCTGACCGAGGACGAAATCTCGAAACTCATGCAGCGGGCGCAGGATATCGACGATTATCAGGTCACCATCGATCTGGAGAATTGCGAAGTCTGCGACGATCAGGACTTTCGCGCGAAATTTTCCATGGACGAATTCGTGCGGCACTGCCTGCTGAACGGCTTGGACGACATTGGGCTCACGCTGCAGCACGAAGAACAGATTGCGGCGTATGAGTTGGAACATCCGGCGCCCGCTACGCTTAGAGCGTCCTAAACGTCGGTCCTGACGGCTGTCGGCCTGAGAGGCAGTCATCAGTCCTGAACAGTCAAGGGACGGTCAAAGCGGGTAAAGATTTGTAAAACCTTCGCCCCGGTCTTGACCTGCCGCGGGGCCGCGGTTGATGCTGGAATGGCGCGGTTTTGCTGTTGCGGCTGCGCCCTGGTTCCTACCTGAGCCCCACTCTCGGAATATTCCCTGGGCCTGGCGGAATTTACTGCCTCGCGGGGCAAGTTGCCGCAACCGAGCCTACAATACATACGTCTAATACGTCGACGAATGGCCGCCTGTTCGAGTGCTAAAAAGGCCGCCCTGGACTGAACCTGTGAACATGATCGAACCACTTACATCGAGACAAAGCGGGGCGAGGCCTAGTCTGGCCGGCCGCTGCGTTGTTCTCTTCTCCGCCGCCATTTTATCCACGGTGCTGACGGGTTGCACCAGCGCCGATTCAAAGCAACAAAAAGCTCAGGCCGCCGCGCCGCGGCCAGTTTCTGTCGCGATCGCGCAAGTGCAGCGACAGGATGTGCCCGTGTACCTGTCGGGCCTGGGAGCGGTGACTGCATTCAACACGGCCAACATCAAGAGCCGGGTTGACGGCCAGATCATGAAGGTGAACTTCCGCGAAGGGCAGAACGTCAAAGAGGGCGAAGCGCTGATTGAGATTGACCCGCGCCCCTACCAAGCCCTGCTTGACCAGATGCAGGCGCAGTTATTTCGCGATCAGGCACAGCTGCGCGACGCCAAGCTGAATCTGGAGCGTTACACCGCGCTGATCCCCTCGGGCAGCATCGCGCAGCAGCAGGTCGATACGCAGAAGGCCTTGGTGGATCAACTCGACGGCACGGTGCGCACCGATCAGGCGCAGATCGAGACGGCGAAGCTGAACATCGTCTACTGCCACATTACGGCGCCGTTCAACGGACGGGTGGGCTTGCGGCAGGTCGATCCGGGCAACATCATTCACGCGGCAGATACGACTCCGATGTTGATTCTTACTCAGCTGCAGCCGATTGCCGTCATCTTCACGCTGCCGGAAGACGTGCTGCAGAATGTGTCGCAGCACATGAAGCAGTCGACGCTCGAAGTGGACGCGTTCAGCCGGGACGATCAAACCAAGCTGGCCACCGGAAAGCTGCTGACGATTGACAACCAGATCGATCCCACGACCGGCACGGCGAAACTGAAAGCGGTGTTCGACAACCAGGACAACCAGCTTTGGCCGAACCAATTTGTGAATGCGAATTTGTTGCTGGAGACGCGGAAGAATAGCACCGTACTGCCGACGGCGGCGATTTTGCGCGGTCCGCAGGGCACATTCGTCTATTCGGTGAACGCCGATAAAACGGTTGACGATCACGTGGTGAACATATCGCTGACCCAGGGCAATACCACCGTGGTCACCAGCGGCGTGAATCCTGGCGATACGGTGGTCACCGACGGCCAGGACAAGCTCCAAAAAGGGAGCAGGATTGAGCCCCGCGCTGGAACTCCCAGCGCAGGACCGGGCACAACGCCGGGCAAGAGCGGCGGACGCCGGCAGGCTACGGGAAGCCCTGCTTCCGATGCTCCTGATTCAAGCGCTAGTGGTTCAGGTACGCCAGCATCATGAGCCCTTCACGGTTATTCGTCCTCCGGCCGGTGGCGACCACGCTGTTAATGGTCGGCGTGCTGCTCGTGGGCTGGGTTGCATTCATGCAACTGCCAGTCTCCGCTCTGCCTGAGGTCGATTACCCGACGATTCAAGTGGTCACGTTTTATCCGGGGGCAGACCCGGACGTGATGGCGTCGTCGGTGACATCGCCGCTGGAGCGGCAGTTCGGCCAGGTGCCCGGCCTGAGCCAGATGACTTCCACCAGTTCGTTCGGCAGCTCGGTGATCACACTGCAGTTCGGCCTCGATCAAAACATCGACGTGGAAGAGCAGCAGGTGCAGGCCGCGATCAATTCCGGATCGACGTACTTGCCGGCGGACCTGCCGAATCCTCCTATCTACAACAAGGTTAACCCGGCGGACGCTCCGATTCTTACGTTGGCGTTGACATCGGATTCCCTCCCCTTGTCCAAAGTGGAGGATCTTGCCGACACTTCGCTGGCGCAGAAAATTTCGCAGCTCCCCGGCGTAGGGCTGGTTTCCATCAGCGGCGGCCAGAAGCCGGCAGTGCGCATTCAGGCGAATCCTACAGCGCTGTCGAGCTACGGACTGAGTTTGGAGGATCTGCGCGCGGCCATCGCCCAGGCCAACGTGGATCAGGCCAAGGGCGTCATCGATGGGGCGCGGCAATCGTATACGATCGGCGCCAACGATCAGCTGTTTTCGAGTGACCAGTACAAGCCGATCGTCGTCGCCTATCACAACAACGCACCGATACGGCTGAGCGACGTGGCGAACGTCATCGACGGGACGGAGAACACGCGTCTGGCCGCGTGGATGAATCTGACTCCGGCGGTCATCGTAAATATCCAGCGGCAGCCGGGCGCCAACATCATCAGCGTGGTCGACCGCATCAAGAAACTTCTGCCGCAGTTGCAGGCATCGTTGCCTACAGCGGTGAAGGTTCAGATCCTGACCGATCGCACCACCACGATCCGTGCGTCGGTCAAAGACGTTGAATTTGAGTTGATGCTGTCCATCGCGCTGGTCGTCTTGGTGGTGTTCCTGTTCCTGAGGAACCTGGCCGCGCTCTCGCTCATCGGAACTTTTGGCGTGATGTACCTGCTGGGCTACAGTCTGAACAATCTGACGCTGATGGCACTGACCATTTCCACTGGTTTTGTGGTGGATGACGCGATCGTCATGATCGAAAACATCGATCGCTATCTGGAGATGGGAGATTCGCCGCTGGACGCGGCTCTGAAGGGGTCGGGACAGATCGGGTTCACGATTGTTTCGCTGACCGTCTCCCTGATCGCGGTGCTGATTCCCCTGTTGTTCATGGGGGACATTGTGGGCCGGTTGTTCCGCGAGTTTGCGGTCACGCTGGCGGTGACGATTCTGGTGTCGGCGGGCGTTTCGCTCTCGCTGACGCCGATGATGTGCGCCAAACTTCTTAAGCATCGCAAGGAAGGCGAGAAGGGACGCTTCTACGAAGTCACCGAGGATTATTACAACCGGATCGTTGCGTTTTACGGGCGCACGGTGAAGATCGTGTTGAAGCACCAGCCCTTAACCTTGCTGGTGACCGTCGCGACGTTAGTGCTGACGCTGCTGCTTTACGTGGTGGTGCCCAAGGGATTTTTCCCGGTGCAGGATACCGGCGTGATTCTGGGCGTCTCGGAAGCGCCGGACAATATTTCGTTTGAGGCGCTGTCGCAACGGCAACAGGAACTGGCGAAGATCATCCTGCAGGACAAAGATGATGTGGAGAGCCTGTCGTCTTTCATCGGCGTCGACGGGACCAATACGACGCCGAACGAAGGCCGCATTCAGATCAATCTGAAGCCACGTGATGAGCGCAAAGACGATGCGTCGGCGATTATCCGGCGACTGCAGCCGCAACTGGAGAAAGTCGACGGCATCACTCTGTACATGCAGCCGGTGCAGGACTTGACGGTGGAGGATCGGGTGAGCCGCACGCAGTTCCAGTATTCGATCGAAGATGCGGACGCGCAGGAACTGGCGCAGTGGACGCCGAAGCTGGTGGCGAAGCTGCAAATGCTGCCGGCGTTGCGGGATGTAGCGACCGACCAACTCAACAATGGCCTCAAGACCAACGTCACGATTGACCGGGATACGGCATCACGGCTGGGAATTTATCCGCAGGCGATCGACAACACGCTCTACGACGCTTTCGGACAGCGCCAGGTGTCGACCATATTTACGCAGCTGAACCAGTACCACGTGATCCTCGAGGTTCTGCCGAGTTTTTCGAAGACGCCGGATGCGATGAAAGACATCTACATCCGTCCCAGCACGGTGACCGCGAACACCGGAGCCCCGTCGGCCAACGGAGCGGCAGTAACGACCAGCGGCGCCC
>Ga0210388_10001159_pt1 | contig 20849 bp, 21 predicted proteins | sample IncBWC19OmetaG_FD_155485 | JGI IMG/M metagenome (GOLD analysis project Ga0210388, IMG submission 155485) | Forest soil microbial communities from Barre Woods Harvard Forest LTER site, Petersham, Massachusetts, United States - Inc-BW-C-19-O ... | reverse complement strand
CCGAGTCCTTCTTGGCCGTACCGGCAGATTGCATGCGTAGCTCTGCGCCAGAGTACAGGAAAATATCCACAGAGCCATCATCATCAACGGTCGTTTCCGTGATGGTGAAATACTTCTGCGTTTGACCTTGATGGTACAGGGCCTCCTGCACCGCTTCAAAGTTGTCCGCAAGGGCGTTGTTGCGGGCAATGGTAATTGTGCCCTTCCACCCTGCGCGGTCGGTCTTAAACTTATCGTAACCCTGCGTCGAAATTGGTTCAATGGTGATGTCTTTCGTGATCGGAGAGGCCTCCAGGTCAAGAACATCGCCGCCGAACGGTACGGGCAAGTTTGTGGTGTTATCCACTATCAATATCGAACGCTGAATGCCCGTATTGAATCCGAAGAATCCCGGTCCAAAAGACATATTAAACTACTCCGTTCAGGATTAGAGTTGCGGAGGGGTTTGGCTAACCGTAACTCCGGTGCCGCCCTGCAGAGTGATGTAAAGGATTCTGATTACGCCGAGGTAGCGAACGAGAACCTGAACATTACAAATGCCCTGAGCGATACTCGAGGGGGTGTTGTTGGTCAGGTCGCAAGTTGTGTTAAACTCGTCAATCTGGGGTTGGCCACCGTTGGGAATCAAGCCATCCAGGAAGTTGTCGAAGGCGGCCTTGATCGCAGCGCGAGTCGGGTCGTTCGGCTGAATGCTTTGATTCTGGCCAACGAACGGTCCGCCAATTTGCTGAAGTGCTTGAGACAAGAAGGCCGTCATGCGGATAACCGGGATGTAATTGTTAGGGTTGCCAGAGCCAGCCATCGTTACGTCATTGAAAAACCCGAAGGCGCCATTGTTGAGCGGCATCTGATTCGTGATCGAACAAATACCATTCGTGGTGAGCGCAGCCAAGGCGTCCTGAGAGCGGGGACCGAGGATTGATTGTTCGGTTCCCTCCACGCTCGAGGCACTGGCCCCGGTCGTGTTATAGGGCTGATTGATCGGCGACTGGTAAGCCGGGAGACCTCCAATGATGCCAGCGGCCTTGCCCATAGGCGAGACATATCGATTGTAGCCCTGAACGGTGTCGAAGACGTATATGAAGTCCTTGCAGCAGACCATGTTGGTATCCACTGCGCCAACCGTGAGACGGTCGGTGAAGGCTGCGGCGTCAGTCGTTCCCTTGGGAACGGTCGTGAACCCCAGGGCGGCATTCTGTGCGGCCACAAACGAAGAGATCGTCGGGACCGAAACAAAGTTGTCGTCCAGGCCACAGATGACCAATTGGAAGAAGGGTGTACCGGCCAGGGCATTCATACCGGTCAACGTATCGGCCGAGCCAAGAAGCTCTGCCGGAGAGACCGTGCTCGAGCCGTCTGCTCCGCCGCTTGCGCTAGCTACAGTCGCCAACACCGGGATTGCGCTCGAAGAGCCAGCCGAGGCGACTACCCACTGCGAGGCAATGGAGTTGGGCGCCGTGCCGTTGATCGCCGCGAGGGCGTTGGCCTTAAACACCGTGGCAGAGTAAGCTCCGCCAGGCGATGAATAGCCAATGATGTTGTTGAACACTTCCGGTCTCGCATTGCGGGGCGGGAAGATCGTCACGCGAAGGACCGGCGAAACCGAGGAGGTGCCGGACACAAGGTCAATGCGCGCTCCGGCTACATTGTCTCCAGGGGCGGCGGTGCCTGCGCCGGGGCCATTCGGAAGCGAGCCGGTAGACTGGAAGGTAAGCGTAAGGACGGTGGCCGGAACGGCATCTGGAAGCACAATCGTGGCGGCCGTGTCAGCGCCATTCGTAGCTCGAACGCCAATCATGTTTCCGTCTTCAACGAGCGACATCAACATCTCCTGAACGAGGGAGAAGTTGTAATTGGTCGAGTTGAAGGTCGAGGCGCCAATGGTGTCGTCACCAAATGCCGCAAAGATTTGCGCCGCAGACCCGATAACCACTGGAACCCCTACGGGTCCGTAGTTAGCCGTGCCAACAAAGGCGTTAACGGTGGTATTAACATAGGGTGCAACCCCTTGCTGCGGATTCTGTACGTTGACATACGCACCCGGAACAACAAGATTGCTTGCACCTAAGTTGGTGGTAGGCATAGTCTACTCCCTAAAGGGAAGAGAGAAATATATGTTTACTTGACAGCGCCGGGTAGCGCCGCTCGGTCTCTCGTATCAGGAGAAACCGGGTCTTTGGGTGCTTCAACCGCCTTGGGGGCGGCGTCAACGACGGCATTACGCCGTATAACCTTCTTTTGATAGTGCGGGTCGTCTGCGATCTTCTCGGCATCATCGCCAGTAACGACATCGCCCTTTTCGTATGAGCGCCCATTCAGGCGGAAGCCCGCATCACGCACAACGTACTCGAACATCTAAGAACCTCCAGTGTAGATCGGATTAGGGTCTATCCCGGTGATCGGAATAGATTCGACCGCAGTGCCTGTGGTCGTGGCGACGGTGGCGTACTCTGCTTCTAACAGAGCTTCCCATACGTACAAACTATAGGATGACTGAGAGTCATCATTCCATCCAGGCTTTGCCCAGCGAACCCAAACATACGAGAGGTCTGGGGCGGTTAGCATAGGGGATGGATAGGTGGGGGCTAAGAGGTTTTCTAGAAGGGCCCCGATCTGGTTTCGAATTGGAGCGTTTGCCGCCCAAACTTTCACAGAGATGGGGCACATTGTACGGCGCATTTCTGCGATCATCGTACAGTTTCCACCTATGCCGCACCGCATGGTGGGTGCTCCAGTTACCGTTGCCACCGGCCCTGAGGCAGAGGCGCTTATCCCGGAAATGGATTGGTTGGTAATAGACAGGGCCACGGCAGTGGCCACGCTGTCAAGGGTGTCATTGGCCTGCGTTTGATAATAGCAGTCATTGCGAGACCCATTGGGAAATGTGTGGATATTGTATCCACCGGCTGCAACTCCGCCAAAGGTAAGGGTCCAGGTATTAGAATTCCTCAAGACCTGTACCGTTAATGTCACCGGAGGGTCAATCGAGGTAACCCAGTGAGGCTTACGTGAAGTGCGATTCTGGGCGGCCTTGGGGATGGGAAATATAGAAATCTGAGCCTGGTATTGACCAAGGATTTCAGACAGTGATTGTCCAAACGGTTGGCCGACTCCAACTTGCCCAGGAGGAAGACCCACCGAGTTGGCCTGCATAATGCCTAGAACCTCGGTCTGTATCAGAGTGCAGACCTGATCAAGACTCGGCATTTTACACCTGCTGGGATTGAATGTATTCTATCTCTGCGGCTATCTGCTCGGCAGAGATGGGCTTTGTTAGAGTCCTAACGCCAGCAGCACGAAGCGGCTTAATAGTAGAATCTTGAGAATTCGATGTGATAACAAGAACATTCTTCACCACCCCCCTCTGCTTTAGGTCGAGAGCAACATCTTTCCCACTGCCTGGAACCATGATGACATCCAATACGGCAAGGTCTGGCTTAAGCTCTTCGCATAGCTGCGAGGCAGATCGGGCGCTCGTCGCGCAACCAACAATCTTGCAACCAGCCATTTTAAGGTACTGGTTAAGCCTTCCGCGCATAATCACCGAATCGTCGGCATAGATCGCCGTCATCAATTAGCCTTCCTGATTGTAAGCTTAGCCACAACCCAAGCCGAAAGGTGCCAGCCGAAGCCTATTACGAAGCCAACGGCAAGCAGAAAGAGAAAGTATTCCCATGACCAATGAGGTTGCATTTATGTTCCCATCTTCTCGCAGATGCAGATATACCCACTGAAACCGGTGGCCTCGCTCGTGTAAACCGAGGCGGCCTTATACCGGTCTGAGTTGGGGAAGTTGAAGTTGTCAAACTCTTGAATTTGAATTCCGGTCAACAGCGGGACATAAATCACGAAGTGCTCGCGATAGAATGCCGTTGGAATCTTAATGTCGCTGCCATCTCGGATGCGGTTAAGCTGAGACAAGCCAGCCGGGACTCCAGCCAAAGATGGAAGCTGATTTTGAGTAAAGAAATACCCTCCATCCTGGAGGACCATTCCAAACTCATTTTGCTTATCAATACCCATGTATCCGGGCGCAGCAATCCATCCAGACTGAGGCTGCTGCCCACTCTGTCCACCAAGGGGTTGGGGACGAGTTACTGACACGGTAGCTTCTGCTCGGCAAACTATTGTCGAATAGGTGTAGTTGGTTGGTCTAATCTGGGCGACAATGAAGATGTTTCCCTCTTCGGATTCATAACCGGTCTCTACCAAAATGTCGCCAAGCTGTAGGATTCTGTTGTCGCAAATGGCTATCTTGACTTGAAGGTTGAACGGGTCGTTCTCAACGAGATTCTTGCCAGCAGGCTTGATATACATTGGGAAATTAGTAGCAAGAGGGGTCCCGTCAAATACAGAGCCGCCAGAGTTTTCATTCAGGCGATAGATGCTGTATTGAGAGCCGGTGACCGCAGCGGCGGCACCGTTGCCCTGCTGGACGGCAGAGTCAATGATGGGCATAGTGCCAAGCCAGGGGAGAAAACCTGGAGCATCACTCATTATGCAACACTACCGGAGCGACCGGAGCCTCCAAACATTTGGACATATTCCATTCCGCCGATCATCTGGGCCAACTGCGTGCAATACTCTTTATAGAGCGCACGGCGCCTGGGCAATTCCTTGTCTTGGAATGAAGCCGGGCCAGCCTGGGTTAGCCAAAGACTCAAGCCCTGCTGAGTCATATTCATGGCCAAGTAATCTAAGATCGCCACATACCCATAAAGGGTTACAGATGCTCCGGTTACAACATTCTGGAACGTCCCAACCACTGGACTCTGCGTGCCGGGATTCTCAACTGAAAGGTTTGTGGTTCCGGTTACGCTTTCGGTGAGCGTAAAGGCAAAGTTTCCCGGGGCCGCAACGTACACTTCGGCAAAGTATGGCGGCATAAACTGCGGGGACATTAGGTCGGCTGGCATAACCCCGGTTGCCGCAAACTGAATCGGAGAGACAACCTGGCTGATTGCGTTAGCTGAATTCAAAGCTATGCTATACAGCGGAGAAGAGTCTGGCGGGTTGACGGGGTTTGGGGGAATGGAGAAATCTTGCGATCTAACGGTGTAGGAAGCATTGTAATTCGTGTTGTTGTAATTTAATGTGAAGTTTAGGACATCTTCAACGGTGGGATTGCCCTGAATTTTATAGGCACCAAGTGAGTAGCCGGTGATCAACTGCTCTTCAGGCATGGTCATGTTGTTCATTCGGTACTCGAGGTCTTCCCGATAGAACGTAAAGCGCCAGCCGTATAGACGGCCACCATACGAGTTTCCAGAAAACGGAACACCAAGATGCCGCCTGATTGCGGTCTTCATCGTTTGTGGTAACACTTAGGCCGCCTCCAGAATAATAGTAGGGGGCCCATTGCTGAGCCCCCATTGCGATAAGCATCCTAACGATTAGAATTCGCTTAAAATGCACTCGCGCACTGAATCATCACGCCACGCTTGTAGCGCATGTAGTCAGACGACAGGATGATCGTCGGGTTGGACGATTTATCCGTGCGCGGAACGAAATCGCCCTGGTAGTCATACGCCATTTTCACAACGTCGCCCAGGGTGTCAATCGCGGCCAGGGTGCGGAATTTAATCCGGTCAACCCAGCGGGTATCAGCTACGTCTCCAATGCCAGCAACGATGCTGGAGGCTTCCTTCGCGCCCTTGAAGGGGTGCTCGGCGATAACGTCTTGCCCGAAGACAAGGCCGTGACGCAGTTGGAACTGACCTGCAGCAGCCGGGGCCGCGTAGGTCGGAACCTGGGTCGCTTCCGTGAACTCAAGGCCCCAACCGGCAGCAATCACGCCGTCTTGGAAGACCGGCGAAGAATGCCAACGTGTAGCCGTCGCACGCTCGAAGCCCTGGTCCTGGTAGACCTGAGCAAGCAGCGTCGAGTCAATGGCGCAGCCGTAAAGACCATTGGCCAGTTTCGGAACGCCACGACGCTTCAGAATCGAAGCGGCATAGGGGAACATCTGAGTCGGGTTCAGGATGTTGGTCGAAGCCATCGCGTAGGCGGTGGTGATCATATTCCCAGAACCGTTCAGCGGACGCACAACGAAGGAGCCGTCCTTGAACACTGGGTTCAGGGGCGAGCCAACGGTGGGCGGGTTAGCTGCGAGCGATGCGCCGGGGTCAAGAGCGACAATGCGATCACCGGTGGACCACGTTTCCGAGGCCGCGAGTGTCAGCGTGCCGCTTTGACCGAACACCTGATTGCCACCAACCATGTAAGATTGGCTGGGCGAGTCAAGCGAGACCGCAGTTACGGTCGTCAACGACAGAATGTCGCCGGTAGAGTTGGAGACAATCGCGACGTTGATCGGGTTGCTCGAAGAGACGGCAGACGGCGTCTTATAGTTGGGCAGGTCCGCAGACGGGAACTGAGCCAAGAAGCCGTTGCAGTTGTCGGCATGGAAGCTGGTCGAGGTCGCCCCGGCAAGAGCGAACGTGTCGCCCGAGTCATACGCCTGCCACAGACGGTTGGCGCAAACCAACTCGAGGGAGTTACCGGCCTTCTGGCCGATGGCGTAGATGTTGTCGAGGTAGACGCTGGCGATCAGCGCCGTGTCGCCGGTAACGAAGGTCGGGAGGAATCCCGGCCAACGATTCAGCGTAGCGGTCCACTGCTCAAACGAACGAACATCGGCGGTCATGCCGTTGTCAAGGCCCGTATTAAGCGCCGGATTGAGAGGGTTAATGTTCGGAGCGATGAGGGCACGCGCAGTGAAGGTTTTAGTTTCACCGATATTCGCGTCGAACCAGTCATCAGCACTGACATTTTTGGGGCGAAAAACGTAAGACGGAAGCATGGCTTCCCGGATTTTTCTTTCCAGGAAGAGTTTCTGCTCCATTACGTCAATCATTGGCAAGGGAAAACCATTGCCCCCGCCGCCATTGATAGGCATTGTGTAATGCTCCTAAGGAGAGTGTTGAAATGGTTTGAGCACTTTGCCTCTCATCCAAGCGGCTGGCTCGCGACCGAATCACTGCCATCCGGCAGGCTCTTCAGGTCGGCACTGATGTGCAGGGGTTAGGCTCGCTTTGAACGAAGCCGCTCCTCTAATTTATCGAAGTCTTCTTTCGAAAGCTTCGATGCATCAACGTTTTTGTCACTGCCGCCCTTTTTGCTATCGGGGCGCTCGAAGCGACCAGTTGCAGTGCGGCTTTCGGTGGTTTCCTCGTCCTCGCCATCTGTTTTAGGCTTGAACCAGGCTTCTTTTTCCTCAACAAGACTGTCAAGGAAAGCTTTAAGCTCCTCTCGGTTAATGCGACCATCTTTAACGGTCACAATATCGAGATCGAGCAAATCTACTAATTCTTCGGTGATCAGACCACGAGAAACTGCTCCAGACCTAACGGCCTCTTTAACAAGTGCCTCGTCACGAGCCTTGAGCGTTGCGTCAAACTTGACTCGCTCGGCCTTGGTCATGTCCTCGAAGTTTTTGTGCTGAGCGTCTAAGGCCTTTTCCAATTTTTCGATTCGCTGCTTTGAGGTAAGCTCTTCGTTTTCTTTCTTGGCCTTTTCGGCCTCTTCGGCCTTAGCTCTTTCGAGATCGGCGGCTTCGCGCTCGGCGATCTTAGCCTTGGTCTCATTCAACTCTTTTTCAAGAGTCTCTGCTCGCTCGCGGTGAGACTTAGCCTCTTCGTTGCGCTTATGGATGGCCTTTTGGGCTGTGTCGTCAATGCCAAGCTCTTTAAGCTTTGCCTCAACGGCGGCACTCAGGGCCTTATCGTCAACGACGGGCTTATTCTCTTCTGTATTCGGGGCAACGTTTTTAACTGAACCTAGGGCGTCAGCCATAGTATTCTCCTGTGTATCCTCACGGAAAAAGTAGCTCGCTATCCTGCGAGTTTAGGCGACTAACCCTCACCCAGAATTCGTCTTGTGCCGGGAGTCGAACGACCGAGCTTCCTCTCAACCGCTCGCGCAACTTTTTTCTTTTGTGCGCTCGTTAAGGCAGGCTTGGTCTGATTGAGTCGGACCATTGCATTTTTGGCCCTCCCCGTGGTATTGGTCGGGAGTTTATAGCCACCCCCGACCTTAATCGTGCCACTCTTGTGTGAGCCTTCAGCCACGACAGACTCCTTACTTCAGGAGTCCCGAGCCGCCGAGAGCGTTAAACACAACCGTGCCACCGTGACAGTTAACCGAAACGAGCGGAGAGCCAGAAGTGGCGATCTCATTCTCAACCTGGAACATCGAGTTACCGTTATACGGGAAGTCGTACACTCCAGAGGCCGTAATCCAGCCGGTGATATTGGCGACGTTATACAGGTTGGCAACGGTACTCGCCTGAGTTACCGCCATCGTATCTGCAAACGCAGAAGCTGCCGTTACAGAAACTTCACAATATCCGCTTTGAACGGCGGTGTTAAGGTTCACAATCGTAACTGCGGTCGAGACCGTGTTAAGGTTGAAGGCATTGTACCAGGAGTTGGGGTAACCAGCCGACAGACCGAGGTCTGGGCTCGGAGCACCAACGGCGGTTGCAACTGCAGTCGGGGTCGCGGCAGGGGCCGTGATCGTCGCAGCAGGAGCGGGCGCCCCACCCATTTCGGGAGCGAAGTGGATGTTTACGCCGACACCGAAGAAGGCAGCGGCGACGAACAGTCCGATGAAAAGACGTTTCATTGTCTATCCTTTTGAAGACGAAGAGGCGTTCGCGCCACTTCCAGGAGGTGTAGATGGTTTATTTGGGTCAATCGGTGGAGGCGTTACCTCGCCGCTGCCCTTGATGTCTTGATATGGACCGTGAAGTCCAATATCAGATGCAAGCTTAGCGCCAGCGGCGTCATCACTAACCAACTCCTTGGGATTTTGCAGTGAACCACCACAGGCAAGTTGAAGGCCGGTAACGTGGTCGAGCAACTCCTTGCCTTGGAGTACATTATCACTGGCCCACTCGAGGAGCCTTTTTGCGCCATCAGGTATATCCCCGATTTCAAATCCTGGGATATTCAGAAGGCCAATTGAAATTCCGTAAAGCGTTAGGGATATAAGCTTAAGGTAGCCGTAATCCCCATAAGGGTAACGCTGACGGCGGATAAGTCTTTGCAGAGGCTTGCCGCTCTTGTCTACTGCGGGACCAGAATCAACACCCTTAAGGTGTTCGGCTCGCATTTTAGAGCCACCGAGAATCTCCATGATGTACTCTCGCACATCTTGAACAAACTCTCTCTGCTCCTTTAATCCCTGAGCATTGATCTCAAGAACCTTTGCATCCGCATACTGTCCCTGCCCAACTAGGACATTGGTTGGACCGCTCACCGGACGACCCTTGTCGTCATCGTGAGTTGAGGTTCCGCCTAGCGCGCTAGAGCTTCCGCCTGGCCCAACGGTTAATTCGTTGTTACCGGTGTAGTCTAACTCGCCGAGGCGAATGAAGAGGCGCGGGTCTGCCGTGTACCGAAGGCCACGACCGGCTTGAGAGAGGGCGTAGTCTGCAGCAATCAAAAGATTGCGGGCTGGCCACCAAAGGCACATCCCGTCTTGATCGCGGCGCTTACCGCCAAAATTCTTGATTACAAAGAATGGACAAACACCCTTCCAGCCGTGAGGCTCAACCGAATGCTGCTTAAAGGAAATGATGTCTCCATACTTATCCTTCGTTCCCAGATCAATATAGGTCCTGTCTGGCAATGGGACATATTCGGTAATGCTGTATGAATCAATCAGGTAGCGATACCAAAAGGTATCTTCTCCCTTGTTCTCATCATCGTCTAGATTGGCACCCTTTTTAGCTGCAGCTTCCGGGGAGATGGGATAGGTAACCATGAGTCCCGAGGGGTTTGCTTGATTCCTCGAGACGAATACCTCTTCGCACCACTTACCGGGAAGAACGTCGTAAATCGGGAGGGCGCAATCGTCTGCCTTGTGAATGACGACCGCCACCGAACCAATGACTCCGTCCTCATATATCTCTTGCATGACGCCTTCAAGGTGAAGGTCTCTTGCTAGATCATCGAGAGCAGACTCAGCTTTGGCGTCTTCCTCGCCCTGCTTGGATACAACCTTGATCGAAGGAAACTGCTCGTCTCCGAACAGACCGGCGAAGGTGTCCTGTGTAACTTCCCATGCAAACGGGAGATCAGTGTCGGGACGCCGCTCCTTGAGTTGGATGTATCTCTTGCCGGGGGCGCTATCTTGATCAAACGACCAGTCAAGGTCTTCGTATAGCTCACCCGTCAGTTGGCGTCCAAGGGCCTCGTGTAGACGAAATCTAGGCGAGGCCCCGCGAGGAAGCTTAAGACTGTCCTGTAATTCTCTGAACGCCAAGACGGAATCTCCTTATGGTGCCAGAAAGTAAAGGGAGTCTAGAAGTGGACTGAGCCGCGAAGTATGATGTCGAAGTTTGAGGAAAGCGTGAAGCCGTGAAGCATGGTAAACACGCTAGAGGGCCACGGATTCGCTCCGCTTGCAGATAAGCCAAACCTGAAGGCTGGCACTGAACCAGTGTCTGTTACATAAGCTCCATACTGTTGAAGTTGAACGCAGACGGCTATCGCCTGAGCAGACGGCTCGGTGGCACAATTAATTGAGCCGGGTCCGACTGATCTCAACCGAAGCAAGTCGCCCATCATCAAGCACGAACCAGATGATGTTCCACAGGTCCCTGCGCCATTTCCAATGCCCGGCGAGATATTTACACCGCCGCTACCGTTAAGGAGCGCTGCAGTGGGAATGATCACGCTGATCGGGTGGTTGATTGATGGCAGGGCGGCGTCTTCTCCGAGGTCAGCAAATCCCAACATTGGGATTCCTCCAACCTGGACATTGTCACCCTTGTTGGCCGACTGAGAGTCGTAGGAGTAGGCCAGACAGTCAACTAATCCGTTGTAGGCATCGAGTGGCCCACTGGGAGAGGTCCAATTCCATGCGCCTCCTTCGATCACGCATCCCGTATCGGTGTTGACTGTTACGACATGACAATCGCCAGAGCAACCAGAAAGAACGGTGCCCTCCATGTGGAAGACTCCATTGACCCAAGGAGCACTATAGCCAGTGCCTCCCCCGTGCGGTCCAACCGATATGGGAGGACTGTGCCCAGACGGGCAATTAGTTGGCGGAGAGTACACGGCTCCGTTGGCGCAGTGAACCAGGAATGTTCCCGTTGCATTAGTCGCGATATTGGTTATCAGCAGGTCTGCATCATTTCCGGTCGGGAAGGTGATGAGGTGACTGACATTACCAATAATCGTAGAGCTATTCGGGTCAACCGACATCCCAGAAATTACGGCATTAACAATCGGGTCCGGTGCAGCAGAGGCTCCACTGTATACCTGAATGTTATCCCAGCAGTAGGCGCCAGCGGGACAGGCTCCCGGCGTAGCCGTTGGGCTTGGCGTTGGCGTTGGCGTGGGAGTTGGCGTGGGAGTTGGCGTCGGTGTAGGCGTAGGAGTCGGAGTAGGTGTGGGCGTCGGGCTCGGAGTAGGAGAAGGGGTGGGGGTGGCCGACGAAGCCGGTGCGAACAAATCCAGAACGGTATCCTGATGGGCAAAGCTATTGGGGGCCGTCATTGTCATGCTTGCGGAGTACGAAGCAAAAGAACTGAGATTTGTGTCGCTATAAAGATTGGTCGTAAACGTAGCAGAGCTAGCGCCCAAAACAAGAGTCGTAGGAGACACCGAGCTAACGGTCTGCCCTCCGGTACCCGTCATCAATAAGGCAACCGGAAGGTCACCAAGATCGGTTGGAATCAGGGACGACGTAGAGAATGGGCCGGACCCAGAAATAGATGTCTTAGCGAATTGATGCTGGTCAAACGGTGAGGTTTGATTAACCTGCGTTACGTCTATTGTGAACGCGAGACACTGTCCGTTGGCCACGGAGTCGGCATAGGTCCAGCTTGTTCCATCCGAACCGGTGGAATACTTCCAATACTCTGCGTACGGGAAGTTGGTGCTGGTCGAAGAGTCTTCAGTCGCGAACCCTGCCGGTGCCGTGAAGGCTCCGGTGCTATTAGAAATCAGATAGATGACGATGGCATCGCCAGCCGCAGGCTGTGATGCGAGAGCGGCGGTAGTGTTCGACGTTGAGCACGACCCAGAGGCGTTGGTCGGCGTTTGAGCCATTGTCGGCAGCGGAGCCGGAGTTGGAGTTGCCGTAGGCGTCGGGGTTGGTGAAGGCGTCGGGGTTGGGCTAGGCGTTGCCGTGGGTGAAGAGGTTGGGGCCGGGGTGTGGCAGTTGTTGCCACGGCGGCAACAGCAATGTTTCTGCGCCACTTGGGCGTGACTTAGCTGGGTCCCAATTCCAATACAAAGAGCAAGGAAAAAGAGCGCTGAGACAATTGCCTTCTTCATTAGTACGCTTCAGCCTTTACACTACAGTTACCATAAAGGGTGTCGTTAACAGTGGTTGAACCTTCGGCGTAACACGCCATCGTAAAGGTTGCTCCATTGGCCACCAACAGGTGAGCCTGAGCGTGCTGACTTAATCCAGGAGCGGCAACTGCGTTGTCTCCCCAGCCTGGGCCACCCATGAATGTATTTGTGAGAGGAGAGGTGGCGGTTTGACACTGACTTGCCGCATCAGTGGTAGAGTCCTCAAGGTTATACGTCGAAGACGAGGTGGCGCACATATAGTCAATTTGGGCTGAGTTGGTAGCCTTACTAAGGTCCATGTTAACCGTGAGGAGCCACTCGTTGTTGGCTCCATTAGAGGTTGATGGGACAGTTATGGAGACATTTGAGCCAAGCTGAACATAAACCGTTGCGGTCGTTCCAGTTTGAACATTATGCTGGCCGGTCGAAGCGAAAATTGTTCCGCCACAAACCGGCACATTGGTTACAACGCTTGGGAATGACCCCGTATCCGAAACCGCGGCACCGCAGGCCGTAGCCGTAGCTGCGGGAGAAGGAGCAGCCGTACCGGTGCCGCCATTTGCAACTGAAATCGGTAGCGGAGGTGGAGTATTGGAAACAAAGCAATTGTAATTAGAAACCACTCCGTCGCCGCTAGAACCAACGGTATACCCATAAAAAGCACACGCAGTTGGGGCCGGTGTGGGGGAGCCGCAAGCAAAGGTCGTAGAGGATTGGGCCCCGCCATTGGTGACCGTATAGGACACCTTTTCGCATCCAGACTGCTGAGCTTGAGCGGCCTTGAAATGCAACCCGTGCGTTCCGGCGAGACCGCCTAAGATGGCGACGAACAGGGCTAAAGATACTAAAATCTTCTTCATGGTATTCCTTACAGGGCGGCCCCAGGAGCAGCATTACAATGGACGTTGCCGGTGATCACCGGGGAGGTTGCCCCGCTAAGGACGAGAGCTAGAACCGATTCTCCACTCACAGGAACTGTGATGTGTTTTCCAGCGGCCGTAATGGTTTGCGTAACCGTGCCCGGTACGCCCATGTCGGCGGCTCCACTAACGGCGTAATATGTCGTAGTGGCATCTGCGTTAACTTCCAGCGTAATGGTGCCGGAGCCCATCGTTGAGCCGGAGTTTACGGTGACCACACAGTAGCTCATGCCGTCAATGTTGTTAATCGTAACCGTGCCATTAGCTGCGAAAGAAAACGGTTGCGTGGGAAAAGACGTATAGGGGACTTGTGCCGAAGCGCCCAGCGGGAGCAGGGTCAGGGCAAATCCCAATAGAATAGCCTTAGCCAGATTTAACACTAGTAACGCTCCAGGGCGGAATCGAGATTGTAAAATTAGTCGTCCAGGCAGGCAGGGTTGATGCCTGAGGGCCATCCCAGGTCGGCGTGGCACTATTCGTTAGGTCGAACAATGTCTTATAATACTGCGTGATTGTTCCACCAGCACCGGTTGTGTGGCTGTCTATTGACACAGTGACAATGTGAGCCTGTGTCTGTGATCGGTTAACGATCATCAGAGAAACGCCAGAGCTTTCAGAGCAGGAGTACTCTGCCAGGTCTCCGGTGGCATCCGTGAGGGTGCTCTTGATAATGTTTATGCAGCCCTGCATGAAGCTTCCGGCGACCTCGAGTCCTGCGCCAGGAGCTAATACCGTTCCAGCCGCAGGCTGCCCAGAAACACCGTTGCACGTTCCCGTGAGCGACGCGTTAGAAAGCGATTGAGAGCCGGTAAAGGTCAGCCATGCTCCGTATAGACCTGAGCGAGCGTTAATCGCCTGGCAATTCGCCGTTCCTGCGTGAAACTCTAAGACAGAAACCCCATCCTGGGCCGCCTCTCCAACCATCTCTGCGTTGAAGAGAGCCTGGACAATGCTCTGAGTCTGGTAGGAGTAGCTGGAGGGGATGGTACTGTATTCGCCGACAATCATCTTGGCCGATGGGCTCCCGCTCGCCGCTATGTCAGCCTTAAGCTGAGTCATAAAATTAGCGGTGAAGTCACCTGCCGGAGCCGCCAGGGCGCCAGCGTCTGTTTCGTTGCCAGGAGTCGTCCAATAGTAGTGGGCGTCTGCACAGTCAAACGTCTGCGCCATGACCACGCCATCCCAGGCTGCGCCTTGAGGGCCAGACTGTTGGGGGTCGGCATCTAAGCAGACAGAAATCCCGGAGTCTTGAGCCAGCATAGCCGTGCGGAAGGTCGAGAACTGAGCCTTATAGCAACTATCGTTTGTATTCGGAGTACAAGATAAGGTCAGGGCACCGGAGTTGTATTGCTCATTGTCTACGGTCCAGTAATGGCATTGGGTATCTGGACACCCATTCGTTACGACAATGTCGTTGATCATGCCCTGAACATCGGCGGTCGTATTCCCGCCGGTGCAAGCGGCATTGGTGGCCTCATTGACGATGACATGGCCAAGCCTTGTGCCCAAAAGGGCAACAAAGGCGGCGTCAGTATTGACCGGGGTTTGGCTAATGAGGCAAGACCCTGAGCCGCAGGTATTCGTTGACCAGTGCAGGCAATTGCCAACCGTGCCCTGCGGATACCGCATAGAGGTGAGGCCGATTGTTGAAGCCGCCGTCGCCACTGATGCCCCAGTAAATGGGCCAGAGCCAGACAAGAGGTTCCCGCCAATTAGATCAGGGGAAGCCGGGCCGTAGGTTTGAGTGGGATGAACGACCAGCGTCGAAAGAGAAGCGCTCCCCATGAGGGAGAATCCCGGAGCCGAGTTACAATGAACGTTCCCGGTGATAGAGGGCGATGTGGCTCCGCTAAGAGTCAAAGCTAATGTAGCCTCACCAGAAACCGGGATGGTCGCACGAGCCCCGGCAACCGATATAGACTGAGAAACTGAACTAGGGGCCCCCATGTCTGGGGTTCCGCTAACCGGGAAGTAAGTTGTAGAGGCATCTGAGTTTACGCCAAAGGTAATTGACCCAGAACCCATTGTTGAACTGGAATTCACCGTCACCACGCAGTAACTCATTCCGTCAATATTGTTGACCCGATAGGTTCCATTGGCGGAAAAAGAAAATGGCTGGGTGGGGAGGTGTTGCCCCTGAGCAGAGGTGATTATCGGAGAAACCAGCAGGACCAAACCAAACAGGAGTGTCCAGAATCTAACCATGACTCCCCTTTAGGTTGGGCTTTGAGTGCCTTGAACGAATAGACCCTTGCGATAGTCAAATGAAAAGGTTTCAAATCCCGTATTGGTGATCTTAACCTGAACGTCATACCAGCCGGGCCCAGAGGCCGCAAACTCTCCGCCAACCCGTACGTAGCTAGCAATGGAGCCACCAGTATTTGGGCTCAGTGAAAGCTCTATTGGGGTTGTATTGCCGGGAGGATTGAGCGTCAACCAGAGCGTAGCTACATCGCCAGCGTTGAATACATACGGAGCGACGTTGACGCTTATTGGGACCCCAACGCCGTTGATCGGTATAACGCCAGGGGCTTGATACTGAAAGGGTGGAAGACCCGCCATTCTTTAGCCCCCAATGGTGATAGTAACGGAGGTGACGGCTGGAAGCGTAAGCTCCGTGCTATTTAGGATTTGAGTGTTTAGGGTGACCTGTGAGTAAACCGGAAGGTTCAGGGTTATGCCCATGTGGGCTTCCCCGCCAGTAAACAGACTCGAGATCGCCGTGATAACGGCGCTCCATGCCCGGGAGATCATTCTGTTGATCGTTCCGGCAGGGGTGATCGAGTCTAACAGGGCCTTGAAGATCGGGACAATGGTCTGCAGGGCGCCGGTCTGAGTAATCGAACCGGTGAACCTGCGGGCTATCGCGGAGGCAAGCGTACCCGCCCCCGCAACCGCCCCAACCAGGGCGATGGCCGTCTGCTTGGTGAGGAAGCCTACGGCCGTCATCGAGCCCGAGAGGAAGGCGACGACGCTCCTGGAAGTCTGTCCTAGGGCCGTGATCGAACCAGACAAAGCCGCCCCAATAGAGCGGCCCATAGAACCGGATTGATCTACCGACCCAGACACAGGCATCTCTGCCTGCTTGGAAATATCACTCTGAGGAAAGATGTGCTCGGTCAAGAGGGTGATCACGAACAACTGACCGCTCTCAACTAGCGTTCCTGTGGCCGTTATGGCCCCTGAGAGCCCGGCAAATATGGCCCGCCCCATAGAGCCCGCAAGGGTCACGGAGCCCGCCAGAGCCTTAAAGAAGCCCCTAGAAATGGCACCGGTCGGGGTGACCGAGCCGGTCAACAGGGATTCGATAGACCTGCTGAGAGAGCTTAGCCCAGTGATCGAGCCATTTAGTAGGGCGACCACTTGTTTTGATAGGGCCGAGTTTGGGGCTATCGAGCCAGCCAATCCGACAAAATACCCGGCAGCGGTGGTGAGGCCGCTCGCCGCTGTGATCGCACCGGTGAGGATGACGGTCAGGACGGAATTGGTCGTCATGGAGCTTGCCGAGGTTATGGAACCTTCAATAGCTCGAGCCGTTATTGTAGCTTGTGAGCTAACCTGCACTATGGTTCCGGCCAGATTGGCAAAGACTGTCTTTAAAATAGAGCTTGTGGCGGTGACCGAACCGCTCAAGACGGCAGACGGGTTTCGGATTACCGAATGCTGGTTGGGCTTAACCTGGCCAGACAGGGCCCTAGCCGTGGACCGCAAAATCGAACTGGCGCCGGTAATTGACCCGGTTAAAAGCGAGACAATATTCTTCGAGAGCGCCCCGCCAGCGGACGTTATGCTCCCGGTGAAGCTAATAAAGAGCCCGGCAACAGAGGAGAGGGCGCTGGCCGGAGTTATTGAGCCAGACTGAAGGGCGGTGATTACTCGTCTATTCGCCGAACTAACTGCAGCGATTGAGCCTGACAGCGCTCTCTGAGCTTGCTTTGCTAATGTCCCGACCGGAGTTAAGTTACCGGACAGAATCGCCGAAAGAAAGTAAAGGAGCGTGCCAACCGCAGTTATAGAACCAGTGAGAGAATGAACTATGGCCGCCTGAATTGCCGAGCCAGCCGAGGTGACTGACCCAGAAATGGCGCTTCCAACAGACTTGACAATCGAACTAGCTGGAGTAACGCTACCGGAAACATTCGAGCCAACGATCTCGTACAGGGCTATGATCGCTGCGCCAGAAACGGCGGTGGTAGAACCTGTCCAGGTACACGTTCTCGTGAGCGAAGAGGTGCCAGCCGTAATTTGCGTGAAGCACGCGCCGGTTCCCGTGGTTCCCCCACTCAGTGCGAGTTGATGGACCATGCCGGTGATCAGGGTTGGCGCAGTATCTGCTGCACTGGCTGCATAGCAAGTCAAGAAGAGCGCATTAACTGCCTGCGTCGGCGTGATTGCCGTCGTGGTGATTACCGGAGGAGAGGCGGTGGCTTGCTGCTTAGTGCTAAAAGTAAACGTTTGAATGGGCGCAAATGAACCCAAGTCTGAATGATACTGAACGACCGAGGTATTTCCACTGGTTGTAAACGGTGTTACCGTCGTAGTTGAGCCAGCCGGTACAATCTGATAGGCCAACTGCAGCGACCAAGTAGAGGCGTTGAGATTGCCGATGGCCGTCCAGCCAGCAGTAACTCCTGAAACCGTAGACTGATTCCAATTGGCAGCGATCAGAATGTCGCCTTGCGTCGGCGCCGTTCCTAGAACGGCAGAGGTTCCAGAACCCTGAGCAGACTGAACGACCGTTATAGCCATATCTGCTCCTGGTGTCTAAAATGAAAGAGCCTCCCGGTTAAGAGAGGCTCTTGTGCCCAATGACAGAGGCCGTGTTTCGCAATCTAAATTGGAGCGGCTTCTGTGTCGGAGGCCTCTGGAATCAGAGGGAGTTGATCTTTATGAATTGCATTCTCTGCTGGAGCCTTCTCTGCAGACTCTGATAGCTGGATAAGCTCTGCAAGCGAGCTTAAAACCATCTTTGCGGTTTCGGATGCAATAACTTGAATCAACTGAGGATTCATTCCTGCCGTAACGGTGAACGGAGCGTCAAACTCCTGATCGCCGTTCTTCATGGTGGTGTACTGCATTTTGGGTTCTCGCGGCCGAATAGCCGTCGCTACAGGCTTAACCATTTGAGTCCCGGCCTGTTTAATCGCTTCCACTAAATCCATTCTTAGGGGCCTCTCTCTGTCTATTGTCTGTGGAGTAATATCCTCCACCGGTTAAAATAATGCCTGCAGGCTTCTTGATGATCGAACCCATGTCTCCGTGACACTTTGGGCAGGCAGCGAAAATTCTCTCTGTATGAGTCTTGATACTCTGAAAAAAATCTGTTTCATGCTCACAATCGTAACACTTAAATGTGTAGGTTGGCATTTACCAGCCCTTCCAGGCTCCGCCGCCGTCCTCCGGAGAGGGCGACGGGGAGGGTCCAATGAACGGGAGATCATCTGAGACTCCAGTATCAAAATCTCCCCCGTCCATCTGGCCAGAAGATGAGGAGCTAGAGGTACTCGGCACTAGGCCCAACGTAACGTTAGAGCCCGAGCAGCCGGTGGCTGAACCCGCTAGCGACATGGCGAGAAAGGAGATAAGCGCCATTTTTCTCATCTTAGAATCCCTATTCTACGTGGTTTGGTGTATTTCCTGCTAAATAGGTATGGCTTTCCCAAAAACCTTGAGGCACGTATTGCACAGCAATTAGGGGCTTACCACAGCACGGGCAGGCGCTGCAGTTGAAGCTATGCACCGGACAGGGCGGCTTTGGAATAATGGAATTCCAGACCATGTTACAATTGCACATAAATCACCAAGCCCAGCCCTACGAACCCGAGGGGAGGCTGAGCGTGAAGCTGAACTGGATGGAGTCTCCGTTGATCACGTTGATCGCCGAAAAGACCTGGTGATCGAGCATAACCGGGCGGATGGTCAGGGCGTCGGCGTTGGCCGGAGTCGTACCTGCGGCAGTGCCGTCAGTGACCTTATACCAAGCCGGGACGGTAATTACGCTCGAGGTATTCGAGATACACAGACCGTAGATGTTTGGCGACTTCGTGGTGTCAACAAAGATGAACTGCTGCTGTCCCTGCACGGTTGAAGACGACGCCGTGTAGGGCGTGCCGGTAACCGTACCACTCGTGGCGGAGCCCGCAGTGAACGGGGTCCCGGTCGTGGCCGTAAGGGTGGCACTGTCAAACAGGCCCCACTCGGTGACCGCTTCCGTGCCGGTGTAGTTGATCGTTCCGACAACCTTGGACGCCTGCGAGTTGGCGGCAGAGACCAAAGAGATCACGCCGGTCGCCGGGGTCATTGCGTCTGCGGTCTGCAGAGAAATGTCTGTCGCAGCGGCACCGGTGACTCCGGTCCCGGTGGCCATAAACTTCTGAATGGCGAGCGTGTTGATCGCCGCGCCAGAGGGAGCGGCCCAGGCCGAGTCATTGGCCATAGCCATGACGCCAACGTTGGTTACCGTGCCGTAGCCGATGTCAATGACGTTCTTAAGTTTCTTGTCTCCATCGAAGTGATGGGCCAAGAGGTGTCCCTTCGGAACGAGGTCGTGCCCATGCTCAATAACATGGAGTCCCAATTCAGAATAGTATTTGTAATTTTTCACTTGGAGGCTCCTATTAATGCCGCAAGGCGGTAGAATAGAGATTTTAATTTGGAAGGCTTAACCGGTTCTTGACTGCCATCCTTATGGATGACCACCTCATCGAGGTTGCTTTCGGGGCCTACCGTTCCTTCTGGCCCGCCTGGACTTGCACTCATAGGTGTACCCCAAAGACTTGTAATAGAAAGTGAATTCCAATGGCCGCCCAAGCGGCAACGGTGAAGAACAAAAGAGCTTCTTGCTCTTCGTCGGTCACCGCATTAACCAGCTAATGAACATTTGCGCCATCCAGAGCATCCGTTCAAATGTTGGATTACCATAACACTTACGAAATACGCGACCATCACGGTCACTGCCAATCACAATCATTGTCGTGCCATCTTTTTCACACATGCACTTTATGAATTCCACAAGTGCCTGCTGGCCAACAATAGATTCCATTTGCTTGTCTAAGCCTACCGGTTCATCCATCCCATATACCTCTCAGCTACGTCTGATTTTCTGTACCCGTTTTGACGCTGAATGGACCTGATCATCATTTGACCCAACATCAAGGACGTTGTGTCAACCTGGTCGTCCTTCTTGTTAGCACTTCCGGGAAACTCCAGATGCTCTTTAACCCAAGCATGAAGCCAGGGTGCGTACTTCGGGAGCTTAACCTTGTGCGCCATGAAGGGACCAAGGACTCTTTCTGCTCGAGTTTCCTTGGAGTCCATTGGGACAACGCCCACGATTGGTAGGCGAGTCTGCATGCGAACGGTTTGAATCACGCCGGTACCAGATTGCTTGTCTTCAACGACAATCAAATCCGGCTTCCAGATTTCAGCCTGTTGTTTAACGGCCTCAATCAAAATCGGCAGAAGAACCCGCGCTCTCCAAACGTCGAGAAGGTAATACCAGACATCATCCATGCCCCACGTTGCGATCACCGAATAGTCATTCGATGGGCCATCTTTCCACGCGGAGTCAATAGCTTGTCCAACGAATAACTTCGACCCTCCAGTAATGTTGCCG
>Ga0210388_10001158_pt1 | contig 20864 bp, 13 predicted proteins | sample IncBWC19OmetaG_FD_155485 | JGI IMG/M metagenome (GOLD analysis project Ga0210388, IMG submission 155485) | Forest soil microbial communities from Barre Woods Harvard Forest LTER site, Petersham, Massachusetts, United States - Inc-BW-C-19-O ... | reverse complement strand
TTTGAGCCTGACCCTCTTTGAAAAAATGCCCATTTCCCAAGCCCTTTCTCAGTTTCCCCCACCCGCAGCCTCAGCCCAACACTCCAATCATCAATGTTTACTGGCGTTTTAAACCGGACAGTAGTGGAAACGAACCCAATTTTTCCGCAAAAAACCCAATGAATGCGCATAAGTGTCCAAAAAAACGAACCCAATTTGGCGGGGTTTAGAGAGTTGAAATCCGAGCAAATCAAACCGAATCCGACCAAATCAAAGTAAATCAAACCTGAAAAGTATCACGTGTCGGTGTGAGCCCTCCCGAAGCCAAGGACGACGAGGGTAATTTTAATGCATAAAGCGCTTTGTGAGTATGCTGTAGGTGCTAAATCTCTTTCGCCCCGTCCGGGGCTTGATTCGGTTTTCGCTTAAACCCATGGCTCGCGCCATGGGCTATTTTCTTTCGTCGCTCCGCGACTTAATCCACAAACCGGCGCGTGAGGTTGCCGTAGGCGTCGATGCGGCGGTCGCGCAGGAAGGGCCAGTGGGTGCGGGTGGTGTCCACGTTGGCGAGGTCCACGGGTACGACAAGAACTTCTTCCTTGTTGCTGGAGGCTTTCGCCAGCATCTCGCCGCTGGTGCCGGCGACAAAGCTTTGACCCCAGAATTCGATGCCGTCACCGCCGACGCCGTCCAGGATTTCATGGCCGATGCGGTTGGCGACGGCGACGTAGCAGCCGTTGGCCACGGCGTGGGCGCGCTGGATGGTTTCCCATGCGCCGTGCTGTTTGATGCCGTATTTTTTCTTTTCGCCGGGATGCCAGCCGATGGCGGTCGGGTAAAAGAGGATTTCCGCGCCTTGCATGGCGGTCAGGCGCGCGCCTTCGGGATACCATTGGTCCCAGCAGATGAGCACGCCGATCTTGGCGTATTTTGTCTGCCACGCCTTGAAACCAAGGTCGCCGGGGGTGAAATAAAACTTCTCGTAGTAAAGCGGGTCATCGGGGATGTGCATCTTGCGGTAGATGCCCAGGAGCGAACCGTCGGCGTCAATGATGGCCGCGGTATTGTGGTAGACGCCGGAGGCGCGCTTCTCGAAGAGGGAGGCGATGACGACGGTCTTGTGTTTTTTAGCGAACTTGCAAAAGGCGTCGGTGCTCGGTCCGGGAATCTTTTCGGCGAGCAGAAAATTTTTGTGGTCTTCGCTTTGGCAAAAATACTGCGAGGTGAACAGTTCCTGGGTGCAGATGATGTTTGCGCCGGCCTTCGCGGCGCGTTCGGCGAGCGCGAGGGTCTTTTTCAGGTTCGCGTCCGGCCTGGCGGAGACGGAAGTTTGGATGAGCCCGAGCTTGAGCCCGGAAGACTTGGGTTTCATTTATCTTAAATTTTCGATCGCGGAAATTCGTCCGATAATCATGGTGCGATTATCGGACAAAGTTGCGCGGTGTCAACACGGAGGAGAGCGGAGGAAAACTTCATTTTGGAAATACGATTGCCAATGTTGTTGTATCGCTTTCTCCCTCACCCTGACCCTCTCCCGCTGGGAGAGGGAACAGCCATCCAAGCCTTCTATTTTTGAATGCGATGAGTTCCAGTTCAACCATTGGTTTTCGCATGAAACCAAAAACGATCAGGTGTTGGTTTCCTTCAGCCGCGCGGTTTCTTCGAGCACGATGGTCTTGAACTGGGCGTCGTCGGGCAATGGCTTGGGCGTTTCCTGGCCGAAGAGTTCGCGGATGAATTTGCCGAGGGTTTCGTTCGTCGGCCCGTAGCCGGTGCCGTAGATGTAATATTCGAGGTCGGTCATCAACTTGTCGGCGGTCTCGTAACGGCGGTTCGCGTCATGCGCCAGACAGTGGTGCAGGATGTCGTTCAGCCGGTCGTCGATGCGCGAGTCGAGCGCGCGGAAATCGGGGATCGGCTGGTTCATGATGCGGTTGCGCGATTCCTCAGCAGTCGCGCCCTTGAAGATGTTCCGGCCGAGCAACAGGTGCGCGAGCACGACGCCGACGGAGAAGATGTCCGAACGTTTGTCGGTGATCTGGAAATCCGCCTGTTCGGGGCTCATGTAATCGGGCTTGCCGGCGACGACTTCGCCCTCCTGGTCGGTGAGGAAACCCTTGGCCTTGGCGATGCCGAAATCGGTTAGCTTCACGTCGCCTTCAAAGGCGATGAGGATGTTTTTAAAGCTGACGTCGCGGTGGACGATGCCGAGCGGCTTGCCGTTTTTATCGGCCTTGGAATGCGCATAGGCGAGGCCGCGGGCGACGCGGCTGGTGATGAAAACGGCCAGTTCCTTGGGCAGCGTGCGGCGTTTTTCGGCCAGTTGATGCGTGAATTGCTCAAGGTTCACGCCGCGGATCAGTTCCATGGCGATGAACGCGACACCGTTGGCCTCGCCGAGGTGATACGTCTGGACGATGTTCGTATGGATCAGGTCGGCGACGAGCTTGGCCTCGCCGATGAAGTTCTCGATGAACATCTTCTGGCTGGCGTAGTTCGGGCGGATGATCTTGATGGCGACGCGCTTGACGAAGGCGCGCGAGCCCTGCTGCTCGGCCTCGTAGACAATACCCATGCCGCCCTCAAAGATCTTGCGGGTGATCTCGTAGCGGAATTCGTCCTGGATGTTGAAGAGCGCCACAGTGGAATAGTCGGAAATTGCCCCGTATTGTCAAGCCCGCCGAAAAATGTCTATCAAAAAAACCTCATATTTTTTGATTTTTTCGCTTGCGTGCGATGCGCTTTGGAATTTTACTCGTCTCAAGTCTGTAGGTTTTTTTAGCGGACTAAACAAACAACAACAACACAACAACCAAGAGAACAATATGGCTAAAGCCCTCTCCAAAGCTCAAATCGCCGCGCTGGTCGCGGAAAAGAACAGCCTCTCCAAAAAGCAGGCCGTCGAGATCCTCGACAGCATCGCGCAGCTCGCTTACAAGCACGCGAAGGACACTTTCACGCTGCCCGGCATCGGCAAGCTCGTCCTGAAGAACCGCGCCGCCCGCATCGGCCGCAACCCGAAGACCGGCGAACAAATCCAGATCGCCGCGAAGCGCGTCGTGAAGTTCCGCGTGGCCAAGGCCGCGAAGGACGCGATCCTCGGCAAGAAGTAATTTCAGCTCTCGTGAAAGGCGCTTCGAATCCTCGGAGCGCCTTTTTTATTGGCTTGAACTGCCTGCGGCCAACTGCGAAGTGATTTTGCGTCAATGGTAAAATTCCTCATCCATCGTCCGAAATGGATCGTGGCCGTCGCTGGCGTGCTGATCTTCTGGCTGACGCAGACGGAGTGGCTCCAGTCGGTCCAATTCTGGCAGCATGCGGAAGGCAAATTGGTCAATAACCGCTATCTGTTGCGCGGCGGTCGTCCCCCCGATCCAGACATCCGTCTAGTTGGTCTGGCCACAAGTTCATTTCAGTTGGATGCGCTCGCACCTGAAGAAATCGCAGCCTCGCCAACGTTGCAACTCATGCAACAGCCCTGGCCTTGGGACCGAAAAGTTTACGCGGCGGTCCTGGAAAAATTAATGGGGGCAGGTGCAAAAGTAGTGGTATTCGATTTTGTTTTTGCCAGTGAGACGGACGGCGACGACGAGTTCGCTCGAGCTTTGCAGAAATACAAGGATCACGTTGTCATCGGTGAAATGTTTGCGGATGAAAAAGAATCGGAAACGCAGACAAAAAAGATGATAACGCCAAACAATCGTCTATTGTTGCCCGGCACGGAATCGATCCCCGGTCTCGTGACCATGTGGCCGGATGATGACGGAGTGATCAGGCATGTGCGTTATCGGACTTCGATTGAGCGTGAAAGTTTGGGGATACCCAATCTCGATCCGCGGATCGCCGCCTTCGTGAAAAAGGATATCGCCACGGGGAAGGTTCCGGATGATCTGAAACATTTTACCACGTTGGCGGTGGAAAAGTTCGACGGCAAACCCGTCGCTGTCACCGACGCGGATTTTCACTTAATCGATTTTGCCGGTGGTGCCAGCACATACCGGCCGTTGCCGATAGAAAACATGTTCGTGCCGGCGCTATGGCAGAAGCGCCCGTTTAATAACGGGCTGACCTTCAGCAACAAAATTGTCGTGGTTGGCCCGACGGCGGAAATTTTCCATGATATCCATACCACCCCCTTCGGTGAAACACCCGGGCCCGAAGTCCAGGCGCAAATTATCGGTGCTTTACTACATGGCAAAGGGCTGACCGAGACTTCAAACGCATTCAATATCATGCTGGCATTGGTTGCCATGGTTTTGGCGCTGGTCATCTGCCTGGGCATTCCCCAGGCCTTGCTCAAAGGGCTTTTGCTGACCGGCGCGACGGTGGCGTTTTTCGCCATATGCCAGTTCGAGTTCACAAAAAACAATCTCGTCATCCAGATGATGCCGCCGCTGTTTTGTCTGCTGGTGACGGGTTTGTTTGGGATCATTTTTGAATACACGCTGGAACAGCTCGATAAGCGGCGTTACCGGAATGTGCTTGACCGGTATGTCTCCAAAAACGTGGCCAAAACAATTTTGGACGACCGGCGTTCCTTCGTCGAAGCCTTGAAAGGGCGCAAACAGCCGGTGACGGTTTTGTTTTCGGATATCCGCGGCTTCACGACGATGACCGAAAGTTCCGATGCCGACAAACTCGTCGCGCAACTGAACGAATATTTTCGCGACATGGTCGGCAGCGTTTTGCAGCACAACGGCACGCTGCAAAAATTCATCGGCGACGCGATCATGGCCGTGTGGGGCGACACGCACACCAAGGGCAACGCCGAGGACGCGCGGGGCGCGGTGACGACGGCGCTCCAGATGCGCGTGGCGCTGGCAAAGTTGAACACGGACTGGACGGATCATTCCGATCGTAAAAAACTGTCCATCGGCATCGGGGTGAACCATGGCGAAGTCATCGTCGGGAACATCGGCCATCCGCAGCGCATGGAATTCACCGTGCTCGGTGACGGCGTGAACCTTGCCGCACGTCTGGAAAGCGCCACGAAGCAATTTCACACGGACATCCTGATCGGCGAGGAGGTCGAAAAATTGACCCGCGAACATTTTGTTTATCGCACCGTGGATTTAATCGCGTTCAAGGGTAAAACCAAGCCGATTGAAACATTTACATTGTTGAGTGACAGCACCGTGCCGCCGCCGGCGTGGTTGGAGACGTATCACATGGCGGTGAAGATGTATCGCCGGCGCGAGTTCAAGGAAGCCGCCGGCCGTTTCAAGTTCACCCGGGAGCAGATCCCGGGCGGCGACTTTTTGTGCGAGATGTATCTGTCGCGTTGCGAGGCCTATCAGGCCAGCCCGCCGCCGCCAGACTGGGACGGCTCGTTCACGCTGTCCGAGAAATGAACCTCAAGTAATGAGCCGTTTGCCGTGGAACGGCGGGCATGATATATTAATTGAGTTTGACCAATCAGTCCGGTTAAATTACAACATTAACCCGTAGGTGAGGCAAAATTAACCCGTGAGTGTTATGAAAAATCTATCCGCTCTTGCTGTCTTGGGCATCGGTTGCATATTCGCCGTTTCATCCAGCCGCGCCATTGACCTGAAGCAATCCAAGCTCACACAGGTCGTGAACGACGTGGAGATCATCTCCGCCGCCGACCAGTCGCAAAAAAATGCGTCGGTGAACGACGTCTTCAAGATGCCGGACATCCTGAAGACCGGCCCGCAGTCGCGCGCGGAACTGGTGGCGGATGACGAAACCGTCACCCGCGTGGGCGCGAATACGATTTTCTCCTTCGACCCGGCGAACCGGACGATTGATCTGAAGCAGGGCAGCCTGCTGTTCCATTCGCCGCACGGCAAGGGCGGGGGAACCATCCACACCGGTTCGGCCACGGCCTCCGTGCTCGGCACCACGCTCATCATCACGACCACGCCGAGCGGCGGGTTCAAGGTGCTCGACCTCGAGGGTTCGGTGGAAGTGAACTTTCTGAACGGCCTGAACCAGAAACTTGCCCCCGGCCAGATGAGTTTTGTGCTGCCCGGCGGCAACCAGCTTTCGCCGATTGTCGTTTTTCGTCTGGACGACCTGACCAAGAACAGCCGGTTGGTGGGCGGTTTCCATAATCAGCTCGCTTCCCTGCCGCTGATTTTGCAACAGGTGCAAAAACAACTGGCGGCCATTGCCGCCGGAAAGTTGGGTGACACGGGGTTGCTCGTCGGCAGCGATGGCAATTCCCAAGGGATACAGGTGATTGACCCGAATACTTTGCAATCGGCGCTGAATGCAATTGGAACCCCACTGAAGGTAGATGCGATTATTGACCAACCGTCACTAGCTGCTGTTTCCACGCCGCCACAGCGTATTTTCACCACGCCGATCTTGTTGCAAAATAATCCCTTTTACCTCGGGCAGGGATTCGTAGGGTTTGCGGCCAAGGATATTTACTTTGACGCACCGGGTAGCCAGTTGCAGTCGGATGTAGCTGGCGCCAGAGACGTGACTTCCACTTTGAATGTTGATCTTTCGCCTTACGCCTCATGGTCAGAATTCGATTTTGTGGCCGCGCAAAACATTGTTTTCAATACGAGCACTACTTTTAGCGGGCTGGCCAGCGACTATAACCTCACTTTCTCGTTCATCGCGGGCAATCAAATCCAAGTAGCCTCCGGCACGACCATTCAAGCCGATGTCGCGAACTGGCAGTGGGAATCGCCCGCCGTCCTCTCGCTCGATACCGTCAGCGTCGTGAACAATGTCGGCAATACCTATTTCGCGACCGGCACGGGCGGGGTCTTATTCAATAACTGCACGGTGCGTATGAATGGCAATCTCGGTGTTCAGACCCTCGGGGACGCCAGTTTCATCGGCACCGGTCTGACCGCAAACTCCAGCACGGTGGACGCGGCCGGATCAATAAACCTGAGCGGCGGATCGGCGGTCACAATGATTGCCTTTGGCGCATTCACGGCCGGAAAAGACATCACGATCAACGGCGCAAATTTTCTGTCGGATCCCAACAACGGCGCCATGAATTTCAGTGCGAAAAACGGGAGCATCAATGTCTCGGGTTCATCCTTCAATACGTCATTCCTCTCCTTGAATTCCGGCGACGGTATCCTGCTGGACGGCACGGGCCAAACTTTTACCGGCGGCGCGAACGCGCAGGCAAGTTTCAGTACTACCGGCAGCAGCGCGGCTGTCAGCCTTTCAAATGCTGACTTTACACATTATGCGCAGACGAGCATCGCGAGCCAAACGGTCAACCTCTACAACGTCGCTTTCAACAATGTTGTCAACATTTTCAGCCGGCTCGGCCTCTGGAACAATGGTTCTTCACAGTCCGGCTACGTCAACGACCTCGGTGGCGTTACCTACAACGGAACGCTCGTAAATGCCGCCAACGGTTCCAGCGGCAAGCTCAGCGGCACCGGCATCACAATCGGCAAATTGCCATGATACATCGGGGAAATTTTAAAATGATCAGGGGTTCTCTTTTCGTCGCCATTTTGCTTTTTCCCGGTGTCATGGGCGTGCGGGCACAAAATGCCGCCATCCAGCAATTGCAAAATTCACAGATGCAGATGCAATTGCCGCAGCCACAATTGCGCGCAGGCACCAACGCTCCCGAGCTTTATACCGGCGAAAACGAGGATATCGGGCCCCAATACATTCTACGCGTGAACAATCAAAGGGCACACCGGAATCTCTTCGACGTCACGTTGGACAGCCAGGTGTTTTATACTGACGACGCCAATTACGCCGGGCATTCCAGCCGTATCGGCAGCGCGGTTTTCGTCAATACGGTCCAAGGCGCGATTGCGCCCGATCCGTTCGCACTGGGTCCGGGCAAGTTCGCGCCGGCCGCCGGTTTTTCCAGCCAATGGTATGATTACAGCAGCCGCGCGATGATGCCCTTGGATTTTTTTGCGGAGACCGCGTTTGTCAATCTGCGCTATCTCTTTGGCAACAACTGGCAGCTCACGGCCGGCGCCAACTACACGCGCCTGATTAACCAGGGTGTTCAAAATCATCAAGTAGGCCCAAACAGCCCGCACGGTCAGTACGAGACTTATCGCGAATGGCTGCCCAATGTCAGTTTGCAGCGCGGGTTTGCCATCAATGACCATCTCGCGCTCATCGTTGGCGATATCGTGGATTACCATTTAACTCATGTGCAATCGATTGCGGGATCGCGCGACGACGTCAATGATCATCTTGACGATTCGGTTTTTATCACTGTCAACTGGCAGATCACCTCGCATCTCGCGGTCCAGCCGTTTTATCGTTTTCAATATTCCTACTACCGGTTTGATGCCAAGAGCGATAGTCCGCCTTATCAAAACGATCGCAGCGACTGGCTTAACAGCGTCGGCCTGAATGTCGCCTATAATTTCAATGCCTATGCCAGTCTGCGGCTCTTTTGCAGCTACAACTCCAAGGGCTCAACTGACCCGCTAACACCCGCATACGATGAATTGAACGGCGGTGTCGGCGCGACGCTCGACATCAAATTCTGATCGTTTTTCATTCTTTTTTAGATGACACGGGATCGGGTCTGTCACGGATTTTTATTTTTCCTCTGCCTCAATCGGCGTAACCTGCGGGATACAAAATGAAACCACGCGTCCGTTTCGCCCCTTCGCCCACCGGTTATCTGCATATCGGCGGTGCGCGTACCGCGCTGTTCAACTGGCTTTACGCCCGCCACACCGGCGGCACCTTCGTCCTGCGCATCGAGGACACCGACGCTGCGCGCAATTCGCAGGAGGCCGTCAATGTCATCCTCGAAGGCCTCCGCTGGCTCGGTTTGGACTGGGACGAAGGTCCGTTGACGCCCGATGCCACCGGCCCGTGCAAGGGCGACCGTGGACCTTATTTCCAGTCGCAACGTAAGAAAAATTACCAGCGGCGTATCGAGGCCTTGATGTCGCGCGACCTCGCCTACAAGCACGTTGACGGCACGATCAAATTCCGCATGACACGGGAGCCGATTCTCATTCCCGACCTGGTCGTCGGCGATGTGCTGCGTCCGCTTACCGACCGCGAGGAGGCCGATCCCGACTGGGTGCTCATCCGCAGCGACGGCCAGCCGGTGTTCCATTTCGTCAACGTCGTGGATGACCTGGAGATGGGCATCACGCACGTCATCCGCGGCGAGGACCATTTGAGCAACACCGCGAAGCACATTGCGCTCTTCCGCGCGTTTGGCGTCGAGCCGCCCCGGTACGCACACATCCCGCTGATCCTGAACGCCGATGGTTCCAAGATGAGCAAGCGCGACAAAGGTGCCTCCATGACGACCTATATGGACGAAGGCTTCCTCGCCGAGGCCGTGAACAATTATCTTTGTCTGCTCGGCTGGTCGCCCAAGGACAATACCGAGAAGATGCCGCTTAAGGATGTTGCCGAACGCTTTGACCTGCCGCAAATCCTCCGGCACAACGCCAAGTTTGACTTCGAGAAACTGGTCTGGTTGCAGGGCGAGTACTGCCGCGAGCTTCCTGCCGACCGTTTTTACGAGCTCGGTGTGCACGCCTTTTCCAAGGCCGGCGTGGATACGAACAAGTTCGCCGTGGATTACGTCAAGGCAGCACTTGATACCTGCCGCGGCAAGATCAAGACGTTTAGCGAACTGCCCGCTTATGCGGGTTTTTATTTCAAGGACGATTTCAGCTACGACGCCGAAGCTGCGAAAAAAAGCTTCGTGCCGGAAAACAAACCGCGCGTGGAAAAACTGCGCGACGCCTTCGCCAAGCTGGAGAAATTTGACGCCGCGAGCATTGAAGCCGCATTGAAAGCCGTCGCCGCCGAACTCGGCGTGAAGGTGGGTGTGCTCGTGCATCCTGTGCGCCTGGCCGCCACTGGTCAGCCGCACGGCCCGAGCTTGTATCACCTCCTAGAAGTCCTTGGCAAAGAAAAGACGCTGGCGAGGATTGGGAAAGCAATGGCCGGCTTTTAGTTTCCTTTGCCATGAATCTCCGACCGTTTATGCCGTTCGCCGTGATGACCTGGTTCGTCGGGTCATTGCTTTCAGCTTCGGCGCAGGTGCCATTGCCGGATGACATCGCCATCGCGCCGCCGGCGTCGACAGTGGCCAAGGAGCAGGCGGCATTTTCCGGGTCGTGGCTTGGGTCGTGGGGCGGCGATTTGCCGACTGCGCTCATCGTGGAGCAGGTGCATTCCAACGGCACAGCCAATGTCATCTATGCGTGGGGTGAACCGCCTATGAAGTTTTTCAAGCCGGGTTGGGTTCGGCAGACGGCAAAGATTGATGGTCATAAACTGGAATTCATCAGCGGCGGTGGTGCGGATGTGGAGTTCAGTTTGGAGACGAACGGTCTTCTGTTTGGCCATTATCAAATCTCCAATTCACCGCCGTCCGAAGTGGAATTGCGCCGGCTTACGACTACCAACATCGCTGCGATTGTAGCAGCGACCAAGCAACCGATGGTGACCGGCGAAGAGGTGCGGATTCCGGTTCATTCGCACATTCCGCCGACGGACGGGCTGACCTATCAGCTCCAAACGACCATTTTTCGCCAGTCTGCACCGGGCAAACATCCGGTGATGATTTTGAACCACGGTTCGACCGGTCCGGGCATCATTCCTGCGACTTACGCGGTGCGCGGCGGGAACGATGAGATGTTTTTCCAATCGCTCGGTTACACCGTGGTGATCCCCATGTGCAAAGGCCGCGGCGCATCGGACGGGCCGAACGTGGAGGAAAACTTTTTTCTCCCAAGCGACATCCAGTTGGACTCGGCCATTGAAGATTTGGATGCGGTCATCGGTTGGGTGCGCGCGCAGCCGGACATGGATTACGAAAAGATTGTGCTGGCCGGCGCATCACGCGGGGGGATGTTATCGGTCGCCTACGCGGGCAGGTTTCCGACGAATGTGATTGGAGTCATTAATTTCTCGGGCGGCTGGTTTGGTGAAGGGATGCCGGGACCGGATTTCAATTCGATTGCGTTCGCCGATGCGGGTCGCCTGGCGAAAGTTCCCATGCTCTGGCTCTATGCGGATCACGACAGCTATTATTCGTTGAAATACATCGAAGGGCAGTTCGCGAAATTTTGCGACGCGGGCGGGCAGGGCGAACTGGTAAAATATGACGACGTTCCCGGCAACGGCCATTTCTTGAGCCAGTGGGTTGACCGCTGGCAGGGCAAGGCGACGGACTACTTGAAAAGGTTGCCGACGACTGCCGCGCCGGATCGTAAATGAATCACCGATTCAGTAAAGCCACTTCAAGATTTCGCTATTCGCACCAAGAGTCGCGCCTTGGCGCCGGAAGGCCCAGCACATGTAGCTTACGCTGACGAAGTAGGAGGCGGGCACACGGTTCGCCGAGCATATTTTCACGCCGAGCAGGGTGGTCTTGCCGCCGAAACCCATGGGGCCGATGCCGAGTTCGTTTGAGGTTTTCAAAATGTCCTGTTCCAACGCATCGAGCTTCGAGTCGGGATTGCGGTCGTCGAGCTTGCGGAGGAATTGGGTTTTGCTCAGTTCATAGCCGGTCGCGCGATCGCCGCCGATGCAGACGCCAAGCACGCCGGGGCCGCAGCCTTTGCCCTGGGCCTGCAGCACGGCGTCAAGAATGGCCTTGCGGCAGCCCTCAAGGTCGCGGTTGGCGTAGAGCCCGTCGTCGGGCAGGGAATATTGCGCGCCGACGTTTTCGCAGCCGCCGCCTTTGAGCGCGAGTTTCACGGACACTTCCGGCGAACGGTGCTGATGGAAATGAAAGGCCGGCGCACCGGGGCCGACGTTTGTGCCGTCGTTTTTGCCGGTGAGGGAATCCACGGAGTTCTGGCGGAGATAACCCTTTTTCGTCGCGAGTTTCACGGCTTCACGCGCGGTTTCGGCAAAAGTGATCTGGTCGTAGCCAACGGGGCAGTCGATGTAGAACAAAACGCTGCCGGTGTCCTGGCAAATAGGCTGGGATTTGTTTTTGGCAAGCGCGATGTTTTGGTCAATGATCTTGAGCGCGTTCTGGGCGAGGGACTCCTTCTGCTCGTTTTGGAGCGAGGCGGCGATGACCTTGTGGACGTCGTCGGGAATTTCGGCGGACGTGCGGCGGATGATTTCGACCAGGGAATCTTGCAGTTGGCTCATAATCTGCCAACAGCGTAAGGCGGGAAGCGCGCGCCGTCAATTTTCGTGAAGGGGCGGCGCGTTGGTTTCGGCATCAAGTTCATCGATGAGCTTGATAAGCGTAGGAAGGTTGAAGGGTTTTTGCAAAGCCCGGTGTGCGCCCAGCGCCTTGGCCATGGCCAGAAAACTCATGGGAACGCTTTCAAGTTTTCCAGACATGGCAATGATTTTGATTTTCGGATGGAATTTTTTTAGATGCGCAGTCAGTTCGATGCCATCCATTTCGTCCATGAAGATGTCGGTGATGAGCAGCTCGGGGGCGAATTCCTTGAGGGACTGCACGGTTTGTTTGCCGTTTTGAGCCACGCGAACCTTGAAACCCTTCTTTTCCAGCTGAATTCTCAGCATTTCAGCCAGCAAAGCATCATCATCAACCACAAGTATAGTCGTAATGCGGTTTTTCATGCAGGTTCAATAAATACACAAAGTCATATCTAATACGCAGCCCGTCGGGAAATCTTTCAAAAAAATCGACACCATATTTATCCTTGCGGGGTGAGTAACATTGGCTGTCCGCCAAAAATGAATGGATGCTCACCTTGCAATTGGCCCTGCCGCCAGTTTTAATTTGGTGTGCAAACGGACAGCCGCGACAATTCAGCCGCGAAATTTTTCTCGCCCGCGCGATTTGGAATTTTTCTCGCCCTGCTCGTTTTTGCCGAATTTCCCCAGGTCGTCCTTGGGGTCGAAAGCTTCGTGGCGCGCGATTTCGGTTTTTTCGCCTATCCGCTCGCTCATTTCCAGCGCGATTGTTTCTGGCGCGGTGAAATCCCGTTCTGGAATCCGTACAACAACTGCGGTGTGCCGTTCCTTGCGCAATGGAACACCATGCCGCTTTATCCGCCGTCGCTGCTGTACCTTGTATTTCCACTGAACTGGGCGTTGAGCTTTTTCAGCCTGGCGCATCTGTGGTGGGCGGGTTTGGGAATGTATTTTCTGGCACGTCGCTGGACGAAAAATGATTTTGCCGCCGCGTTTGCGGGCACAGTTTTCTCCTTCAACGGTTTTACGCTGAACTTGCTCATGTGGCCGAGTCACATCGCCACCTTCAGTTGGATGCCGTGGTTGATTTTATGTGCCGAGGCCGCATGGCGTGAAGGCGGGCGGAAAACCTGCCTCGCTGCCATGGTCGGCGCCTTGCAGATGCTGGCCGGCGGTCCGGAAACGATTTTTCTGACCTGGCTGGTCGCCGCGGCTTTCTGGCTGCAGCAATTCATCGCCGGCGATACGCCGCGCGCAAAAATGGCCTGGCGGTTCCCGTTGCTCGTCCTTTTGGTCATCGCCCTTTCAGCCGCCCAATTGTTTCCGTTCCTGGACCTGGTCACGCACGCCCAACGCGAAAGCGGCTATACCGACCTGCGCTGGTCCATGCCGGGTTTCGGGCTCGCCAATTTTCTCGTACCGATGGCATTCGGTTCCACGCCGACGGAAGGGATTTTCTTCCAGCACGGCCAATACTGGACCTCGTCCTACTACCTCGGCATGGGAACGCTATGGCTCGCATGCCTGGCGCTGGTTTTGCTGGCGGGGCGGGACGCGGTCGAACTGAAATCAAAAATCAAACTGCTCCTGTTCATTTCTGTAATCGGCCTGCTGTGTGCGCTTGGCGGGAACACGCCGTTCTACCCCTTGGTCCGAAAAATCATTCCGCAATTGAGCTTCATCACTTATCCGATCAAATTCGTGATGGTGGTCGTGTTTGCCACGCCGTTGCTGGCGGCAATCGCACTGGCAAATCTGGAAAAGCTCCAAAAACGTGTCTGGCCAATCGGCGCGGCTTTGTTTGTGGCGCTGGTGGGGATTCTGTACTGGACGCAACATGCGCCGTTACCCGGCGATGATCCGCGGGCGGCATTCATGAATGGCATTTCCCGCGCCGGGTTTTTGATTCTGACCGGCGCCATGCTGTGGCTATGGGCAAAAACTTCGGCTGGAAAAACGAACCTCGGGCCCTGGGCTTCGGGTTCCATGCTGTTACTGGTTGCCTGGGTGGACGTTTTCACCCACGAACCGAAACAAAACCCCACCGTCCGTCCCGACATATTCGCGCAAAATCTGACGCGGAGTTATTTGAAGATGAACCCCCAGCCGGAGCTTGGCGGCGCGCGGGCGATGCTTTCACCGCAGGCCGCGTTGCAACTGACGTATTTTGCGGCGAATGACGCCGGGACTAATTTTCTGGCCAAGCGGGCCGGTTATTGCGCCAACGCCAACCTGTTGGACGGGGTGCCGAAGGTGGACGGTTTCTTTTCCCTCACGCCGCGCGAGTTCGACAACCTGCTGACGATGATCTATAGCTCGGAAAAAGGCGACTGGTCACGACTTGAGGATTTTATGGGAGTAGCGCAGACGAGTTCGGCAACGAATTTACTTGCATGGCAACCCCGTAATACGTTCCTACCGTTGGTGACGGCGGGACAAAAACCGGTTTTTGTTTTTGATTTCAGATTTCCTACAGATTTAGGAGTGCCCGTTCAATGGTCAGATTCCGATTCCACTAAGGTTGTTTACTTGGAACCGAGTTCGAGGAGAGAGGTCACAGTTTCCAACCAGACTGACGCCAGAATTCTCAATACAAAATTCGGTGATAATACCGTAGAAATCCAAGCTATTGCCTCAGAGCCGTCGTTAGTTGTGGTCGCACAAACTTTTTACCACAACTGGCAGGCGACGATTGACGGCAACCCGGCGAAATTGCTGCTCGCCAATATGGCGTTCCAAGCCGTGCAAATCCCGGCGGGCAGGCATTCGATCCATCTATTTTATCGCGACCGGGCTTTTGAAGCAGGTGCTTTGATCGCCGGTGTCGGCTGGATCGGCAGTTTGTCGGCGCTGTTAATTTTTCGGCGGCGGAAAGCCGGCTGAAGAATTTTCAAACTTCTGCTCGACAAACTTTTTTCGGCGGTTTCAAATTTGCAGCGCATGGCGAAATCTCCCAAGACCAAACGAATCGGCATCCTCACCGCTGGCGGCGACAGTCCCGGCCTCAACGCCGCCATCCGCGGTGTCGGCAAGACGGCGCTGAATTATTACGGCATGCAAGTCATCGGTTTCCGCGACGGCTTTCGCGGTCTGGTGGAGAACAACCGGTACAAGCTCGATCGGTCCGCGCTGTCAGGCATTCTCACCATCGGCGGCACGATCCTGGGCACGAGCCGTGACAAGCCGCACCGCATGGTCATTGACGGGCGCACGCATGACATGCTTCCCGTCATCAAACGGAATTACGATCGATGGGGGCTGGACTGCCTCGTCTGCCTTGGCGGCGGCGGCACCCAAAAGAATGCGTTGCGGCTCAAGCAGGCGGGGATGAATGTCATCACGTTGCCGAAGACCATCGACAATGACGTGGCGATGACGGATGCCACATTCGGATTTGCGACGGCGATGGACATCGCCACGGAGACCATTGACCGGCTGCATTCCACGGCACACAGCCATCACCGGATCATTGTCGCGGAGATCATGGGGCATCGTGCCGGCTGGCTGACGTTGGGGGCGGGTATCGCCGGCGGAGCGGACGTGATTCTCATCCCGGAGATACCGTACGATGTGGAAAAAATCGCAGAAGCCATCCGGCTTCGCAGCACACACGGGACAAATTTCAGCATCGTGGCCGTGGCCGAGGGCGCGATGAGCCGCAGCGATGCACTGGCGATGTCCTCCGCCGAAAAGAAGCTGGAACGCGCGCGGAACATCCAGTCAAAAAAGTACGCCAAGAAGGAGATCGCCGAACTGGAACTGCGCCACCATGGCAACACTTTGCGGCTGGCGAAGCAGCTTGAGGAACTCACGCATCTGGAATCACGGGTCACGATCCTGGGTTACGTCCAGCGCGGGGGCACGCCGAGCGCGGCGGACCGCCTGCTGGCCACGCGCCTGGGCAGCGCGTGCACGGATCTGATCAACGAAGGTCTTTTTGGCGTGATGGTCGCCGCGCGCGGCGATGGCACGGAGCCGGTGCCGTTGGAAAAAGTTGCCGGCAAGCGGAAGGAGGTTCCACCGAATCACTCGTGGGTGGAAACGGCCCGCCGGGTGGGAACCTGCCTGGGCGATTAATCATCTTCAAAACAAAACGGCGCGTTCAATATGAACGCGCCGTTTTTTGTTCTAAAAACTTCTTATTGCTGCTGCTGAATCAACACGCGATAGAACCTCGGGTTGCCGCTGTTCGTATCGTCGAATTCCATGGTGCCACCATTGCCGGTGTTAGTGGAGAGGATGCTCCAGTTATTACCAAACAACGAAGACGAGCGCTTGATGACGTATTGTACGCCGTTGACGCTTGGCCAGAAGATGGCGGAATTGTAACCGGAAGGCACGGCGGTCGAATTCACTTGCGGGAAGTCGCCGGCGACGCTCGGATCAACCCCGGCGACATATTTCGCCCAGTTGCTCACGCCATCACCTGACGGACAGGCGTTGGAGGTGGAGAGGATGTTATTGACGGTGCCGAACCAGCGCAGACGCCAGGAGTCCGGAATTCCGTCGTTGTAGGATGAATTCGTTTCGGAGGAAGTGGAGAGCACGCCGGTGAGGACGTTTTTCTGAAACGACGCGAGACCGTTCGGCGAGCCGGAGGCGTGGTCGAAATGAATGGCGTAGGCGGCATTGGTAGCGGCGTTCGAAGGAATGGTGACGTTCAAATAGCCGATGATGACGGTGCCGGATAGTCCGGTAACCGTACTATCCAGCCAGGCGGCTGAGAAGTTCGCATAGTCCGAGGAACTGGTGATATAGGGAGCTCCCAGGGTGCTTACGGCCTGACTGAAAGTAATCTGGCTTGCAATCGGTGGCGCACCATCCAGCGGCGTGACGGTGAGGTTAAGCGCCAGCACGCGCACGGGATAATTACCCACGATGGCGGCCGTGATGGGCACGGAGATGGTTTTGCCTGCCGAGCCGATGGCGTCACCGGCAGTGAAGTTGACGAGCGGTGTCGGCCCGTTCGTGGTGGTCAAGACCTTGCTCTGGACAGTCTTGGCGGGGGCAATGGGCTTTATGAGCGCATGGCTGGCTACATTGGCGGCATGGGTATCGGCCACGCGCACGCCGTTGGTCCAATAGCGGCGGAACCAGGTCAAGGACGGGTCAAGCGAACGGCGGAAGGTGACGTAAACGTCGCAAACATCCAGCACGCCGTCTCCATAGGCCAGTTGATTGATGGTGGTGTCATTTCCGTTGAATAACGCATTGACATGGCCGGGGGTTGTGGTGTTGGTGTACCAACCGGTCGCTCCATCCAAATTAGCAAGATAAGAGCCGCACGAATCCATGGCATCGTAGAGGTCGCTGCCTAACGGGGGCGTGTCATAGCCATAGATGGCCGACTGGAAGACCTGGGCGACGTCGGCACTGACGATGTTGCTGGAACCGAAGTCGCCGGCATTGAACCAACGGAACTGATAGACACTGCCGACGATATAGGCCCGCTGGCCGACGGTGACATACTTGATGGCGTTGATTGGTGAACCGCCGTAGTAATTATTATTAGTGGGGGCGAGGATAAAGATGTCCGAGCCAGGTTCACCAATACCGTCGGTGGTGGCCGAGGGGCGCGCGATTTGGATTTGATAGGTCTGACCAGCGGTGGCGGAAAGCGGAATCTGGAAGGCGTAACCGCCCACTTCGACCTGACCGTTGCCGTTGATGGGATACATCACGTCATGCGCCTCTGAAAAGGTGTCGAGGGACTGCTTGCCGGTGTCAAAAAGATTCTTTTGACCCTGTCGTTCAAGCCAGCCGATGCTCATGAGGTTTTCCGACAGGTTGGTGGTCTCCATGCTGACGAAGTTCGTGATTCCATTCGGGCCGTCAAACAACAGGAGGGAACTCGCAGGTGGCGGATTGTAAACGAAATAAGGATAGAATTCCAGGGGGGGAATTGTCTCATAGACCGTCGGAGTGACGTTGGGGACGGGTTCTTCCAAAAATGAATCGAAGCGATAGGCGCCCGGCGTAACCGGCGGACCCGGATTGGGGCCGGCATTGGTCACGGCTATGTTGAATTGCAGGCTGTCCATCGCGGTGTTGGTGATCATCGTCAGGGTCACCGGCGCATAGAAAATCTGGCCGGGAGAGCCGACGAAATCGCTGGATGCTTCACCGGAGGCAAATCCGAAGGAAAGCGTATTCGGGTTGAATGTGCCGGTCGAGAATGACTGGACGGCGATGCCGCTCGGGGCGTAGCCAGAGCGGAATGCACGAACCTTGAACAAAACATTTGTGGTCACGTTAAAGCTAAAATTGACCGGGTCGTTATTGGTATCGGTATCAACCGGGCCGATGCTTGGCGGCCCATTGGTGGGATCGGTGCCATCCAAAGTATACCAGTAAACTGAGTTGCTGGTGACATCGCTGACGGTAAATTGCGCGCCGTTGTTGCCGACGACGGTCGGATTGGCCACTTGGAACAGGAATTCCGCAGTGGTCACCGCGCTGTACTGGTTGAGGGAATCAACATTGACCGCCTTGACCACCGTTATCGGGTTGTCCGTCCAAGGAAGCTGCTGGGCAAAAGCGAGCCCATCCTTATAGAAAGGGGGAGAGCTGCCATTGGTATAGCTGGGATTATTGGTCAGCGGCGGCAGGCCGGTTATGTAGTAAGTAGAGACACCATTGGTTCCGGGATCAATGGCAATCAAAATGTCGTTATTAAAAGTTTCGACTGAAACCGGGTAAAGCTTGGTAAAAAACCCGTCGAAATCATCGCCTTCATAGTCGAACCAGCCAATACGAGGCGGCGGCGGCGGCGGCGTGGGCGTGGTGTAGCTTGCTTCCGGCGAGACCGGTCCCGAACCACCAGCGTTGGCGGCGGCAACTACATAATAATACGTCGTTGCCGACATGGTGGTGGGATCCGTATAAGTTGTCGAACTGGTGGTGGCAATGAGAGTATATGGACCGCCGCTGGAGGTGGAGCGCTCGACAAAGTAGTTGGTGGCCGTACTGACGGCAGACCAGGTTAAAACGACCTGACCCGAAGCGTTGGTGGTTACGGTCAGGGTGGCGGGAGCGTCCGGCGGCGGGGGCAGCGGCGAGGTCAGGCCGGCACCGGTCACCATGCGGACCAAGTGGTAGAAGTCTTCAGTGTCATAAAGGTTTCCGTTCGCATCAAGCGCGATGCCATATGGAATCCGCGATTGTGCGTTGGGCGCAGAACTGTCGGGAATCTTCACGGCGCCATCCGCCCAACCGGGGAAGGGACTGGTCCAATAGTTGGAGCTGGTGCCGAACAAATTGGTGACCACGCCGCCGGGCAGCACGGCTTTGACGCGGTTATTGCCAGTGTCGGCAACGACCAGGGTTCCATCGCCGCAGGCCAAAACGGTGGTGGGGCCGTTGAATTTGGCGGAGTTGGCAGGGGCGATATTATTACCATTCAGGGTAAAGTCACCCATACCGTGAAAACCGGCGTTGGTGGTGATGGTGCCGGTGATTGCATTGACGGAGTAAATGCCATTACGTCCGGCATCACAGACGGCGAGCAAGCCGTTGGGTTGCATCGCCAGTCCTTGCAGCGAAGTGCCGGCGTAGGGGACGGTAACCGTGTGAATGACCGTGCTGCTGCCGGCGGCGATTTCTATGATGCGATTGGTTTGAGAGGTAACGTAAATATTTTCCTCTGTGTCAAAGGCCATGCCACCGACGTTGGTAAGGTTCATCGCATTCGTCAGAACCACATAGCCATATGTGGGAGAAAAAATATCGAGGTCGTAGGTCAGCAATGTACCGTTGGTCTTGTTGCCGTAGTTGAGGACATACAGAAAATCATTGTTGTCCAGGTAAACGCCAATGGGGCTTGAAATCGGGTTGGTTTGAACCAGGCCCAGCGTCCAGGTCCATTTCAACTGCAAATCCAGGTAACGGACGACATTGTTGCTGCGATCGGCCAGGAACATGTAACGACCGGTGTTATCGAGGCAGATTCCGGCGGGCGTGTGGAACAGCGCATTGGTGAGCGTGTAGCCGTCACGGTAGCCCAGATATTTTGGGCTGACGTTCGGATTGCCGCCGCCGAGGGTGGTGACTGTAGGGTTGGCAGAAGCGTGGGCTGCCACAAGCAGGCTGGCTGCAAGCAACAAGAGACGCGCGGTTTGGCGTAGAAAAACACGAGTGGTCGTTTTCATAGTTCAATCAGTTTGGTTGGGCCGCACGGGGCGGCGGTTAAAAATTGTGCATTGCGGGCTGGCCGTCAAATTCACCGGGCACGGGTGCGGGATTGCTCCAGTCGCCGCGCGCCTCGCCGCTGTCCCACCAGGTATGCGGATCCATACGCGTCTTCATGGGTTGAGGCTTGGATTTCAAGAAGTCCTCGGCTTCCGGCGTGGCGGCGAAATCCGAGTCCTGGATGATGGTCGGCGTCAGGAAAATGATGAGGTTGTCCTTGTCCATCGTCTTATCTTCGCTACGGAAACCCCAGCCAATGCCGGGGATGTCACCAAGGATGGGAACCTTGTTATACGTCGCCGTGGGATTGTCCTGCACCAGGCCGCCCATGACAAGCGTGTTGCCGTTGGGGATCAAGACCTGGGTGGTCAGCTTGCGGCCGTCAAAAATGGGGACGGGGAACGAGGTGCTCGGGTTGCCGTTGCCGCCGGGGACGGTCACGGTCACGTCGGCAAAGTGGGAGGAGACCTCGGGGATGACCCGCAACCAGATTTTTTGGTTGGCAGAAATCCGCGGGGTGACTTCCAGCGTGGTTCCGACGTTGGAGTAACTGATACCCAGGCTGCCGGAGGTGTTTTGGGTGCCGCCCGAGAGGTTGATCACCGGGT
>Ga0210388_10001157_pt1 | contig 20876 bp, 24 predicted proteins | sample IncBWC19OmetaG_FD_155485 | JGI IMG/M metagenome (GOLD analysis project Ga0210388, IMG submission 155485) | Forest soil microbial communities from Barre Woods Harvard Forest LTER site, Petersham, Massachusetts, United States - Inc-BW-C-19-O ... | reverse complement strand
TGACACAATCACGGAGGGCGAGTTCGCGACAAACGCGGCAGTAAACCAGCGCTGCGCCTGCGTATCGGCAATAGCACCCATCCCCTGCCCGCGTACCATCTCAATGCGCGAATTCCACCCTTCCAGCGAGCCAATCTTTGCTGCAGTGTTGCACAGCAATAGACGATTGACGCGTCCTGGCTCGTTTGTGCCAATCCACATCGCTATCATCCCGCCCATCGACAGCCCGCAGAAATGCACACGCTCAATTCCCAATGCGTCGAGCAGGCCCATCACGTCGCGTCCAAGTTGCGCGATGCTGTACGGCCCGGGCGTTACAGCCGATTCTCCATGGCCGCGCGTGTCATAGCGCAGAACGCGAAATTGCTTTGCAAGCGCAGAAATTTGCGGATCCCACATGGTTAAGTTCGTGCCCAGCGAGTTCGAAAGAACTAGAGTGGGCGCGCCAGGCGGACCGTCGATCCGGTAGTTCATGCGTGCGCCATTTGCTTGCGTGAAAGGCATACCCACCGCTTTCTGGACGCCCGACTAAAGTTTGCGATCGAGGCTCGACAAGACTTTCTTGGCCATCTGTCGCGCCGAGCCCGTGTAATTTTTTGCGTCCATCAGACGCGCAATATCTTCAGCCGAAAGATGCTTGCGAACCCTCGTGTCATCGAGCAAAACTTCGCGCAACGAACGGTTCTCCGCCACCGCACGGCGGCTGGCATGCTCGAGCAGCTCGTGCGCTTCCGAGCCTCCCATGTGTTTACGAAGAACCATCGCGACGGCTTCGGCGAAAATCAATCCGTGAGTCGCGTTGACGTTTTCCAACATGCGCTTCTCGTGAATTTCAAGTCCCGCAAGGATTTGAGAGGCTTGCGCCACAGCACCGCCCGCTAGCATGCAAATTTCGGGCAGCGTTTCCCATTCTGCATGCCAGCCACCTAAGCCACGTTCATGCTCCTGCACCATACTCGTCAGCATCGTAGAAACGAGCGGCGGAACGCGAATTGCCGCCGATAAAATCGCGGCGCATCCGACGGGATTCTGCTTGTGCGGCATCGTCGATGAGCCGCCACGTCCCGGCACTACAGGTTCGGAGAGTTCGCCGACCTCTGTTTGCGCCATCAGCGAAATATCTCGAGCGATCTTTCCGAGTGAACCGATCAACAAACCCAAAGTGGTGGCGACTTCCGCGACGCGGTCACGATGCGCGTGCCACGGCAAATCCGGAAGGCCTAGCTTTAATTCATCGGCTAGCGCCGAAGCTACCGCTAGCCCACGATCGCCGAGTGCAGCGAGCGTTCCCACCGCGCCTCCGAACTGAATTACGAGCACATCTTTTTGCGTTTGATTGAGTCGCGCGTGATGGCGTTCGATCGCGGAAAGCCAACCGGCCGCTTTCAGGCTGAGCGTCACAGGTGGAGCGTGCTGCAGCCATGTGCGGCCGACGACCAGAGTCGAGTCATGCGTTTCGATGAGCCGCACTAGCGCGCTCGAAATTTTCGATAATCCGTCGCCGATCAATTCGAGCGCTTCGCGGAGTTGGAGAACAAGCCCGGTATCGATAGCGTCCTGGCTTGTGGCGCCGTAGTGGACGAATGCTGCGGCTTTCTCGTCGAACTTCGCTACCAGCGAAGTAAGTTGCTTCACCATCGGGATTGCAACATTCCCCGCGAGTGCAGCTTCGTGAGCAAGCGTTTCAATCGAGAATAAATTTGCGTCACATTGCGATTCGATTGCCGCAACAACTTCTTTAGGCGCTACTCCTGCACGCGCCAGCGCTCGCGCGAGTGCTGCTTCGAAATTCAACATGCTTTGGAGGCGCCGGTGGTCGGAGAAAATTTCGCGCATGTCATTGGTTGTAAACAGAGCATCGAGCAGGTGTATCGGATGTGGTGTACTCATTTTTGTGGGCGCCAGCCCGATATCATATCGCGAGATGTGCTCCTCTCAAGAAAAAAGGAGTTGTGCGCAGATGATTCAATACTTTCAGATCGCCGTCTGTCCCTTGACAATCATTGCTTCGTGATGGAAAATTTCTCCTAGGCGAAGAAAAAGCGAAACTAATAACCGTTCCCCCTGCTTCTTCTTCTGCCATTGAATTGCCATGACTCGGAATCTCGCTGCTTTGCGCTTGCAAGTCGAAACGGCTCTGGCCGGACGCATCGCTGCGCCTTTTACCTATCGCGACCGCAAGCTCGTGGAAATGGTTTCCGCGGGCATTCCGGAAATTGATGCGCTTACAGGAGGCTTGCCTCGCGGCAGCCTGACGGAAATTTGCGGGCCTCCCTGCTCCGGCAGGACAAGCTTGCTGATTTCAGCGCTGGCTTCGAGAACGGCGCATGCGGAGGTATGCGCGCTTGTCGATGGACGAGATGCTTTCGATCCGCGCGCGGCAGCTGCGGCTGGTGTGAAGCTCGATCATTTGCTTTGGGTGCGCTGCCACAGCATCGATCAGGCGCTTCGCTCGACGGATTTGCTGCTGCAAGGCGGCGGATTCGGAATGATTGCGGTAGACCTGACCGATATTCCACCGGCGACGGTGCGTTACGTTCCGCTCAATTCATGGTTCCGCTTCCGGCGAGCTGTAGAGGATACGCCGACGATTCTGGTTTTCCTAGAGCAGGAAGCGAATGCAAAGGCGTGCGCTTCGCTGGTTTTGCAGCTTGGTGCTGAGAAAGCGCAGTGGTCGGCGGCGATTGACAATTCATCCACAGATTTTCGCGCGTTTCCGTCGGCGTGCTTGCTTGATGGGGTAGATGTTCGTGCGTGTGTGGTTAGTTCACGCGTCCAGCCGCTTGATGGGATGCTTGTGGGTGCAGATGGCAGCACTGCGATTTTTGAAACGGAGATGACGTAGAGATGTTGGAATGATTTTCAAATATGGCATTCGCTTCTATTCACGTTTCGGATTTCATGGTGCAGGCTGTGATCCGGGCCGAGCCAGAGCTTCGCGGTTGTGCGGTTGCTTTGATTGAGGGGACGCCGCCGCTGCGAACCGTAATAGCAGCAAACGAGGCAGCCCTGCGTGCCGGAATCGAGCTCAGTATGACCGAAACGCAAGCCGAAGATTTCTGCGTAGTGCAAGTTCGACCTCGTTCTCCATCTCAGGAGAAGACCGCGCACGCGGCTTTGATGGATCTAGGCTGGTCTGTTTCGCCACATATTGAAGATACGGCGCCGGACACGATCGTTCTCGACCTGGCCGGCCTTGCTTCCCTGTTTGGCTCTGAAGAAATTATCGCTGCTCAGCTGATCGAACGGGCTTCAGGGCTGGGACTCGCCGCGCGCGTAGTAATTTCTTCCAATCTCGAAGTTGCAGTCCATGCCGCACGTGGTTTTATTGGAATTACTTTAATTCCGCCGGGGGAGGAGTCGAAATGGCTCGGCGGTTTACCGGTCAGTGTCCTTTCACCATCTGCGGAAACTCTTGCCGCGCTCGATAGCTGGGGCGTGTACACATGCGAAGCACTTGCGGCGCTGCCTGTGTTGCAACTTTCCGAGCGGCTGGGGCAGGAAGGAGTTCGGCTGCATGAATTGGCGCGCGGTGCCAGTTCGCGTTCCCTGGTATTGGCTGAGCCGGAAATTCATTTCGAGGAAGAAATGGAATTGGAGGATGCCGTCCCGGAGCTGGAACCTTTGTCCTTTCTTCTGGGTCGGTTGCTCGATCAATTATGCGCGCGGCTTGAGGCGCGCTCGTTGGCTGCGTCTGTGATTCGGGTGCGATTCGAGCTTGAGCCTATCTCGGAAAATCATTCTCGTTCGTTAAATGATAGTTCCCCACAGAAGGCCGCACGATCCATATACGAAAAAATATTGACGCTCCCTGTACCAATACGAAATTCCAAAATGTTGCTGAAATTGCTTCGCTTGCGCTTGCAATCTGAGCCGCCGCAGATGGCCGTTCTCAAGCTTTTCATGGCTGCGGAAGCAGCCAGACCGCGCTTTGCACAAGGCGGCTTATTTCTGCCCAGTTCTCCCGATCCGGAAAAACTGGAGCTCACGATTGCGCGGCTCGCGAGCCTGGTTGGCGATTCTAATGTCGGCGCGCCCGAAATCACGGACACGCATCGTCCTGATGATTTTCGAATGCGCCGCTTCGTCGCCCCAAGAGCCGCGTTGGAAAACAGCCGCCGGTCCGGCGCGAATCAAAAGCATGGCATGGTGCAAGCCGGCGCTGAGGGAGACGATCCCGCAAGTAGCGGTCACAGTACGAAAACATCCTTCCGCGTTTTCAGGCCTCCGTTGCCGGCGACTGTTGAGTTGTGCGACGGGTTCCCCGCGCGTATTTCGTTCAGCGGCATGCGCAACGAAGTTCTGGCTCTCTCCGGTCCCTGGCGCACCTCGGGAGATTGGTGGCGAGAAGATTTGTGGCAGCAGGACGAGTGGGACATCGAGATTCGAGCCGGCTCGGCTTCTTTAGGCCGCCGTGAACGATTCTTGCCTTCGACTTTATTATCGCCGAAGGATTCGCAACCTTCGCGGACGCACGGCCTTTACCGCATCTACTACGACTCCATTCGCGAAAGCTGGTTTGTGCGAGGGATGTACGACTGATGCCGGCACCGGTCTACACGGAACTTCATGCGCGGTCCGCATTCAGCTTTTTAGAAGGGGCTGCCCTGCCCGAAGAACTGGCATGCGCCTGCAAAGAAAAAGAAATGGGCGCCATGGCTGTGCTTGATCGTGACGGAGTGTATGGCGCGCCGCGCTTTTATCTCGCGGCGAAAAAGGCTTCGATCAAAGCGCACATCGGCTCGGAAGTCACCTCTCCTGAGGGTTGGCGTTATCCGCTACTAGTGGCGTCGCGTGCTGGATACCAAAATCTGTGCCGGCTGATCACACAGATGAAATTGCGTGCGCGGAAGGGCGAAGGAAATGTCTCGCCGGGGGAAATAGGAGAAAAAGCAGGTGGACTCGTCTGTCTTACAGGAAGCGACGAGGGGCCCCTGGCTCATGCGCTGTCGCAAGGAGGTCTCGCGCGAGGGACAAAGTGCGTTCAACAGCTCTGTGATCTATTTGGCCGCGAAAACGTTTATGTGGAATTGCAGAGGCATCTGTGCCGCGAAGAAGAGGCGCGCAATCAGGCGGCTATCGAAATCGCGCGGAAATTACATTTGCCACTGCTCGCGACAAATGGCGTCTGTTACGCGCAGCCTCAGCAGCGGGAAATCCTGGACGTTTTCACATGCATTCGCAACCATCGCAATCTCGCGAGTGCCGGACGCCTCCTCTCCCGCAATTCCGAGCGCCATTTGAAAACTCCTCACGGGATGATGCAATTATTTGCAGATCTCCCCGAAGCTATAGCCAACACGCAGGTTCTTTCCGCACGCTTGCAATTCGCGATGGGCGATCTGGGCTACAAATTCCCTCCGTACCCGGCGCCCGATGGGGAAACGCAGATGAGCTTTCTGCGTCACCGCACACGGGAAGGCATGCTCTCCCGATACGGGCGCGACAATGAACGCGCTCAGAAACAGGTCGACCGCGAGCTCGCCATGATTGAAAAACTCGATCTCGCCGGATATTTCCTGATTGTCTGGGATATCGTCCGTTTCTGCCGCGAGAAAAACATCCTCGTGCAAGGACGCGGTTCCGCTGCGAACAGCGCCGTTTGTTATGCGCTTGGCATCACCGCTGTTGACCCGGTGGGAATGGATCTTCTTTTCGAGCGTTTTCTTTCCGAAGAGCGCGGCGAATGGCCTGACATCGATCTCGATCTGCCCAGTGGAGAGCAGCGCGAGCGCGCGATTCAATATGTATATGAGCGCTACGGAAAATTAGGCGCTGCGATGACGGCGAACGTCATCACCTATCGTGGCCGTTCGGCAGCGCGCGAAATCGGCAAAGCGCTCTCGTTTGATCCTGAGACGCTCGACCGTCTGGCTGGCCTCGTCGGCGCATGGGAATACAGGGATGCGAACGACACGCTCGAACGCCAATTTCGCGATGCGGGTCTTGATCCGCAACATCCGCGCATCCGGAAATTTTTTGATCTCTGCCGCATGGTTCAAGATTTACCCCGTCATCTCGGGCAGCACTCCGGCGGCATGGTCGTCTGCCAGGGTCAACTTGATTCCATCGTGCCGCTCGAACCGGCAACAATGCCTGGGCGCGTCGTGGTGCAATGGGATAAAGAAGATTGCGCCGATATGGGTATGGTCAAAATTGATTTGCTCGGGCTTGGCATGATGGCCGTCCTCGAAGAATCACTCACAATTATTCGGAATGACTACGGCGACGAAGTTGACTTAGCGCATCTGCCTACAAATGACAAACTCGTCTACGACACGCTGAAAAAAGCAGACACAGTTGGCATGTTTCAAATCGAGAGTCGCGCCCAAATGTCATGCCTGCCGCGACTGCGCCCGGAATGCTTTTATGACATCGTCGTGCAAGTGGCGATTATTAGGCCAGGGCCAATCGTTGGGCAGATGGTGAATCCATATCTGAAGCGACGCCAGGGCCGTGAAGCGCCCGAATGCCTGCATCCGTCACTTGAGCCTGTGCTGGCTCGTACACTGGGAGTGCCACTTTTTCAAGAGCAGCTTTTGCGTATGGCCATGATTGCCGCCGGATTCACTGGAGGCGAAGCAGAAGAGCTGCGACGTGCATTCGGCTTCAAGCGTTCGGAAGCGCGCATGAAAGAAGTGGAAGTAAAACTTCGTCGCGGTATGACTCAGAACGGAATTCACGGCGCGACACAGGATACGATCATTAAATCCATTACTTCATTCGCGCTATACGGATTTCCCGAATCGCACGCAGCCAGTTTCGCTTTGCTCGCATACGCCAGCGCTTATTTAAAATGCCATTATCTCGCGGCGTTTACCGCAGCGATGCTGAACAATCAGCCGATGGGCTTCTATAACGCCGCCACGCTTGTGAAGGATGCGCAAAGGCACGGCTTGAAAGTCCGCCCCATTGACGTGACCTGTTCCAACTGGCTGTGCACACTTGAAAAAGAAGGCGACCGCCTGGTTATGCGGCTTGGTTTGCGATACGTGAAGGGGCTACGCCAGGAGGCCGCGCTGGAGATTCTGCGTCAACGCGCAATGCGCCCATTCAGCTCAATTGAAGATTTGAAACTTCGCGTACCGTGGATACAGAAAAGCGAATTAGCAGCGCTCGCTTCCATTGGCGCGCTGAATTTTATTTCCCCCGGCAGCAGGCGCGATCGTCACGGTATCAACCGGCGCGATGCGCTGTGGCAAATCGAGAGAGTTTCGCGCCGCCCGGGCCCTTTACTCGAACGAGCCGCGCTCGAAGATTCTGAGCTTGAACATTTTGCATCGGAAAGTTCTGTGCTGGACAATCCCGAAATCGATTCCCACAAAGAACTCGAAAATCGCAGCAGCACTAACGCACCACCATCAGCAGTTCCCCCTTGGACGAGCCATTCGCCCTTGCAACCTATGACTGCGGAAGAAAGACTCGTCGCCGATTTTCGCGGAATGGGGATGACGGTAGGCCCTCATCCGATGGCCTACCATCGGGCATCGTTAAAGAAGCAAGGTATTTGTTCCGCTAGCGAGCTTTGTGCAATCTGCGATGGAACATGGGTTCGCATCGCAGGGTCGGTGATCGCCCGGCAGCGCCCGGGGACTGCGAAGGGTTTCGTGTTTCTCAGCATCGAAGACGAAACGGGCATTTCAAATGTCATCATCACGCCGCAACTTTTCGATCGCGATCACGTCGTAGTGGTGCATCAGCAATTCCTGCTGATCGAAGGCCCTCTTCAGAATCAGGACAATGTAATTTCGGTGAAAGCTCAACGCATTCAGCCTCTCTCAATCACGCGCGCCGAAACTGCATCGCACGATTTTCATTAGAAGACCACGCACAGAGTAGCGATTCTCCTGAGCCGCAACCCCTTAAAGTCATGGTCACTGCCGGTTGAACTTCACAGCGCCGTGTCGTAATCTATTAGAGTAACAGCCGCATCGCGGCGCGCCCGTAGCTCAGCTGGATAGAGCGTCTGGCTACGAACCAGAAGGTCGGAGGTTCGACTCCTCTCGGGCGCGCCATTTCCCCCAATAAATACGGTGGTTTGTGAGGATGTCTCCACAGCGAGTGACTCTAGGTACACTTCCGGTACACCCAAGACGCAGAAGTCAATTTCCAAACGCACCCCTAGGCCCGGTGGAATCGATTTGCAATCCCGTCACGTACGCTGGTGCTTGCAACGTGTCATCTTTTTCGTCGCCGCGTCGGGACAATCGGAGAAATATTCCGCCTGAATCATCGCACTTGCCGGGAACCTGAAACGTGCCTTCGGATGTTTTCTGAAACCCCCGTCCAGTCGCAACCGGTGAATCCGAAAATGTCAGCACGTCCTGATATTCGAGCGCCCCGATTTTGCGCATATCGGCGCAGACCGCGGAAAGTACCCACTTGACGTTGCCATCGCCGCGAGTCGCATACCACTTTATTCCGGCATGTATGGGCTCGCCGTGGTAAAACAAATCCTCTGCGTGCGTATCGACGGATTCGAAAGCACCTGGCTCAAATCTGATCGTGGCACGACTCTTATATGCGTTCGACTCACAGTCGAAGTGACTTCCGCTCAGAAACCAGATCCATTGAACCTTCTGGCTCACCTCCGGCGTGCCTCCTTGGCACTCGCCCGCGACGAGTTCGGCGTGCAGCCCTAGGATTCCAGTTCTTCGGATTGTAGCTTCCATCGACATCGATGGTTCGGGAGGGACGTACGAATACTGCCAACGAATGACCAAAAAAAGAATCAGCTGCGTCAAGACCAGAGCGAGCACGCGCCTCGGCCATGATGGGACAAACCGAGTAATCAACATCGTCGCCGGACCAAAAGACACCACGAAAGCGATCCATAGAAGAGGACGGATGTTGCGCAGAATGGTAGCTACGACCGTAAGCTCGATGCCAATTACGATGCCCGTAAGCCCCCAAAACAGATTCTGTTCCCACGGTTTTGGTTTCGGTTTCGGTTTCGGCGTCATGGCCGCACAAGAATCTCCCCTGAGTCGGTCAAAGCGAAATTTCCTGAGTGCGGAAGCCACGCTGGTCCTGGACCATCTCGAATTTCTTAAAGCCGGCTCGCGCCTTAATGAAGCTAACTCGGTTCACGGTTGGCCCGAGCGGTCTCATCAAAGCCGACAGAGGCAACGCGCATCTTGCCCCCGCGATCACTTCCGTTAGTCGAAGGTCGTCGCCAAACTCCTTGTAATAAATGCCGCACTCTTGTTCCCGCAGCTCCGCCCAGCTTCGTATTTCTTGTTCATATTCCCAATTACTGTACTTGGTCCAAAGCATCATGTCCGAGTGGGCAACGGTCGGCGTATCTGGAAACGGTAAACGCTCGGGCACGTACGTCACGGGCTTACCGGTGTCGTCTCTGATCTCGAATCCCAGGCATAGCCCTCTGTGTTTGTCACTGTAGTGTGCCCAAACAACCGGATCATGCCAATGGGCGCTAAAGCAGAGCATGCCATGCGACTTCGACAGCTCTTTTATCGACTCCTGTAGGGCCCAACGCTGCGCTCGGACATTGAGTTCAAACGGGATGAGCTCGAACGGATCATTCAGTTCGCTGATCTGAGAAATCTTGAGCCGATTTTCGTAGAGGCTTTTCATTCCAAAGTGCGCGTCGAGAAATTTGTAGACTCGCACGTTAATCCGTCGACGACTCGGAGTGCCTCTCGCTACGCGCCTCTTTGTTCCAACGAGGCGATGATTCGCCCCGTTCGGCTGCTGCTTTGTAGATTGCCGCGCCGACGCCTCCGGCGCGTTTGTAGCAGGCGCGGCAGAGTAGCGCATGTGCCGACATCTCCATGCCACATTCCGGGCAATTTACGTAAAGCTTCTCGTTCACGGCGCGAATTTTACTTTCTCTACCGACGTCGGGTGCAGTTGCTCCCGTTCCCGGTCCAGTCCGCTCCGAATGATATACAGCAGGTCTGAAGCATCGCCTGAAAAGTGAGCCGACGAATAGACGGTTCGGGCTCCGTTGTAATGTTCCTGAACGAAGTTCAAAACTTCGTCGAGCGTAGATAGTGCGTCCTCAACTTGCGCCCGCGTAATCTCGGGTAGAGGCATCGCGTTGGTTCGCTTGAGGGCTAGCCCCAGATCACGATGCGCGATGCGACGGTGACGCCACTCCATCGTGAATGCTGCCGCGTCCTGCGCGTCTTTCACTCGCGACGCCATTTCGCCCCGGCGGTTTTCATTGACCAATCGTGTGAGACTTTCGATGCTGAGAACATCGTAACCGCAAGACGTATCCTTGCCGACCAGTCGTGCGATTGCGAGAACCGTGTCTTCAAAAATCAAATCCTGAACCATATTGAAGAACGATGACGCGGTCAGGTTTAGTGGACCAATCGAAGCCGGATCGTTACAGAATAGAATGCGGTACTGATTCCAGCGTACTCGAATAAACACTAGCTCTTGCGATAGCGCGGCGAAAAGGTCGCCGAGTTCCTGCCCCATACCTTCGGGACGTGGGATTTGGCCAACGTGGGGAGCGTCCATATCGACAAGAATATCACCAAAAACCTAGCGCGTAAGTTATGGCTTGCTCTCGGTAGGTAGATAGATGTAGATTGCCGCTGTAGTAAGCGGGACGCCCCGACGCGCAAACGTCGAAGCGCCCCTAAGCAATCCGAAAGGGTCAACTTTCGAAATGCCTAAGCGCATCGTACTTCACGCCCCGGCGTCCCGCTATCCGAAAAAGAAAGCGAGGACGTGATGCCACTCCAAGTCCGCAAGTCCGAAGAGAATCCGTTTATCGGCCCACTGTCGTTCGAGTTGTTTGATAGCACCACACAGAAAATGATCGTGCAAGGTATGTGCGATTACGACGAGGCACTTCAAATCGCGCATGATCTCAATGCGATGAATCGTCCCAAGGTTGTTTCAATTCAGCGCACGCCGGAGAAAAGCCGATGAACTGTAAAATAATTTGGGCGCTGATTGCTGTTCTGGCCATCGCTTTTTTGGCGTCTGCGGATGCCTTAACCGAGACTCACACAACAACGGACGGAACGTCTGCCACGGTCAATGCTGGCCAGGGTGAGACGTTCCTTTGCAGTCTCGATGCAGGCGCTTTCTCCTGTACGGACTCCGATCAACAACTCACCTGTTACGGATGGGCGAATTGCGCGGCGCTCGATGCGGTAGGCGGTTTCTCGCCTGCCGAAATTACCGGTAACACCCAGTCGCCGGTTAGCGAACCGGGCAGCGTCTTGCTGCTCGCGATTGGACTCTCTATCGTTTCCTTGGCGGGATGGAAAGTGCGGGGTCAAGTTTGGCGGCGCGTTCGGCGCACAGGGATGGCGTGCAGGTAGAAGCGCCGATTCGATTCACCCGGCGACGTGCTTCGTCGTAATTGAGTGTCGGGCAAAGTTTGAGAAGTTCGCGCATGGCAACCGCTGTCGGAGATGACGCAGGTGGTTTACCGGGCAAAGCGAAATAGTCATCAAGTGTTTTCATGGTTTGAGACTCGATTGTTGCAGCTCAACCACTAGATTCAGACGCAATTTGTGAAGCGCCTCGACGTGCTTTGTGAAAAACTCGAGATCGGCGTCGATGGAGGACATCTCCGCTTCGAGCCTTTCGCGTTCGCGCTCACTCATGGGCAGCGAATTAAACTCTCGCAAACGGTCCGCCAAATCTTTTTCCAAATACTCTCGTTGGTCTAGCACGTCACAGACTCGTCGCGCGGCCGCGTCGCGATGTCGAGCGCCGAAATTCTTTACGTCTTTCCGTTGCTCCCGCGCAACCCGCAGCTCATTGACCAAGTTGTGAATCTGCCCGCGTAGCTCCGTGATGCAGTCGCGTACATCGTCACGCCTGGTCCTTCGGTATTCGTCAACGATTTCGGGCATCAATCACTCGGTTGGTACCAGGGGCTCAAAACCCACGACCGGCTCACGCGCGTTCTTGAGGGCGAAATGGATATCCTGGGTGCTACGCAAGGCGAAGCGATAAAGAGAAAGAATGCTGCCTGTCTTAGGATCACGGAAGCGTACGCTGCGTTCGTCGACGTCGATAAATTCCGCGCCAGCACTCTCGACGATTTGTTGATAGTTCGTCATGCAAGGAATCCCGAATTATTCAGCGCGATTTGAGCGCGAAGTGCTGGCACGAGACGGTCAACGAAAGCCTGTGCGCATTCCTCGTCGGCGTCGCGAAGGCAAGGAAACGTTCGCACGGCGGCCTCGGCAATGATTTCCGCATCGGCCTGCTGAAATGCGCCGATGCGATCGCAGAGAGCACGCGCCAACTCGACATACTTATCCGTTTCCATTTTCGTTTCCGTGGAGCAGATGTGACACCGTTGATTGATTCACTTTGAACCTTCGCGCCGCGGAGACTTGATTTAATTCGCGCGTTCTAATTAGCATGCGAATTGTTTGAACATCCTTTCGCGACAGCTTGGGTTTGGGCGCAATTCGCGGCGGTGGCGCCGTGGTCGCCAGCGGCAGCATTTCTGTGAGGCGAGCTTTTTTCGCTCGAAAGTCAATTATGGCGCATTCGAGAATTTCAGCAGCGAATGCCGAAATCGACAGGATATCCGCACCAATTCGACCGCCATTTGCGGCGTCGAACATCGCCTTGAAGTCCGCAAGAAAGTTTCTCCGGATGGAGATGGTCAGTTTTGCGCTGGGCTGGCGGCGGCTCATGATTTTCCCGAGAGTTCCTTACGAAACTTTTTCAGCCAAATCGGTGATACCCCGTAAGTCTGGTAGAGCTGCCAATTCGAATGTCCTCGCCGGATAGCATCTGCGATCCTCTCGCGATCCTGGTCAGTCAGCCGAGCGCTCGGCATCGACGAAACATACCCGAGTCTCTTCAGCGTTCGGAATGCGCATCGGCAAATTTTTCGGATGGTTCCGGAATGATGCCCCTCTCTGATGAGGGAGAGGATTTGTTCGCGCCGTTCGTCCGTCAACGGAACGCCTGGACCGGGCTCGTTCGATGGTCGCCGAACGCGACGAGGCTTTGCTTGCGGTGGAACTTGCGGGCGCATCGTCGAGCTGCGCAGCGGTGTCGCTCGCGGGCAGCGTCGCCGCGCAACCGCTAGGCGAAGCATCTCGAATCGGTCGGCTTTTTGTTCGCGCGTCAACTGTTTTACGGAATCGTGATTTGCGTCCACGTTCCGACTGCGGATTTGAACCACAAACCCGGCGTCGTGTAATCGTGATAGAGCGACGACAGAGCGCAGTTCGCGACGTTCGGGTCAGTGCTGTTCGCCGGTGATCCCGAGCCGTACAAATGACAAATCGGCGGCGAACCTACCGGGCCAGGACTTCCCAAAATCTCTCCGTTTACGATTTGCATGTCAGCTCCTACTCGGTTTCGACGGCAACCATTTTTTCAAATTCAGGCGGCACGCCCGGTCGCTCGATGTTCGGTGCACCATAACGCGGCACAGGGCGAATATTCGCAGGAGCTTCGGGAGTTATGCCGGAAACATTGTCGGGAACAAGCGCTGCGCCTCTTGCTGAATCGCTCATCGCGGCTTTTGCTGCGGGCTCGGCACCATCGCTCAGACACTTCGCGCAATCGGTGTGAAATTCGCCCATGCTTACGCACTCGTCGGCCATTGCGTTGTGCTCGCCGGCAGCGGACTCGAATAGGTCCATTGCCTCGCCGCCTTCGTCCATCTCAGATTTCGCTGCCTTGTGCATCGCCGCGAGTTTGTGAAAGTGTGCGGACATCGACTTGTGAAACTTCGCGCGCGCCAGATGGTGTTGACTGGCCCGAACGTGGAACGAATGTAAATGCTCTTTGACGCTCGCCATGTTTTCCCCTCTCGATTTAGGTTTCTCGGTACGTCCGAACACAGACGCCGTGCTCGTCCATTACGGCGCACACGACCGCGCCGCTCGGAAACGTGGTGCGCTCGATCCTCACGCCTTTTTCAAGACGCCGTGTACCGTTGATTTCTTCGTCCCACGCCGACGGTGCGGTCGCCTTTGAAGCGATCCCCTTGTAAACGCCCTAGCATCGCGCGTCGAGGTCCGCAGTCTCAGCCGCCAATGCGTCCGCGTTTCCACGTCGTCCGAGTGCGCCTCGCAGCTCCGCAGTCTCAAGAAATTTCCCGAAGAGGTCCGGTACGTCGCGTGAAGGGCGTTCATCGTCCTGGCCGTCCTGTCCCATCGTGAAAAGCGCCAGATTTGCTTCTTGAGTATTCATGCCTCACCTCGTTTTCAGCTCTGACCACGCTTTCAAAATTCGGCTGCGTTCCGCCTGCAACACCGTGAGTTGCCGCAAGAGTTGATTCCAGTGCTCGCGGGCTTGAGCTGCTTCCAGCACATCGGTGCCGCGCGTAATCATCCGACCGTCAACGAAACCGAAATTCCTTGTCCGAAAAGTCCGCATCGCTTCGGTGTGAGAATCGAGGGCAACGTTCGCGGCGGCGAGCTGCTCGAGCAGGAGTTGCTCGGGATCCGCAACAATCAGTTCCGGCGTTGGCGGCGGCTCCGGCGTTCGAAAAATGTTCGAGAAGAAATTCACGGCTCGGATTTCAGTACGGGGAGTATGCGAGCGCAAGAAAATTCGACGGCGTCCGATAACTTTTTTTGCCGTTCGCATGCGTTCCGTGGTTTCATCCGGGGATGCCTCACGAATGCAGCGTTTGCAATTCGCCGATCCTTCGCGAAATCAACGATGCTCTTGCGAAAAACGAACCGCTCCGGTCCATCGCAAAACGCTCGGGCTTCAGTCGGGCCGGTTTGTCGCGCCATGCTCGACGCTGCATCGGTCGTCAGCGCGTCGAACTGCACGGTTCCATGCTCGGCGACCTGGCCAACGGTGCCAAACTCGTAGTCGTCTACCCCAACGAACGCGGCGAATACATCGATCCGCCCGGAACCACAGAATTCGATATCGCTTTGGAAGTTCACTACGACCCACCGTTGCCGCCCAAACCCATTCAGAAACCCGCCGAAACCACTCCGAAGTAGCCCTGTCTCACCTTCCACCCAGCCGCGAGACTGTCTCGCCTTGTCTCGCGCCTGTCTCGCAAGACTTTGTGGGCGCAATTCGATGATTTTGGCCGACCGATGCCGAAAGTTATGAGTGAAGCGGATTAGTGCGAATAGGAAGCTCGTAGGACTCTTGAAACGGTGATCGCAGCCTCGCGGTGTCCCGGCGGTGTACCTGACAAACAGATTCAAGCTAACCTATTCTATACACGTGCTTTGATTCATAGACCTTCTGGCCAGTGAGCAGAGAGCAAGGCAAACCTCGTGCGAATGTAGACTGTGCGCGTGCTATGCGTGCGGCATTCGGGCTGCAATTGCGACCGCGGGCATATTCCACGGGCCTTCCAACGCTTCCCGCTCCTACCAGTGGCCGGGTGCTATCCCGAAGTCTCGCTTACGACCACGCGCGAGCTTTTTTTTGAAATCCTTCGCGTCCAGACAAACCGATTCCCCTGCCAATCTTGAGAAGCTCTGCGATTCTCAGATGAGCTGCGTGCCAGCCCGTGCGTCCAGTTTGCCAGTGCTGGACCGTTGCTTCCGGCTAACGAGTACGCGCCGATGAGATTGCCTATGGACCAGGACGTATCGGGTGAAACGACGCGCGAATCAAAGCACGTCGAGTGCAGGATCGACTAACCTGCCCGTTGCCTGGGATGCGATGGCGAGTCGCACGCCGGTTTCCGTTGCACGACCTTGCTACTCTCGGGTGGTTTGAGCGAAACAGAGCCGCTCGGGTCAACCGAAGCCGAAGACCCGCAAACGGCGCGACGGTGAGAAAAATCAGGCGGGGGAAAACTGAGGCGGTTCTCATTGCGCTTGACACGTCTTTCCGGTTGCGCGATGATTCGTTCACTTTCCGATTCAGTTTTCCACTGCCGCTCTCTTCCGGGGGCGCAGTGTGCCCGCAGAGATTCACAAAGAAGATATGCGAACACAATCGCAAGATATGGGGTTTAGTGAACGCGTCCTACGAATCCTCACGCGTCCATTCGCGTAAGCGCACATCCAACGAAAACCACTATTAGTTGCGCTTACGCGTAACACGGCGTTTTGAACGAGTGTTACGAAATGTGTTACGAAATTCCCGCTGAGTTCTGTACGCCCGCTGCTTTTCTGCATTGCTGATGTACTTACGGGGACGCCCGGGTGCGCGGCGTATGGACGTGAGAGGTAGTTTATCTCTGCGGGAGATCAACACAGTGATAGCGGCGGCGACTTCCTTCACGCCGAATTGATTTTCGAGGTTCCGAATCTGCTGATCGACGTCAAGCGCCGCGTGTTCTTGCATTCGCGTTTCATTTCGCCGCTTCGATTAACTGCGAAAACGTTCTCACCGCGGCGCGCGCCGCCGCGGTCCGCGCTTCCGATTGCCGGGCACGACCCTCGATGCCTCAATGAATGCCTCTAAATCGGCGGCGCGGTAGCGTACCTTGCCCGCGAGTTTGAGATAGGCCGGACCACGCCCGCGGGTTCGCCACTTGTTCAAGGTCTGAGGTTTTGCAAATAGCCGTTTGGCGGCTTCGGCTTCGGTGAGCAAGACATTCGAATCCATTTTCTGTCCCTCCGGTATACACAGATTCTACGGTCGGTTTTTGGGCGGATTGACAAAACTTAGCGTGGGAATTGCGGAAAAACCGCAAAAAGACGGGGCGAAATCGCTATTGACACGGTTCTGGAAATGGCGAGAAATCCGCTTATGCGGTGAGGACGCGCTGCCGTTTCGGGGCTGCGAGTCTCGCGCGGCGCTTTGCCGCCTTCATCATTTCGACCATTTTCGCTTGGCCGGTTTTGCGGGCCGCGCGTGTCGATTCATCGCAGAGTTTGGCGTAGACGAGGGTGCTCTGCATCGAGCGATGTCCCAACGCGGCGGCAATTTGTTGCAAGCTAACACCGTGAATCGCCATGTAGGACGCGACGGTTCGTCGCAAAGAGTGAATGCGAATATGCGGGATCCCCGCCCGCTTGCGGAAAGCATCCCACGGTTTTTTCAGTTCGATCAAATGCCCGGTCGCACCAACACCAGGAAAGACATAGATTGCGCCCTCAACCTTTTCGGACTCTCGACGCTTAAGGACTTCGAGCGCTGCAGGCAGCAATTGCACGTTGTAAGACTCGCCCGCTTTCGGAAATGGTACACGCCAAGTTTCCTGCTCGAAACTGACATCCTGCCAGCGCATCGAGAGGATATCTCCGCGGCGCGCACCCGTATTCATTGCCACGATGAGGAAGTCACGCAGGTCCACGTGCTTCTCGTCGTCGAGCGCCTTATTGAATCGAACCAGCTCCGCGGGTTGTAGGTATTCTTCGCGCGCTTTTTCTTTGTGAAGGCTCACAGATGTCGCGGGATTCGTAGCTGGCCAAAAATTTATCTGACCGTCGAGACTCTCGGAACTCCAGTTGAAAACCGCGCGAACAAACTCTACAGCTCGGTTCGCCAGGTAGTGCCGGTCGCCGCACGCATTCTTGACCGTGAGCACATCCTTGACCGTGATCGCATCCAGCTTTCGGTCCAACCATTCGGAGAAGTGTCGCTTCAGCATCCAGCGAACCTGATACTCGGCCTTCGCCGGGTTGTTTGCTTCGGGCGCGACTCGATTTGCGATGTAGCTCTCTACCAATTCGCGGAACGTCGGCACGCCCGCGGGCGCGCGCCGCGGCTTTCGCTCAAACGGATTTGCGGTCGCGTATTCCGATTGCTTCCAAGCAGCGGCCTTCCCCGCCCATGTTTTTGCTGCCGTGCGAGCGTCGGCGACACTCACAGAGGGAAACTCGTCCAGAGCGCGAAACACTTGCTTGCCATTGACCTTGGCGCGCCAAAAAAAGGATTTGCGCCCGCCTTCAGCAATGGAACCAACGCGCACACCAAAGCCGGTCACCTCATCATCGAGCACCTGAATCCGTTTCTTAGCGGGAACCAACTTGAGGACGGCCTTTTCCGTGAGGTTCATGGGCTTTCTCCCGGTACACCGCTGGTACACCTGAGACCGTCTTTTGCGTCTTTTTGCGTCCGCACATTGGCCTTCAGGTACACCGAGAGTATGACTAAATGTCTCTTTTGTCAATGAATTGTCTTTCTGTGGACCAGAACGTCTTGCAGACCGCTTTGCCTACGAACCAGAAGGTCGGAGGTTCGACTCCTCTCGGGCGCGCCATTCTTCGTAGATTGCAAGCCGTTCACAACTGTTCCTGCGTCATTGTAACCGAGTCGCTAACGGCGTGAGCGAAGCTGCCACAGGTCGCAAGTCGCCTAGAAAGACCAGCCAATTCCCGAACTGAATCCCAGCTCATTCTTCTTTGCCGTTACGGGTGGTTGGCTGTCAAAGTTATCCCAAAAACTGAAAGCGAGATGAAAGTTGTTTCGCAACTTGATTGTGAGCGAATTGTTAGTCGTCACCCGCAGGCGACCATTATCTGTCAGCCCCGGAAAAGCCAGCACCTGAGAATCGAACTCTCCAAAGTTGAAGCGAACATAGTGGTACTGCAAACCCGCTACCGCTTCAATATTCTGGTCCGATGACGATTTCGCCGTGCTATCAAAGGACTCATTAATAAAGACGACGCCGCCAATCCACGAGAGATTGCTATTCGTCGTTCGTTTCAAATAGCGGCCATACGCACCGCCAAGCGTTGTCCGCAGGTTCAAATCTTGCTGGCTGCTGTGAAGAAAATCGGATAAAGCCAGAACATAGGAGTTTCTGTTTAGATATTTCGCAAATATCGTCTGCAAATCTTGACGATTCGTTTTGGATCCTCCCGACTGCCCTCCAAAGGTGCTATCGAAAGCTGTCGCAGCCTCCCATCCTGTCGTCTTATATGCAGCACTTGTGTCAGCGTCCAACGTCGATTGACTATTCCCGCTTGTAAAGCTGTAACCGAAATCGATAGAACCCTGAAGCTGTCTCCAGAAAGTAGGCTTGCGCGTGTCGATGGTCGTGATATCGGTCGAGCTGAGTTGCACTTCCTCTGTTGCTTCGCGGATCAAAATGTCGTTTGTCTTCCCTGGCTCTACGGGTACCTTCTCAATCTTGCCTTCCAGTCGACGACCGTTGTTTAACGTAATTCGATAGGTAGCTGTGCTTTGCACCGACTGAACTTGACTCCAATCCAGTCCGATATTACCGGACACATAGTCCGTCTCGATGAACAGCAGACCGTTTTCGAGGCGCTTCACTTCCCCGGTAAAGTGATCACCGTTGTTCATGATGACTACGTCTTTTCGCTTGGCTTGAGCGGAGACACAGGTCAATGCGACAACAGGCACCAGCAGAACGATCCGGCATACCAAAGAAAACGGAAGTACTCCTAATCTCATGTTTGGCTCCTACAAATTGCGGCGCCCGCGTCCGAAAACGGTCACAACAAACTCTCTGGTCGCTTGGTTCTCACGCGACCGATCTAAAAGTAGAGACTCAGTATCAAGCCTGCGGAGTTTACCTGCTGATTTGGGCTTTTGCCCGTGTTGTTCTCATGCTCATAGTACGTGTCGAACTCGGCGTGCTTCCCCGCTGGGAAAATGCAACCCGCGTACAGTGCGGTGGTGCTCCACTTCTCAAATTTACTCTCGTAAAAGGCCTCGGCACTTACGTAGGGAGCCGGATGATAGGAATGAATCGTGATTCGATGCTCCACCGTTAGTTTGTTTCGATACCGCCAGGTGAAATTTCCCTTGGACCAATCAAGATCGGCGCGGTTTCTGTCCGAGATCAGAATCCGCCCTTTCATGGGGATGTGAAAAGTAACCACCGGTTCCATGCGGTTCGTCGGTGCGCTGTCCGGCGTCGCCAAATACCGGTATCCGATTGACACGACGAGTGGCCTTGATTTGGCAAGATCGAGATCGAACTTGGCGAAATCTTTCAGCTTCAGCAGCGGCTTCAAGTAAAACGATATGCTGGGCCCCAGCTCTGCTTGAGTGGGCTCGCCGCCTTCCCTCGTCTGTTTTGCTTGAAATTCGAATCGAATATCGGAATGGAGTTGTACATACGCGTCGACTTCGGGCAGAAATTCTGTCGATGAACTTTGCGCGAAGACGGGCACACACGGACACAGCACGAGAAACGACGCAAGCAGAAGCTTCGAAACCGAGGGATTTCTTAGAAATCTCTTCAGTCCCACGAGAGCAAATTGCAAGAGCAGCTCCAGGTTAAGTCAGATCCTAAATCATGAGATGAGTCGTAACCATCGGCACTCACCGAAGGCGGTCCCTTATTGCGACCCGTGAGGGGATGGATCCTTCACGCAACGGAAACCAAGGTGATTTGTCCCCGTGCTAACTTCACCCTTGCCCCTCGTCCCTACCATGTACCTTGAGCAATATTGATCGGTGCATAGGAACGATCCTCCGCGATGAGTCTTCTTGCGTTCATTCGGCTCCGCTGGATCATATGGATTCGCGGGACCTTTCGGGTTTCGCGCCACGCCGCCCGCGTTCGTTAATTGCTCATAGTAGTCCGGGCGGTACCAGTCGCTCGTCCATTGCCACACGTTTCCGGCCATATCGAATAGCCCATACCCGTTAGGAGGGAACCGCCCGGCTCCGGTGACCCCTATATATTTATCTTCACCGGTATCCTTGTAGGGAAACGTCCCCTGAAAAGTATTCGCCATCCATTTCCCTTTCGGTCGAAACTCGTCGCCCCACACAAACGGCTTGCCAGTAAGGCCGCCCCGCGCCGCGAATTCCCACTCAGCTTCTGTCGGCAAACGCTTTCCAGCCCATTTCGCATAAGCCACAGCATCCTCATACGCAACTTGTACAACCGGGTAGTCCGCTTTTCCCAGAATGCTGCTATGTGGGCCTGCGGGATGGCGCCAGTCCGCACCATGGACGTAAGCCCACCATTTATAGTGATCATCCAGGGAAACCGCGTGATCGGGAGGCGAGAAAACCACGGAACCTGCCACAAGATTCTCTGGTGGCGC
>Ga0210388_10001156_pt1 | contig 20877 bp, 24 predicted proteins | sample IncBWC19OmetaG_FD_155485 | JGI IMG/M metagenome (GOLD analysis project Ga0210388, IMG submission 155485) | Forest soil microbial communities from Barre Woods Harvard Forest LTER site, Petersham, Massachusetts, United States - Inc-BW-C-19-O ... | reverse complement strand
AGTCAATTGCCATCGTAAGGAAAGGTAGACTGGCCTGCCCCGCATGCGGTAGAGCAGCCGCCACACCGGGCGATTCAGCCAAGAGCAACGCCCCGTACATCGCACTCCATATCCCCAGCCATGCAAAGAGGCGCCCTCCACTCTGACGCCGGACCGCAGCAAAAGAACAGGCCACCAGCCCGATGAACACAAAAATCGTTCCGGACATGATGCCGACGACTTCGTTGCGGATCGTGGGCAGAACCTGCGCGTGCAAACGCACACCTCCGGACCACCGCCAACATAGCAGAGTAGACCTTTTCCCCGAATGAATGCCGAAGAAGCCGGCGCGCCGAAGGCCCTCCCATCTGTACCTGGAAACCGTTCGCAGATGGCCGGGGGCCGCGCCTTGACGCTGGGTGGCAGGTCGACGAGCCAAACTCTGTCAAGTTGAAGTATCGTTCAACTCACGCGCCAGATTTTCAATAGATTCCTATTCCTCGAAGTGAGAAGCAAGACGAGCGGTTCCGGGGCAAGCCAAGCGTTAGTCCTTGGTTATTCGCTATTCGTCCTTAAATACTCCTAATTCGCTGTGGAATCGATGCTTGGTGTCATCGACCTCGAGCCGATTCTTGAGGACCAGTTTTGCTTCCTCGACGGCAGCCCGCAATTCCGGATGCCTATCGACGTCGCTTAAAGATAAGACCGCATTGGCCATGCGCCATAGGCAGTTCTCCAATTCAGTGAGCCGCTTCACCACCTCGGGCGCGGACGTCTGCGCTTTGACGTAGGTATCGAGTGCCACTTCGCCCTCGATCTTCTCTATGTATTCGGTGATGGTGGTTTCGCCGTCGTTAACTGGATGGACGACGCGCGGAACGATGCCTGCCAGTGGATTCGGATTCGGCATGCACAGGATTATAAATCAGAAATCTGTCAAGTGGAAAGTCCTGCGAGAGCCTTGGAGAGCCTTGTGAAGCGAGCGATCCCACTCATCCGGGCATACACGACTATGATGCAACACCCTAAGCTTGTTGATCGTGCAGTCGTACCGTACCCGCACTGAGGCGGACTCGGCCAAGGGCGCGCTCAAAGACGCCGGCATTCAGGCAAGTATCCAGGCTCATAAAGAAGCAATGTTCGGCGAATGACGGCACCTTGAAATTGGGTGGCCTACCCTCGCGGTTTTCCTTTTTGCCATGCCGTGCGCCGCGCACCGCCCGACTGCGCTGCTTGGCTGGTTTATTGAGGCGGCGCGCCCAGGAAAAGGATTCCGCTCTGGTCGCTGAACACCGAGAAAAGACCATCGCCGTCCTTGGTGTCATGCAACGCGATCATAAAGGACTTTCCATCCGGGGATGCCAGCAGATCGAGGTGATAGCCTGGGATTACCTCTGAACTCGGCGAAACCTGCAGCTCCTTCACCAATCCGCTGTCGTAAAGTTCCGTCCACGAAGCGAAGCGGCCGTGACTGATATTCACGTTGTACAGGACCTCGGCTGTATTGATGGCTCGAACGAGGTTGATGGCTTTCTGGCGGTCTTCCTGGCTAGGCGATTTCTGGTCCTGGGCGCGCGACGCAGCGGAAAGCGCAACGAGCAGAAGGACCACGGCACTGATGACTTGAAACCGCGATATACGCATCGATCTTCCCTCCTCAAGCGTGCCCGCCAAGTACCTTCGGGCCTACTCTCAGTCTACATAAGTAGACTTAATTGTCAAGCGACCGCGCCATCGCGCAGCGACTGAGGAGCTAAACAATCGCAAGGAGGATCCATCGTTGCGCTTATAATCCAATCATGCTGCGCTTCAACATAATTCCGAGTCCGACTTCTGCGGTTGTGCTCAATCGCTATGAGAAATCCCTGTTCCCCGAGTTCGCCACGCTCTTTGAAACTCCTGCGCCGTCCTTCCCTCTCCGTCATTTCGCCCGCGACCCGCAGGAGGCGTCAATCGCTCTCATACTGGAAAACCGCTCGGAAAACCCCATTACTGCATGGCGCTTCAAGTGGCAGATGATTGATGCTTCAGGGCAATCACGCTCCAGCACCAGTTCCAGCGATAGCTATGCCGTTGACATCTTCCGCCCCGTCGCCCTACCCGGTTCGCGCCACCTTATCACTCCATCCGGATCCGTCAGCCAAGCTTCCCTGAACCTCATCCTCGCTGGCAGCGGCTTCATGACATCCCGCTGCGCCACAAACAGCTCTCTCTCTGACCTCGTCGAACTCACGTTTGAAATTCAGTTGATTCTCTTCATCGACGGCGAAATCGCCGGTCCCGACCCCGACCACTTTGCCTCCGAGCTCCAGGGCCGAAGAATCGCCGCAGAATTTGTCGCCAAACAGATTCACCTGGCCCGCGCCGAGGGACGCGATGTCACTCCCGTTCTCACCGCTCTCGCCGAAGCCCCCGCCCTCGGCACTCTAGCTCGACAGGGTGACCCTCTATTCCGCTCCGTGCGCCGTTACGCCAGCGATTTTTTGCGGCATATGCACCACAAAATCGGCAACCTCGATATGGCCGAAGCCAAGCTGCGTCACCTCGAAAGCCGCCCCACTCTCCCCAATTTCTATCGCCGTTCAGCACATGCCGAATAGTAGGACGATCCCGATACCGACTGTCCGGTAACGGCGTTCGGAAGCCGCCCCAGGAGTACAACGCCAGGCCAATGGGATGTGTTCTCGGTGAGCAACTTGCGTGCCTTATGAACGTGGCGATTTCTACGTGTAGCGCTATGGCTTTTGCGGGTATCTCGGCGACGCACCCCAGCTTCGCCCATCAGCCCCAAATGCGTCTTGATGCGTTACTGTTGCCAGAGACCTGCCCAGACAGATTTGCTGATTCTAAAGGACTTATCATCAAATCTCGACGTAACGGGCATCTGCCTAGCTGCTATTGGGATCGCATCCACCTCTGCCTAGGCAAGAATTGCTTCGACCTTGCTCCACTCACGCCAAGCTGAAAAAAGCGACCCACAACAGGGTATCTCTTTAAGAACGTATGGCCTTAGCTCGCCGGCTCGATCGCCGGGATTGGGCGAAAATGAATGCCAGGCTGCCCAACTCGCGCTGCGAGCTCTAACGCCAGAAGGCGGAAAAGGCTCCGAGCACTCCTTAGCGGTGACGGCTGGCAGAAGAGAGGTTGCTCGTGCTTACGGACAAGTCGGCCGAGAAACTACCGGTTCCAAAGGGAAAAAACAGGAGAAGCGACCGTTACCCGGTAGTTGTTCCAGTGAAGGTGAAGTGGTTAGAGCCTCGCGGCGCAGGTGTCATCGAGTTTGCTGAGGCCAAAGAAGTCAACCAGCACGGCGGGCTGCTCGATATGAGAGGCCGCCCGGCTATTGGCAGCGTTATCGAGCTGACCAATCTCGCGTCCACTAAAACAGCCTCTGCGCAGGTGGTATCCCTGCGTCCCTCGAAAAAGAGCGAGGTGTTGAGAGTGGCCGTCGAACTTCTTACTCCCAGCGAAACTTTCTGGGGCCCGACGTTCCGGTTGAAGATGGCGATCCTCAGCTTGCTGAAAGTGGAGGAAGCCATCCGGTCGGGTGGGATGGATCCCCGCGTGCTTCGTGAATTCCGCGACGCCGTCGATCATGTACGCAAAACCGCCTGGGCTCTTCAAGAATTGCAGGAGCGCCAGATCCAGCAACGGGATACCGCCACGGTGCGCTCCTTGCTCACCGAAGAGCGTGTCCGCCGCGCCACCCAGCTCAGCAATGCGCTGGCTTCGGATTTGGACTCCCGTGAAGTGACCGACGGCACCATCGGGGCCGCGGATCTTTTTCGAGCCATCGAAGGCCTCTATCTGCGTTTCGTAAGCTTGTTCAAGATTCGCGAATCCCGGTAGCCGCTCTCAGCAAAGAATCCCTCAGAAAACACAGATAGAAGCTTGTATCACAGCGTCTTGGCATTCGCCGGGCGGTTTCCGCCCTTTTATTCTTCTTCCTTTGCGTCCAGCTAAACACAGCATAGGATGTGGCTCATCGTATTCTTACCGTTGCGAAAAGGAGCGCTCTGTGCACCTCCACAATCTCAACTGGCTCGCTGTTATTGTCGCCGCGGTTTCCACGATGGTTGTTGGTTTCCTGTGGTATTCACCAATACTTTTCGCGAAGCCCTGGATGCGCGAAATGGGCTATGACCCGGATGACAAAGCCAAGATTCAGGAAATGCAGAAGAGTGCCGGCCCCGCCTACATCGGTTCTTTCCTCGCCAGTCTGGTGTCCGCCTTCATCCTGGCGTTGTTTTTTCACTGGCTTCACGTGCAAAGCCTGCAGTTGGGCTTGATGGTTGCTTTTCACGTGTGGCTCGGATTTGTCGCGACGGTGCAACTGACCGGCGTCCTGTTCATGAAACAGAGCATGAAGCTTTTCGCCATCAACACGGGATACCAACTGGCCTGCTACCTCGCCATGGGCAGCATCCTGACCCTTTGGAGATGATTGGGTTTACCTGGCGCTAGCTCGCGGGCAATTCCATCACACGTACGACAGCGGGCGCGAGGGTGATATGCCGCTTGCCGGTTTGGTACCACGCTCAAATCAGGCGTACGCAAACTCTCAACGAACAACTAACAATTAGAAACTCAAGACACTCCGTTTTTCCCAGAATGGTCATGGTTGGCCACAACAACTAAACTGACGCTCGCCCCGAGGCCACACTGCTCACAACCAAGCGTTTCCGGTTGATCAGTACTGTTCGATTCGCCGATGGTTCCCGATTCTGCTACGCTGGGCCGATCAGCAATCGATGAGTTAAGGGGAGACAACGTGCCAGTCGTGGCCGGAGTGGATCTGGGCGGAACTGCGATCAACTATACAATCGTAGACCAGCAAGAGAAATTCCTTATCAGCAGTCTGTGCGAGCATCCCGCGCTTTCAAGGCAGGGACCTGAAGTCTGCCTTGGCCAGATTGCAGACGGTCTCAAGGTCGCTGTCGAACAGGCGGGGGTGCAACTTGCGGACGTGGTAGCTGTCGGGCTGGATACTCCGGGTCCGGCCAGTTCGGCAGGCCAGCTCAGCGCACGGGGTTCCACGAACTTTGTTCACCCGCAGTGGGCAGGATTCGACATTCGCGAGGGTCTGGCACACAAGCTTGGCAAACCCGTCTCCTATTTGAACGATGGAAATGCAGCGGCGCTCTGGGGGCACTACACGATCTTTGGTGCAAACAGCCGGGAGACCTCGGTTTCGACCATCATCGGGACCGGCAATGGTGGCGGCGTCATTCTCGATGGCAGCGTGGTGAAAGGCAAAAATGGGTTTGGCGGAGAACTGGGCCATGTGTTGCTTCCGTATCAAAGTATCGCGGGAATTGCTGGGATGAAACCCGAATGCAACTGCGGTCGGACAGGGGACCTGGAATCGCTTTGTTCTCTCACTGCGATCGAAAGGAATTTGTTGCCGTATTTTTTGCCGCGATACCCGGGCCACGATCTGGCAAAGATGGACGGCCACCAGTCAGCCAAGCAAGTGCGAGGTCTCGCGGACAGGGGTGATGCAATGTGCAAGGAGATTTTCCGTGTCCAAGCCCACGCCCTGGGACTCTTTTTCGACGAAATGGTCAATACGTTCGACCCAGATGCGTTAATGGTTGGCGGGGGCGCCCTGGAGGCGAGCCAGGAGTTCCAGCGCTGGTTCTTGGAACAGATCCGCGTGGGCATGCCTGCCCAGCGGGAGGAGCAAGCCTCTGTCCCCATCTACGTTATGCCGAATGGCGATACGGCTGGGGCGCGAGGGGCGGCTATAGAAGCACTAAGACTCGCCAGGCAAAGCGGCCTCATGTGACTATCACGTTCCGCTTGGCTCTAGTCGGTATCCCGTTCGAGACTGGCTGCGAGTGGCCGACCATCCATCCACACGAGGCAGTTGCTCACTAGGCTTCGTTTCCGGAATCCTATAAAACAATCCCGACCCGAAAGGGAGGCTTTCGCATATGAGCAAAGTACCAATCTCCGCGCGCCTGTTTCTTCTGGTCATGCTTTTTCCCACCGCGATCGCGTTCGCGCAAGCACTGTCCGAGCGGGAAGCAGCTCTTGTACGCTCGATCGATGACGAGGGGCCTGCGGCCGTTGCGTTACTCGAGAGGATAGTCAACGTCAATTCCGGGACATTCAACACAGTCGGTGTCTTGGAGGTCGGCAAAGCATTAGAGAAAGAGTTCCAAATGCTTGGCTTCGCAACTCGATGGGTACCAATGGACTCGGTTAAGCGCGCGCCGTCGCTGGTCGCTGAACACAAGGGCACATATGGAAAGCGCGTGCTGCTCATCGGGCATATGGACACGGTTTTCGAGCCCTCCAGCCCGTTTCAGAAGTTTGTGCGCACCGGGGACTCAGCCACCGGCCCGGGTACTTCGGACATGAAAGGTGGAATTGTCGTGATGCTGTCGGCGCTCAAGGCTCTAAAAAGTGTTGGCGCCTTAGATGGCGCCAACATTACGGTCTTCCTCACCGGCGACGAGGAATCGGCGGGCGATCCCACAGAGGTCTCGCGAAAGGAGTTTGTTGAAGCCGGCAGGAATAGCGACTTCGCTCTCTCTTTCGAGCCGCTTCTAATCCAGGACGGCAAAGACTACGCAACGACAGCGAGGCGCGGCGGCACGAGGTGGGACCTTCGCGTTCAAGCGAAGTCAGGTCACTCCAGCCAGATATTTTCCGAGTCAATGGGAGACGGCGCCATCTTTGAGCTTGGCCGCATTCTGACTCGATTCCACGATACGTTGCGCGAACCCAATATGACCTACAACGTTGGACTGGCTCTTGGCGGGTCCAATATCAAACTAGAAGCCAGCGGCGATTCCTCTGTCTCGGGCAAAGTGAATATCGTGCCGGGAGAGGCCCGCGCGATTGGCGACATTCGAGCGCTTTCCCCTGAGCAGCTCGCGCGTGTCAAGGAGAGGATGCAATCCATCACTGGACAAGAAAACCTTCCGGGCACAAAGGCGGAGATTACTTTTCACGATGTGTACCCGCCGATGGCTCCCACTGCTGGCAACGCCGCGCTCCTAGCCAAACTGAACGAAGCGAGCCGGGCGCTTGGAGCTCCCGAGTTGCGACCGGCCGACCCGATGCTCCGCGGCGCCGGCGACGCTTCGTTTGTTGCTCCGTTTGTGGCTGTCCTTGACGGTCTGGGAGCCCCGGGAAGCGGTATGCACGCTCCAGGCGAATCCGTGAACCTCGCGGGCTTACCCCGGCAGAGCAAACGGATAGCCCTTTTAATTTATCGGCTGACCCGAGAGTCTCCCCTCTAGCCGCAACCGCAAAGCCCCAGGAAGGCGTACTAGTCAACGCATCAACGAATTTCCAAACACTCACCCTCGATAGATGCGAAACAACAATTCGTCAACCACAAGCTGTTTTGGAAATAGAAGTCGCAAGCTGGCCGGCCCTAAGAGCATCGACAAACTCATCCTGCAACTAGAACAAGATACTCCATTCTTACGCTGCACGAGAGGCTGTTTTGTCATGGCTCTGCTGCTTCGTTGTTAAGCAGGATAATCCGGCAGCCGGGCATGCCGGTTTTCTCGCAGTCCTGCAGCGCGGCCTGCGCAGCGGCGGCGGCGGAAGTCGCTTTGAAACGATAGGACCACGTGCCTCCAGGAGCCATGGCAAAGGCCTTCTGGTTGGGTTTGGTGAAGTACTGAGCAAAGGCACTTTGCGTCTTGCCATGCGCTCAGGGGTGATGAATATGCGCGAGGCGATGCACTTCACTCTCACGCACCCAGTGAGCACCGTCATCATCGGATGCGACAGTATTCAGCAGCTCGAGGAGAACGTCCAGATCGCGCGCGACTTTACTCCACTTTCTCACTCCCAGATGGTGGCGCTTAACGAGTTGGCGGCAGCCGTCGCGAAGCAGTCGCTGTTCTTCCGATTTACCGACCGTAGCAAGGGCTGAGCAAGGAAACGCTGAGCAAACAGCCTCTTGCACCCCAGTTTAGGTTCAACCGTGATTTAGTTTCGAAACGGGTCCGACCCATTCCCCGAGTCCAATTTCTCCGCTAGCGGCATGTGCTTTGGAGGCGATTCCACTCGACCTGCTTCCAGGGGTGCAACCGAGGGAGCGTATGATTCGACGAAGGGCACGCACACGGAGGCTGGCGCACTTTGGTCCCAGCAAGGGTCCAAAACCCTCGCGACGTGGGCGCCGGGGCGAAAGAGTAGCTTCGCGTCCGGGTCTGAAAAAAGATCGTTTCAGCTGTCGATTCCGAAGAGCGTTGTTCGACGTGCTAGTAGGGGTCGGGCGTTCGGGGCCAGGCGTTTGACAGGCTTCCGGAGACCGTAACCGATTCGCAGTGCGACTCTGAACTCAAAACAAAGAGAGGACACTATGAAATTCCTGAGCATTTATAAGACGGTCGAGAGAAACGCTCCCCCCTCGCAGGAGGAAATGGCCAGCATGGGCAAACTAGTGGAGGAGGGCGTGAAGGCCGGCTGGCTGCTGGCTACTGAAGGCTGCCTGCCCACCGCTTTGGGGGCGCGCGTCCGCAACTCGAACGGGAAAGTGACGGTGACCGATGGGCCTTTTTCCGAGGCCAAGGAAGTTGTTGGCGGGTTCGCCATCCTTCGGGCAAACTCCAAGGAAGAGGCTATTCAATTAGCGCGGGACTTCCTCGAAGTCGTTGGCGAGGGTGAGTGCGAGCTTCGGCAGATCTTTGAAGCGGACACGTGCGCGCAGAAGGCCGCGACCTCGTAGGCTCGCGCATTGCCGTCCTAAGGACGGGGCGCTTGGTGCGCCGATGTGCGCTTCCCGTTGTTCGACGCTCAAATACAGCCCGGGTTCCGCCCGGAATCCGAGTCGTACCAGGCAGCCTTGGCCATCGAAGCGGGCAGATGGGGTCATCGCTTCCGAGCAGCAGGTTTGAGACAGGCCTCTGGGATGCTCACATCTTCAGCACTGAGCATCCCATTGCCGAAAGCGCACGACTATGGTCTCAGTGATTGTGGGGGTCCTTGTCCTTGCTGTCGTCCCCGTCGTCGTTGTGACGACGCTCTGCGTGGATCTGCCCGCGGATTTCGCCTGCCGGGAATTGTTTCGTGTGGATATTCCCGTAAGCGGTGTTTGATGCCAGTGCGGCTACGACCGCCGCGAAGTCGCCAACGGTTACGTTCTGTGCGGTGGGCCCTACCACGCTTGCCGCGGTGATTGTTCCAGTCACGGTCACCGCTCCTGAAGTGTCGTCAGGGCAGGTTGGGGTTCCCGCGGGACCGTTGCCCAAATTCGAACAAAAGAACACCATGATCCCACCAGCCACGTGCGTTTTGCCGAAATGAATGTGAGACTGCAAGACGTTCGTTAGACCAGAATAGGTCAATGTGTAACTGAGCGTTTGAGCGGTCTTGTCAAGAGTCAGTTTGAGCTTCGCTTGCCCCGCCGACAAGATGGCGCCGGTTTCACCCGCACCCAGACCGCCCACTTCGTGGAAGCCAGAGAACCTGGCGGAATATTCCTGCGCGCGGGCAGGAATTGACAACAGCAAAAGCATGGAAGCGGCCAGCTTTGTGCAGGCCCACAGGCGTCGACTCATGGAACCCTCCCTCGGAGCAGATTTTTGGTGGTGTTAAAGGGACGATGAGCGCGAACTATACAACCGCTCGCCCCACCGCGCCGGAATCTTCGATTTGGAGCTCCGGCTGGTGCATCGTACCCTTCTCCAGTCTTGGACACAACGGACTTGCCACCAGAGCGGCCCTCTGTAAGATCAAGGTATTCTACGATTGCGACTTGCGGCTAACGGACATTGTCATCTAAATAAAATCGTCCCACCTCGCGTACGACGAATGCCACTGCAGGTTTAGCGCCCTACCCGCCGTTCGCGAACTACAGCGCAAGGAATCCAGCATCATCGGCCCCTGACACTCGCTTCCGCATAGCAATACCGATACCGAGTAGCCAGCGTTACGCTTGGAATGTGCCAGAGACGTCGCGAATCGCAAGAGTCCCAACAAAGGCTCACAAAAAAAGGCGAGTAGCTGTACAATGCCGCGTAGTTTGGGGGTTAAACGCGAGCCCTGCCTAAATCCAGCCTCACCTCTCGTAATACCCCAACCCGGCCATCGGCATGATGTTCAGCGTCAGCCATCGAGGGCAGCGGCACGGAGGAACTGTCAGATGAAGCGATTGTCTTCCCGGCCCGTTGCGCGTCGCGATTCCCAACCCAGCCATCTTCAAGTCCTTACAGCGATGGTTCCATTGATTGCGCTCGTGATCCTCACTGCTATCTTCGGCCTCTTTCAGAGACCTGTTCTGGCCCAGGAAAAAACTGCCAATGGAAAATGTCCTCCTCCAACGCGCATTGATGGCACAGTCGAGACGATTCACGGCGTATCTGTTGCCGACCCCTACCGCTGGCTCGAAGATCAGAATAGTCCCGAAACCCGCTCCTGGATTGACGCGCAGGACCGCTGCACGGACGCGGTGCTCGATTCGGTTCCGGGACGGACACAGATCTCCAAGCGCCTCACTGAGCTGATGAAAGTGGACTCCTTTGATCTTCCCATTGAACGTAACGGCTCCTACTTCTTTATGAAGCGCCGCCCGGACCAGGACTTGTACGTCATCTACCAGCGCAAAGGACTTCGGGGCGGCGATGAGGTGCTTGTGGATCCTCATCCAATGAGCGCGGATCATTCCACCAGCGTCAGCCTCAGGGGCGTGTCTCGTGACGGTTCGCTGGCAGCCTACAGCATTCGCGCCGGCGGCCAGGACGAGGTCACCGTCCACTTCATTGATACGGAAACGCGCAAAGAATTGCCCGATCAACTCCCCACGGCGCGCTATGCGAGTGTGTCCATCCAGCCGGATGACCGCGGCGTCTATTACTCCCGCATGACGCTTGAAGGGCCGCGCGTTTACCACCACGTGATGGGAGCGGCGGCGGCCGCGGACACAGAAATTTTCGGAAAAGGCTACGGCCCCGAAAAAATCATTTTGTCCCAGTTGTCCGAAGACGGCCACTACCTCTTGATTTTGCTGCTATACGGTGCCGGAGGCACGCGATCCGAAATTTATTTTCAGGACGTACAAAAAGGCGGATTCGTGAAGCCCATCGTGAATGATCTAGATTCTAAGTTCTATGGAGAAATCCAAGGCGGCGTGTTGTTCCTTTACACAAACTGGAAGGCCCCAAACTGGCACCTCTTCCGCGTGGACCTCGAAACCCCCGCGCGCGACGCCTGGAAGGAAATCATCCCCCAGACCGACACCGCAATCGAAAACGTCAGTCTGTTCGGCGGAAAAATCTTCGTGCAATACGTCCGCAATGCGGTTTCGCAAGTGAAGATATTCGACAGAGACGGAAAGGCTGCTGGCGAAATGGTTCTCCCCGCTCTAGGGGCCGTCACGGGAAATAGCGGAGCGTGGGATCTACAAAACGCGTTCGTGGATTTTCAGTCTTTCAACATTCCCAGCAGCATTTATCGCTACGATGTGCAAACGGGGAAACTCAACGCTTGGGCTGCACCCGAAGTTCCCCTCGAGAGTAGCGCATACACCGTCGAACAGGTCTGGTATGAGTCTAAGGATAAGACGCGCGTCCCGATGTTCCTTTTCTACAAGAAAGGTCTGAAGCGAGACGGCGCCCGCCCGACCTGGCTCACCGGCTATGGCGGATTTGACGTAAACAACACACCATACTTTTACGAGCCTGCGGCCGAATGGGCGGACGCGGGCGGAATTTACGCCGTCGCCAATTTGCGGGGTGGGGGCGAGTTCGGCGAGGCGTGGCACAAAGCCGGAATGATGGAGAAAAAACAGACGGTCTTTGACGATTTTGCCTCCGCTGCGGAGTGGCTGACCGCCAATGGCTATACGAACTCAAGAAAGCTAGCGATCGAAGGCGGAAGCAATGGCGGTCTTCTCGTTGGCGCAGCGCTCACGCAACGCCCAGATTTGTATCAGGCAGTTGTCTGCGAATATCCGCTCCTCGACATGCTGCGTTACCACAAATTCCTAGTGGGGTCATTCTGGGTTCCGGAATATGGCTCCGCCGAGGACCCCGCTCAGTTCAAATATCTTTACGCATATTCGCCATATCACAATGTGAAGCAGGGTGTGAAGTATCCCGCTGTCCTTTTCGTTACAGGTGACGGCGACACTCGCGTCGCCCCGCTGCATGCCCGGAAGATGGCGGCGCGCCTTCAGGCAGCCACAGGTTCTGATCGTCCGGTTCTGCTGCTTTACGACACTAAGTCCGGCCATTCCGGGGGCCGCCCTCTGAATAAACAAATTGAGGAGCACACAAATGTACTAAGCTTTCTCTTCTTGGAGCTCGGCGCAAGCGCAAACTAATGCAATGCCGAAATCGGGCCGATCCCCACATGGCCAAGGTTCCCAAGAAAGAACCGTCAAAATCCGCTCGAGGTTTTAACCAGACTTACGCTGCCCTATTCGCTTGGCCCGCGTTCGCACATAGTGGAACCGGATTAAATAGATATTCTCGCCTCGACCGTGTTTCGCGACCTTAAGCAGGTCCAGAACGCCAAGGAATCCGGACTCGCGCGCCAATTCAGGAGTAATATCTGGAAACCCTATTGGTTGGATCGAATCGACCTGAATCTCGCCTTCCTCCATACGGTACCGCCCGCCTACTCTGACGTGAGGATGCGTCCAGATTCGCACACTGCAAGTGATTTCTCCGCGACGTATTCCTTCGCGCAGCCGTTTAGTGAACGTCATGAAGAAGGCTCTTGGGACTATTGCCGACCAATCTCGGCAGTAATTGATTGGTTGGGTTACCAGACATGTCCAGCTCGTGCATCAATCGGAAGTTTCTCCGACAAGTCGTTCGGTGCCTAATGCTCCAGCGGAAATCCTAAGGCCGCCCACTAGGCGTTAGTTCCTTATTCCCATTTGCGTTAGAAAGTACGCATAGTCAAAAGCAGTTTCGTGCAGCCGATCATAGCGCCCCGATGCGCCGCCATGGCCGGCTGGGTTCATGTTCGTTTTTAGAATCAAAGTATTGCGGTCGGTTCGGAGCGCGCGCATTTTGGCAACATACTTGGCCGGCTCCCAATACATCACCTGGCTGTCATTGAAGGAGGTTCTCACAAGCATATTGGGATACGCCTTGGCCTCGATGTTGTCGTAAGGCGAATAGGTCAGCATGTAATCGAATGCGGGCTTTTCCTTCGGATTGCCCCACTCCTCGAATTCGCCGACGGTCAGGGGCAGAGACTCATCCAACATGGTATTCATTACGTCCACAAACGGGACCCCGACCAAAGCCGCATGGAACAAATCCGGCCGCATGTTCAGGACCGCGCCCATCAACAAGCCGCCCGCGCTTCGCCCTTCGATCACCAAGCGGTCCTTCGAACCGTATCCTTGGGCTAGAAGGTGTTCGGCAGAGGCAATGAAGTCCGTAAAAGTATTTTTCTTGTGCATCATGCGACCATCATCGTGCCAGGCCTTCCCCATTTCTCCACCGCCGCGTATGTGGGCCACGGCCACCACCACGCCACGATCGACCATGCTGAAAATGGTGGAGTTGAAGCCGATGTCATATGACGCACCGTAAGAACCATAGGCGGTCAGATAGACGGGCCCCTTTCCGTCCAGCACTGCGCCTTTCAGATGAACCACCGAGATCGGTATCTTCACGCCATCGGATGCCGTTGCGTAAATCCGTTCCACCTGATACCGCGTGCGGTCATAGCCGCCGGGTACTTCTTTCTGTTTCAACAAGGTAGAAGTGCCGCTGGGAAGATCGTACTCGAAGACCGATTGCGGAGTAATGAACGACTGGTAGCCATACCGGAACTTGGTCGTGTCATATTCTGGATTGGCGTCCGGATAGTTGACGTACGCCGGCTCCGGAAACTCGATGCGGCGAGAATCTCCGGTTTGCAGGTTGGTGACGCGAATCTGCGGCAACCCCTTCTCCCGTTCGTAGGAGATGTAGTCGTTTTTGAAAAAATCCGTATCATCGAGCATGACATCGGCGCGATGGGGCACAACCTCCTGCCAATTCTTGCTGCCGGGATCCGAGACCGGCGCCTTGACCAGGCGGAAATTGCGACCCGTGTCGTTCACACGGATATAAAAGAAATTGCCATTGTGATCAGGATAGTACTCGACGTCCTGTTTGCGAGGTTCGATCAGTTTCCATTCCGCCATGGGCTGGTCGGCGGGAATGTACCGCGCTTCGCTGGTGGTGTGGCTGCCGGAGATGAGCAACAAGTAGGCTTTGCTGCGCGTCTTGTTGGTGCCGATGTCAAATCGTTCGTCTTTTTCCTCATAGATGAGGTTGTCGGGGCCGCTCGTTCCGACAGCGTGACGATACAGCCGATAGGATCGCTTCGAGACCTCGTCTTCAACGGTATAAAAGATGGTCTTGTTGTCGTTCGCCCATGCCACCGAGTCGACGCGCTCGGCGTGATCCACGAGCATTTTCCCAGTGCGCAAATCCTTTACGGCCAGCGTGAATTGCCGGAATCCGGTGTTGTCCGTCGTGTAAGCCAGCAGATTCCCGTCGTCGCTGACGTCAAAAGCCCCCAGGGATATAAATGTCTGCCCCTTAGCGAGTTCATTCACATCCAGCACTATTTCTTCCGGCGCCTCAAGGCTGCCCTTTTTCCGGCAACGAATCCCGTACTGCTTTCCCGCTTCCGTTCGCAGATAGTAGAAATAGCCGCCCTCCTTGTAGGGAACTTCCACGTCAGTTTCCTTGATCCGGCTCAGCATTTCGTCATAGAGCTTCTTCTGCAGCGGCTCGGTGGACTTCATCACCGCGTCCGTGTAGACATTTTCGGCTTCCATATACGCTTTCACGTCTGGATTTTTCTTTTCGCGCAGCCAATAGTAGTTGTCTACCAACTTGCGGCCATTGATTTCGGTGATTTTGGGCTCTTTCTTTGCCACCGGGGGTGCGGGGAGCGACGAAGTCCTGTCTGCGGCGGGCAGAACGAGAACGGAAGTAAGGGCCAGAGAAGCGAAGGCTAGCAGTGCGAAATAGGCGTGTCGGGAATAGAATCTGTTCATCGGAATTTCCTTCGTGAGGTTCGAAAGCAGCACCAATTCTATACCAAGTCGTTTGCGCGGATGATGGGCAAGTAGCTCAGCTTCCTCGATTTTTTGAGTTGGGACAAACGAGAGCCAGATGCAGAAAGGAGTTTATTTACCAACCTTTGCATTTCTTGGAACCCCGGGGCTTGCCGGATTTCTCCGGGTGACCGCGCTGGCCAGGTATTGGAATCGACATCTGCTTTGCGATCAGTAGATAAGCAGTCGAGCACTATCGCAACCACGTGAGCCCGCGTCCAAGCACCAAGATAAACAGCAGGCTGGCGACGGCAGCCGTAGCGATCCACGCACCGCTCCGCCGCACTGGCCCAACTTGCTCCTCCTCGCTGCCGCTCCCGTGCAGCATCATGAAAGGCAGGCTCATCAAGGCTGCATTGGCGCCCAACGTCGAGGGCAGGGCCGACGCTATGACATAAAACAATCCGAAGGGATTGAGCAAGCCCCCGAGTCCGGCAAGAATCCCGTCAGTGAAGTAAGGTGTCCAGCACAAAACTCGAAGTCTTCGCGAAGCATCATGCGGGCCTCGAAATGGTTTCAGTTTGGCGGCTACCACTAGCATTGATGCATAGTACGAAGCCAAGCCAACCAAAACGAGCCCAAGCTGCCACATCCAGTGGGGTTCCGCGCCCTGGATCACTGCTGCCCAGTCACCAAAGTTGAAGACCCCGGAAAACAGGAAGTAGCCGGTGCCGGTAAAGAGATTGCCCGCCATGGCAAGCACCAGGAAATACCGCATCGCCGGCCGATAGCGTTGCGGCCTGAGCAGTAGGAGCCAGAAAATCGCGCCGAAAAGTAGGTTTACCAGCGTGCCGTTCGCCGAGATCCATCGCGTGGCGATATCGCTCTGCAGCGCAACTGTGCTAATGGCGAGGCGATGAGCGCCGCTCAGCCACGCTGTCACGCCATGGCCCAGACCTTCGTGCAGAACATCTTGAAGCACACAGGCGAGCGCCGAGATAGCAACCACCGTGAGCCGATCATCTTTGGTAGGTAAGCTGTCGTCGAACACGTTTTGTCTTATAGAACAGCAAAATTGCACTTAACGAGTGCGTTCCACTCGATCATATGGTCGGCCTGCCGGGCTTGTGGCGCCCGCATCTTTGCGGCGTTTTTCGCAGCCATCCCAAATTCAACTCTTAGGAGACACCCAGGTCCTCTCTTCACTTATACCCACTACGCGCCACGCTCCACCCCAACAACCCGCACGCGACAAACCCAACCGCATTAAGCACCCCATGAAACTCCGCCATCTGCCGAATATTGACAAAGGCCTCTAAGGGGTACTCTCCAACCGCCCAAACCACCGCCAATATCATTCCCGCCGCCACAGACCCGCCCGCCACAAAGAGCAGCCAGCGCCCGGCGGCGTTTTTCGCCGCAATGCCGGCACGGACCATGCCGCCCGCAAGCCCGAATTGGCCCAGCGCGATCAACAGCGCCGCGACCAGTTTAACCCTCGGCCCAAGCATGAAAGCGAGCCCCAAAATCGCCGGCCCGCACACGACCGCAGTGAGCGCGGATAGCAACGCCGCTTTCCAGTGGCTCTCACGGAATCTTTCGTACGTCAGCCCGGCAAGCACAGCGGAAGCGAATCCCGCAAAATGAAAGTGCACGGCGGTCAGCAAAACGATCGGCTCGCGAAACGCCAAAATTTGAAGCCCGGCTCGCGACGCGACCAGCCAAACGCCCGCGACGAGCAGATACCCTTCTCCGGCCGCAAAACAGAATTGCGTGAAAGACTTCCGCCCGGCATTCACAAACCGCCGCAAGCCATCGCCCGCAAATCCGACGCACACCAAAACCCAGGCACTTGCAAACCAGGTAGCCAGAGTTCGGTTGCCAAGGAAGAACGAAACCGTCGTCAGCGAAGCTGCCGTGAACAGCAGGCCATCCCGCACGGCATGGCCTGTCGAAACTCCCGCGCCGCGTATCAAATCTGCGCCGAGCGGCACCACCATCCAAGGCCCAAGCAGAAACAGCACTTCGATGATGCCGAGGTGAACGCGAGGCGCGAAACTGGCAAGCGCGAGAGTCAGCCAAACAGCCGCACCCATCAGAATGGACGGACGCAGAACGCCACGAACTCTGGATTCCTGGCTCATGGCGCGAGCTCAGGCGCGCGGCAGAAAGGCCGCCGCTCCGTACGCCACGGTTAGGAATATGGCCGCCGCTGTAAACGCAATGTCTACAAGCCGATTGGTCCGCCGCAAGGATCGGTCGTAGTAAAGAAGCTGCACGGGCGCGCGGAAGAGCCAGAACACGGCGATCCCCGCAGCAAGAAACCGCCCTAGCCCGTGCCCGCTCGCCAAGTCCGACGCAAATCCAAGCGTCAGCGCCGCGAACAGGAGCAACACGCCAACGATGTACACGGAATGCACCACAAAAATCTGCCGGATAATCGGCGCCACTCGTTCCAGATTCTCCTGATATTTCAATCTTCCAGGCAGGAAAATATTTGCAGAAGCAATCGCGATTTGCACCAAACCCGCTAACCACAGAAGCAGAGGCAGGGCGTTCATGTTGGTCTCCTATCGGGCTCTAAGCTCGCTTGGTCACTTCAGAAACCGGACAACTCACCGCGACACAATTCCGATGCATCGCGATCGAGCGATACCAGCCTCTCAACGCCCCCATCCCTCCCGGAATTCTGCTGAACCACAACAGAGGCCGCGCCCACCAAATCTCGCTCGCCAACGCCACCGCCGCATCCGCTCCTCCAAACTGCCGCCCATCGGAGAGCAAAAGCCGAATCTCGCGCAGCAATTCCTCGCGCGACATGCCAAGCAAAGCGCCAACCCGCGGATCCTGCAAAGGCGCCACCGCAAGTCCTCTGCGTTCCAAAATCGGCGCCACCCATCGCGCAATCCTTGTACAAAACGCGCACTGCGCGTCAAAAAACAACCACCCCCGCGCGTGCCGCCCCTTTCCGTCTGTAAACTCCGATGTCAGCGAAATCATGGCTTTCTTCTTCTATGCGTTCTCTGTGCTCTCTGTGTTGAAAAATCCCCAAGCCTTTCAATATTCTCGGCCGTCACTTCTAACCAGCCTTCTTCCCAAGCAAAGTAAACACCTTGCCTCTCAACTTCCCCACTCCCTTTAGCGCCGTGGTCGGCATTCGCAGCACTTCGTCAAACAACCCAGTCATCACCGTCAAGAATTCCAGCATGCTCTCCAGCCGCTCCCGCGTATAAGGATCCCCTTGCGTGTTGGCCTTCGACTCCGCAACGCACTCCGCCAGCACCCGCAAGGTAGGGTCAATCTCCCGCCGCTTCCGCTCCTCCGCAACGATCCGGAAAATCTCCCAAACATCCTTGATCGACTCAAAATGGTCGCGCCGGTCACCCAAAACATGCACCACCCGCACGATGCCCCATCCCTGCAGCTCGCGCAAACAGGTGCTGACATTCGACCGTGCCACCGCCAAGGTGGTCGAAATCTCATCCGCTGGCAGGGGCATTGGCGAAAGAAAGAGCAGGGCGTGCACCTGCGCCACGGTGCGGTTAATCCCCCATCGGGTGCCCATCTCGCCCCAGTGCAAAATGAACTTCTGGGCTACTGGCGAAAGCGTCGCTTTTGTAGTGTCTGTCATTTCTGTTGTTTCTCTCTATACAGAAAGTACCGTAAAGACGGCTGTCTGTCAAGCCTTTTTTGCCGCTTCGAGTTGGCGAAAAAGCGTTCCTCACACCTGTCCTTTTTCCGCCCTTCCCTGCTATTTACATCCGCTCATCCCTTTGCCAAAGTGTTCAAAGAGAGGACCTTTTGCGCCTGACCTTCGCGAGAAAAAGCCACTCGAAGACAGCAGCGATCAGCGCGCTGTCCGCGCTAGCTCTAATCTGCGCCGTAAGCCCAATAGCTGCGAGGCTCGAAGAAGCTCAGGCGAATTCCCGTGACGACCAGGCCAGCGCTGCCCTCTGTCCCATCGTCTATCCCGACGATCAGTCACCAGCCGCCCGTGGCTACCATTACACGTTCTTCGGCAACGCGTTCTTTATCAACGACGAGGGCTATCTCCTCACAGTCGCCCATGTACTGGAGAACTTTAGCGACGGCGGCCAGGCTTATATTCTCGTGAGCCGCCCAGACGCTCCTTCGCGCCTTCTAAAAGTTGCCGTCATCGCCAAGGATGCGCAACACGATGTGGCTATTCTGCGCGCCTCGCCGAATCCTTTTTCCGGCAAGTACACCGTTGATTTTGTCCCATTGTCGTCCGAGCCGGCTGTTCGAGGACAAGCCGTACTTGCGCTTTCGCTGCATCCGAGAAGGCTTCAGGATGCGCACAGTTTTGAGGCGCAGAGCGAAGATTCGTCGCCGGGGACCGTGCTGTCGTATGAATCCACGCTGCTGGACAAGGCCGGCCCTGCGGCAGACGTCTTCTTGCTCAGCCACCCCGTCGTCAAGGGGCAGAGCGGTTCGCCGGTGCTGGCTCTTGATTCTCGCGCCGCGGTCGGCTTGGTCGAGGGCCTGTGGTTGCGAGGCACCACGCTTTCGCTCGCGAAGTCGGCCCCTCCACCCAGCAACACCCCGGGGGCCGCTATTCCCATTCGCTATGCCATCGCCCTTCTCGAGAAACAAGGCATCTCTTGGCATACCGGGACATCATCATCAGCAGCACCAGCTTCTTCGACTGTCTCGCAGTCCGCCACGGATCGGCCCAAGTGGTAGCAAACAGCTTCGTGTTAAAGGACTTGGTTAGTTAGCCGGCAGTGAAACGCGATTGCCTTCCGAAGCGAGCGGAACTTCGGGGAATGACCACGAGTCGCGGACGGCCGCTCTCTGGGCGCTGCCACACCTTTTCAACTTCCGCGAGCGGGGCAGTTTCTGCTTCGATTTGAGCACCTTTGGCAGCCCACTCCGGAACTTGGTCGATCGCGGCGACGAGAACACCCTGCGAAGGAATTCCGGCGGTTCCGAGGATCGTCAGCGCCGTGCTTCGCAAGACCGCTGCGGAAAGAGCGACAGTGGGCCCGGAGCTCTCTCCTACCTCGACAAGGCGCGTCTCCGAATTCACGGTGGCAAATTCCGGGCGTGTGATGGCGGAGAGAAGAACCTCAGTGGGCCGCCCCCATAGGTAATCAGTTGCGACGTTGAATCCATCCTCCCGGCTTCTTGCGAGAAGGCTTTCCGTAAGTCGTCGTCCGGCTGGTCGAGCTGAATGGTCGAATCGGCTCCAAAGCAGCGCAATTTCTCTGGCGCCTGCGGATTACGGCCGGAAGCGATCACTCGTCCAGCGCCCAGCCGCTTTGCAATTTGCACGGCGAGCTTCCCGGTGACACCGGTGGCGCCCTGAATGAGCACCTTTTCCGCCCTTTGCTAGTTTCGCGCGCTGGCTGAGCGAAAGCAGAGCGGACACCCCGGGGTTCGGAAGCGCCGCGGCCCTCGCATCATCGAGAGCATCCGGCACGGGGAAGCAAAACGCTGATGGAACCACGGCACGCTGGGCCATCGGGCCATAAGTGAAGGAGGTCTCGGCTCGAATCGAGATCAGACCCAAGCCGTGTGGGATTATGCCACTGTTCGCCAAGCGGCGCTGCCCTGACGGCGCTTGGGGGCAGATCAAGAGAATGCTTCCGTTTCATCGTTTTCGCCGACCGTAAGGATTTATTGTCCCGAAATACCGTCTGTGTTGTGCTAAACATGTGGGCTCGAGGAGGTGCGCGATGACACCGAACGACTTTCGCAAACTGGCCCTTAGCTTCCCCGCAACTGCCGAGCACGCCCACATGAACCACCCGGACTTCCGTGTAGCGGGAAAAATCTTCGCCACTCTCGGTTACCCGAACAAAGAGCGGGCGATGGTAAAGGTCACGCCGGTCGAGCAGGAAATGCTCGTGCGCGCCGAACCCTCCGTCTTCACTCCGGTAAAAGGCGCTTGG
>Ga0210388_10001155_pt1 | contig 20881 bp, 14 predicted proteins | sample IncBWC19OmetaG_FD_155485 | JGI IMG/M metagenome (GOLD analysis project Ga0210388, IMG submission 155485) | Forest soil microbial communities from Barre Woods Harvard Forest LTER site, Petersham, Massachusetts, United States - Inc-BW-C-19-O ... | reverse complement strand
ACACCGGCACACGCAAATCAGCCAGACGCAAGGCATCCGCAATGGCTCGTTCTTCGCCGAAGTTGGGCAGCGTCACAATGATTCCGTCAATTCGATCGCGGTTTCGCTTAAACAGATCTGCGCATCGCCGGGATTCCTCACGCGTCTCAACCGCCCCGTACTTGCTCTCTTCCGGAGTGAGAGCCACCACCTCGATTCCGGCCGCTTGCAGCGTCCGGAGCATTTCCTCCCGTCCGCTCTTGGCTAAATGATCGGGGAAAAATCCCCGGTTACCCACGATCAGGCCCATCGTCATTGTTTTCGCCGCCATAAAACTCCCTCTCGAAAGATGCCCTCTCTAGGACTGCCGTCCTGGCGCGAATTTGATGCAATAAAGCCCGCCGATCACCAACAACAGCGCACCCCACCACAAGTTGGCGTGCAGGTTGAAGAGGACTATGCCAGGATGCAACGGAGGATTTATAAGCTGGTAAATCCCCGCACCCAGGATCAGCGCGCCGTTGACGGCCAGCGAGATGCCGATGAAAAACCAAATAGAAACCACGTTGCGTCCGTCGACCAGAAAATCTGGTTACCAGAAAATAATGTTCAGCGCGACCAAAACGACAGCCACGATGGCAGCCCAGAAAATAGGCTTCTGGTACAGAGGGACGTCCCCTATGGCTGGAACTTCCGTCAGTCCGTATACCAAACCAGTTAATTCGCTGTCAGGAGTCGGCTTTGTCGCCAGACTTACCACCACGGTTACAACTACGCAGACAACAAAGGACCAAAGTGCCTGAAAGTAATCCTGGGCCAAGCCTTTGGCGTGGGACGACAGCGCCACATAGCGCAGCGCGGAAGGATCGACTTTCACCCACGTCCACATGCTGATCGAACAGAGCGTCCCGCACAGCAATCCCAAGAATCCGCCAAGCCGGGTCGCCCGCCTCCACAGCATCCCGAGCACAACCGTCCCGAACAAGGGTGCGATGAAAAAGCTGAACAACGCCTGCACGTAGTCCATGATGCTGTGAAATTGCATGACGAAATAAGCGGTGCCGATGCTCACCAGAACTCCCAGCAAAGTACACCAGCGTCCAACGGAAACATAGTGCGCGTCGGTGGCGACCTTGCGGAAAAACGGGCGATAAATGTCATAAGTCCAGACTGTCGCGAAGGCACTCACATTGCCGGCCATGCCGGACATGAATCCAGCCATCAATGCAGTGATGCCCAGCCCGAGAAGCCCGGGGCCGCAATATCGCGCGAGCATGATGGGCAGCACTTCGTTATAGCTGTGTCCGCCGGTGGCCAAGGCCTGATCTTCGCCAACCAGGTGCTCGGGAAGCACGGCCAAGCCAAGCAGTCCTGGCAGAATCACGATGAAGGGCACCAACATCTTGAAGCCGGCGCCAATAATCGGCGCCATTTTTGCAGCTCGCAAATCCTTCGCCGCAAGCACGCGCTGCACCACCAGAAAATCCGTAGTCCAGTAGCCAAACGAGATCACCCAGCCGAGCCCGAACACGATCCCGATCCAATGGATGCCCATGGGATTGTCATCGAAGGATCCGAGAGTGCTCCAGAGATGGGTGTAGCTCTGTCCCGGAAAATTGTGCGCAATCCGCGTCACCACGCCGCTCCAGCCACCTGCCTCAATCAGTCCTATGACGGAGATCAGCAGCGCGCCCAGCCAGATGAGAACGAATTGCAGCACCTCATTGAAAATGGCCGAGAGCAGACCGCCCAGAAATACATAGAGGCCCACCGTGAGCGAGGAGACCCAAATACTGAAATGGATGTCCCACCCCAGCACCACTTTCATGACTAGCGCCATGGAGTACATATTGATGCCGCTCATGAGTACAGTCATCAGCCCGAAGCAAACCGCGGCCAACACGCGGGAGGATTCTCCAAAACGAAGCTTCAGATAGCCGGGAACGGAATGGGTCTTGGAGATGTAATAAAAGGGCATCATCACCAAACCCAGAAAAAGCATGGCCGGTATCGCGCCGATCCAGTACCAATGCGTAGCGAGAATCCCGTATTGATAGGCCGACGCCGCCCAGCCCATCATTTCCAGCGATCCCAGGTTGGCGGCAAGAAAGCTGAGGCCGGCAATCCAGGCCGTCATTTCCCTGCCCGCCAGGAAGAAATCTTCGCCGGTCTTGGTGTAGCTCTTGAGATAGAAACCAATGCCCAGGACCGCGATGAAGTACAAAGCGATGATGGCCAGATCGACGCCGGAAAGTGAAAGCAACCGCGAGGCGTTTTGAAGGAAGATGGCGGGTAGCAAAGGCATGGAGTTGAAGGGGGTCAAGCCCAACGCCATGTAATCGCTTGCATTGGAGTATCGTAGAAGGTCGACGTCATGCCTGTCAAGTTACCTGCCTTTTGCGCGCCGCCGCCGGCGCCGGCCCCGTGGATTCGCGCACTACGAACTCAGGATCGATCACGATCTCGTGTTCCGATGGCGCCGTTTCACCGGATACCGGGATCAGGCAATTGCAGATGATGTGACCGATCTGTTCCCGCGGAATATGCAGCGTCGTGAGCGCGGGATAACAGAATTCGGAGAGCTTAACGTTGTCGAAGCCGGTCACCGACATATCCTGGGGCACCCGAATCCCGCGCTCGCGCAGTTCGCGAAGCGCGCCCACCGCCATCACGTCGTTAACACAGATAATCGCGGTAGGTTGATATCCGGACGAAAGAAGTGCCCGGGTGGCTTGTCTTCCTCCTTCCAGCGTGTCCGCATCGGCCGCTGTCTTAACTTCCAGCGAGGAACTCCTCGCCACGGCATCCAACACCGCTTTCATTCGATCGTTGATTGGACCGAGCGTAGCGTGGTGTCCCACGAAACCCAAGCGGCGATGCCCCAGGCTGTGGAGATAGTCGGTTACTTTATCGATGCCCCGGCGGTAGTTCACGCGAATGTTGGTTATATTCTGCCGGGGCTGGCCGACGTCATAGAAGACCACTGGAATGCGGCTTTCGGTAAGTTCCTTGATCAGCGCCGGCTCCATCTCCGAAACGATGGCAGCCAGGCCAGCCACGCGCCGGCCAATCATTAACCGTATGCTGGCGACAAGTTGCTCGGAACGGTAGTCGGTATTCGCCACCACCACTTCGTATCCGCGGGCATGCGCATCGGACTCGATGGTCTTATAGATATCGAAGAAAAACGGATTCTCCATGTTGGAGGCGATCACCCCCAAAGTGCGACTCTTGCCGCCCGCCAGATTTCGCGCATGGAGATTGGGATGATACTTAAGCTCCTCGATGGCCTTTTCGACGCGAGCGCGGGTGGAGTTCTTTACAACGCTGGCATTGTTCAACACGCGCGAGACGGTGGCGGTAGAAACCTTCGCCCGCCGAGCCACTTGTTCGAGATTCATGTAGAATTAGCTATTTTATCGAAAAGGAGATGCGGGTGACATTGGTTCCGATGTCAGCGCTTACACACCCTTACACAACCTGCCAATACACCGAGTAGCGTTTGTCGAAAATGCGGTTCAGCGGCTGCAGCGTTACATCCTTGGCTTGATTGGTGGTGCGGAACATAAGGGGCTTATCACCGGGCTTGATCCAGGATGAGGGATCTTCGCCCGCCGCACGAAAAGAAGGGACATCGGTGGGATGCCGCCGTACCGCCGGTCCCTCGGGACCAACCACCAATTCTTTCGTCAGTCCATCCGTCCCCAGGTCACCGGCAAGCACCAGCGGACCATAGAGCATCGCTACCAAATGGGAATCGTCCGGCGTGGCTTCAATGCGCAGGCGCATGGGAAGATCCATCTCCACGCGATCGCCACTTTTCCAGGTTCGAAAAATCGCGAGATAACTTCCGGGGCCCGCGGACGCGTCCAACGCCGTGCCATTTATGCGTACCGAGGCACTAGAAGCCAGCCATTCCGGGATTCGCAGCCGCAATGCCAATTGCACTGGCCGATCCGCTTTGATTACCAGGGTGGTCCGCTCACTTTCCGGGAAATTCGTCTCCTGACGCAGGTGAAAACCTTTTTCGGGCCAACTCAACTCCGAAGGGATAAACAGATTCACGAATACGCCGTCACCATCGTGCCAATAGATACTGTCGTTGAGCTTGGAATATTCTTCCACTCCCGTTCCGGTGCAGCACCAGAATGATTGGTCTTCCGTGCCAAAGGTCTTCCAGGCTCCAGGTGTCAGAGACAAATAGTATTGCGTTGCGCCAGTCTCTGGATGGATGGTACCCAGCCGATGGTTGAGCAGCAGGCGCTCATACTGAGCAACATAACGCGGGTCAGCCGACCAGCTGTAAAGATGCCGCGTCAGTTTCATCATGTTGTAGGCGCAGCAGCACTCGGCCGTGTCCGTGCTGCGTTTCAGCTCCTCCGCGAGATGGCGCGGTTGCACCAGCCAGCCTTCATCGTTGCTGGTTCCTCCCGTAACGTAGCTGCGCGCGCTGGTCACTTCGTACCAAAAGAAGTCGGCGACATCGTGGAATCGCATATCGCCGGAAATTTCGTAGCGGCGCGCCGCGCCGATCACTTGCGGGATGTGAGTGTTCACATGCAGGCCGCGGAGCTCATCGCGGCGAAGCGCCAGCGGATTGAAAAAGCGCTTCTTGGTGAACCGGTCTCCGGCCTTGGCCCAGCGATCCTCACCAGTTGCGGCGGCCAGATTGTACAGAACTTCGTTCATGCCGCCATATTCGGTGTTCAGGATGTCCTGCATGTGCTCTTCGGATTTGGATGCAGACCATCCGTCCGCCCAGCCGGACATTCCTTCCAGCACCTGCAGCGCCTGTTTGTTGCCGGCGAACTGATACATGTCGAACATCCCGGCCATGATTTTGTGGATGGTGTAAAACGGCGCCCACACTGGCTTGCGGGCATCCAAACGGTCAAACCATTCGGTGGGAAACGCGCTCAAGTATCCGCCACCCCATTTCTGCTGAACTTTCGCGAGTTCCTCCACCATGTAGTCGCCCTTGGCTTTGATTGCCTGATCGCCCGTTGACGCGTACATCAGCGCGGAAGCCGACAGATAGTGACCGGTGAAATGGCCGCGCAATTCTGCGTCCCTTCCCGGCCCGTTCTTTTCCCAACCACCCAAAGGCTGTGCTGAGGACGGAAGTCCCGCGTTCACGCGAAAGTTATGGAGCAAGCGATCTGCCGGCAACCTTTGCATGTATCCGCGATTCCATTCCATAGCTTCGTGAAACGGTCCGGGGAGCAGCCGCACCTGAGTCATTGGAAAGGGCTGCACCTTGGCCGGCACGTCGCGGCGTGTGAACTCCAGCGTCGCCTGAAACGGCGGCACCTCGGGCGTCGTGCCGTGACGCTGTTCATTGGCCGGTAGCGCCGGTACAGGGGTGGTTTGCTGCGCGAATAAAGGGCCGGTGGCGAAAGCGGCCGCGAAACTTCGACGGCTGAGAGCCCCATTCTTCTTCGGCTCATTCATCACGCTATTTCACCTTCCATTCCTGGATACCGGCCGACCACTTTGGCTGCATAGTTATTTCCAGGCGCATTCCACTTGTAGAGACGGGCTGGAACGCAACGCGATTGTAGCGATCTTTCTCAACTCCATAAGGCTCCACCGCCGCCACCGGCTTCCACTCGTTTCCTTCTTTGTACAGCAGACGCCACGAGGCAGGTACCCGGACCTCGCCTTGGCCGGTGTCATCGAACCAATAGACCTGGCATTCGGATACTGTCGCCGGTTTTTCAAAAGCGTACTCCGCCCATTCGGTTGTTCCTTTGGTTGGCCACCAGTCGAAGTACGACGATGAATCGCTCGATGATGTCGGTTCCTCACCATCGTTGATCATCCTCGCGCTCCTTCGACTCTTGCCAGACACCGTCACCTGAGCGCTGGTGGCGAGAGTCGGATAAGGCGCCGGTCTTGCGTCCGCCTCAGACTCGGGGAACCACACCATCATTTGCCCACGCCCGCGATTCGCCCAGGCGTAGTAAGGGATCGCCGTGAACTGCTGCTCCGTCTTGGTAACTTTTCCTTGTGCATCGAAGGCTAACGCGACGGCGCGGCCCTGCACTTCCGTGACTCCGTGCAGCAGATCGGGTTTGAAGGTAGCCACGAGATCTTCGCTGCGGGGCAGCATCAAATTCCGGACCTGCCCTTTAGGATTGTCCGGCCATTCCGCCGCATAAACAATGGGACCGCGTTCCAAGGCCACTCGGCCGCGATCCGCCGTTACATGATCGTTCGCCAGCACGCGCCGGATGGGCATGGGCAGATAAAGCTCAATGACATCGCCTTGCTTCCAGTTGCGCGTGACCGCAACGTATCCCTTATCAAGGTGCATCGGGACCTTTTTGCCGTTGATTTTCAGAACGGCAGCTTCCGGGGAAACGGCAGCGAAGCGATAAAGATCGCTGGCAACAGGTTCGTTCCGGGCCCAACCGGGAATTCGGACATTGATTGTGAGAGGGCCCGCCGCATCTGGATTCACACTCATTTTTACTGTTCCGTCCCACGGATAGCGGGTTTCCTGCTTCATCTTCACGGTCCGGCCGTTGTCGAGCTTGATCTCGGCGTTGCTCCCGACGTACAGATTCACCCACAACGCGTCGCCACGCTGGGCATAAATGTAGCCGGGTACTGACGCCATGAAGCGCGTGATATTTCCAGGACAACAGGCCACGCCGAACCACGGGCTGCGTTGGTCCTTCCCGGCGAATCCGGTAGCCTCCAGCGGATTCTGGTAGAAGAATGTCGTTCCATCCAACGAGACGCCGGAAATCAAGCCGTTGTAGAGCGTGCGCTCCATCACATCGATGTATTTGGCGTCGGCGTGCAGTAGGAACAAGCGGTGGTTCCAATAGTCGTTGCCCACCGCGGCGCAGGTTTCGTTGTATGCGGTGAGATTGGGCAGCTCATAGTCGGCGCCGAATGCTTCGCCCGCGCCGCGAGCCCCGATCCCTCCAGTAATGTGCAGCTTTCGACCCGCCACGTTCTCCCATATCTTGTCGAGCGCTTGCACATACTCGGTGTCGCCGGTCAGCGCTGCTACGTCAGCCATGCCGGAGTACATATATGTAGCGCGCACTGCGTGGCCGCCAGTCACTGCTTCGGTCTGGTCGACCACTCGCTGCTGTGCCTCTACATAAGGATTCCCCGCGCCTTTTTCGCTGCTCTGGGGACCGCGCGAGTCCAGCATGAACTTGGCGAGATTGAGATACCGGGGATCGCCGGTAACACGGTAAAGTTTCGCGAGTCCCATTTCAACGATCTGGTGGCCGGGCCAGATTTCCTGCTTCCCGGGACCGAAGGTGCGGTCCAGAAGGTCGGCGGTGCGAAGTGCAATGTCCAGCAGCGTTCGCTTGCCGGTGGCCTGATAGTGCGCCACGGCGGCTTCATACAAATGACCCAGGTCATATAATTCGTGACTATCCACGCCTTCGAGAATCCAGCGCTGATTGCCCGACCAAGGGTGTGGATGTGCTGGATCAATGGTGCGGGCAGTGTAAAGATAGCCGTCCTTTTCCTGCGCCGCGCCGATTTTCTCGATCAAGCCGTCGATATACGCATCCAGCTGAGGATCGGGATGAACGCTAAGCGTGTAGGATGCGCCCTCGATTACTTTGTAGACATCCGTGTCATCGAATGGATACGGCGGATACTTATGGTTCTCGAATGGCTCACCACGCAGCTGTTTCGCGGCGCGGATAAAATTGTCAACGCGACCGGTCTCTTCATCTTTCTTGAAGGCGAAGGGGATAGTCACGGTGCGATTGATCTCGATCCGCGGCGCCCAGAATTCGTCGTTCACGTGGACGGAGGTGAAAGGGACTGGTTTTACCGGGTAGTCGCGGTTCTGGGCAAGGATGCCCCAGCCGATGAAAAGCCAAGCTGCCGCTGCTGTAACCGCTTTCATAAATTCCTATTGTAACTGTCCGTCGTCCTGGAAGAACGAGGCCGCCTCGTCAATCTCCGTGGATTCGTTGGAAAGCAACGAAGCCACCAACTCCGCGAGTTTGGAATCCCGGTTCCAATCGGGCGGCTCCACGCCCAGCAGATGATGAACAAAGAAGTCGTATCGCTTCCTGTTGCCATAGGGCCCACCGTCTCCGTGATTCGCGCCGGGGATGACCAGCAAATCGAAGGTCTTCTTGTGCTTGATGAGGGCATTCACAACCTGCATGGTTGATGATGGATCTACATTGGTGTCCATTTCGCCAACCAAAAGCAGCAAATTCCCTTCCAGCCGATACGCATTCTCGGTATTCGAACACGCAACGTACTCAGGACCCAGCGGCCAACCCATCCATTGCTCATTCCACCAGATTTTATCCATCCGGTTATCGTGGCAACCGCAGGAAGCCACACCCGCTTTGTAGAATTCGGGATGAAATAACAATCCACCAAGCGCGCTCTGGCCGCCGGCGGATGTGCCATAGATGCCCACCCGGCTGATGTCGTACCACGGATACTTGGCTGCAACCGCCTGGTGCCACAGAATTCGATCGGGAAAGCCCGCATCGGCGAGATTCTTCCACGCGACATCATGGAAAGCTTTAGACCGATTCGATGTCCCCATGCCATCAATCTGGACCACGATGAAGCCTAGCTCGGCCATGGATTGCATCTGGTTATACGCGCTAAAGGATTTGGGCACGAACGAATCCTGCGGACCTGCGTAGATGTTTTCAATCACCGGATACTTCTTCGAGGGATCGAAATTCGACGGTCTTAGAATGACGCCCCAGATGTCGGTTTTCCCGTCGCGACCAGCCGCGGTGAACACTTCCGGAGCCCGCCAGCCGGTTTTCGGCAGCTCCCCAATATCGCCGCGCTCAATTTCGGTAACCGCCTTCGGATCGTCCAAGTGGTGAAGTACAGAAACAGGGGCCAGATCCAAGCGCGACCAGGTGTCGACGAAGTATTTGCCATCCTCCGAGAAAGCCGCCGTGTGATTACCGTCGCCGGGCGTCAATAGCTCGAGACCGCTGCCATCGAAGTTGATGCGGTAGTAGCTGACGAAGTAAGGATCCTTTCCCGCATGCATTCCGCTCGCATGAAACCAGATCTGCCGTTTCTGGTCATCGACGTGATCCACACCGCGGACCACCCAATTGCCCTTCGTGATTTGATTTCTTAACTTGCCGGCCGCGCCATCGTATATGTAGAGGTGATTCCAGCCATCGCGCTCAGACATCCAGATGATTTCTTTACCGTCCCCGATGTCGTGACGGTATTTCTTGCCGGAATAACAGAAGAAAGTTTTTGACTCCTCATCAATCAGAGCGCGCGCCTTTCCACTTTCGCCGTCTATCTCAACGACGCGGTAAACCTGGTGACCGCGCTGGTTGTACTCAAAAGTAAAAGCATGGCCGTCCTTCCGCCACTGAAGCTCCGACAGCTCATAAGGATTCGGGAACAGGTTGTTGTCGACCGTGATCTGCTTCTTTTGGTCTAAGAGAAAAAGCACCGGTTGCTGCAGATCCAAAACGTCGCCCGGTTTCGCGTATTCGATGGTTGCGTATTTCGGCTGTAATTGATCGGCCGGAGAAGACTCCACGTAGTGCACCTGCCGCCGATATCCTGGACGGACACGATAGGCCGCCAGTTTCTTCGAATCGGGAGACCAGGCGACGGAGGCCAATTTGTAGAAGTTGCCTTCCGAACCATCCGAGCTCAGCATGCTGCCCTCCGTCTTGCCTTTGGGTCGCACATAAATATTGAAGTTTTTGATCAGGGCTTCCAAATTTCCATCCGGGGAAACTACGGGATGATTCTCTTCCTGTGCAATCTGCTCCCGCGTGCGGAAAGGGTCTCCCGCGCGCCGCGCCGCCGGGCCGGCTTGCTCACAGGAATAGTCCGCGAGCGAGCACTTCCACCTGAACTCAGCCGCCATCACTTCGATGGATTGGTCGTGATTCATGAATCTGAAATTCGAGAAAGGCAATGTCACGGAGGTGTAGCTGGCGCCAGCGGCTTTCGAGAGCGAGGTCGCCAGCTTCTCGTGGTCAAAGGCGGGAGATTTCGCACTGGTGGCGGCGTCCACCATCACAAAGACGTGCCCGCCTGGTACGGACTTGCGGTACCAAAACCGGTTGCCCGGCAGCCAGCTTGGTCTCTCTGGAATGTTCCGCGCGGCTTCCTGATACTTGGCGCGCAGTCCGTAGGCGCGTTGGTAATCGGCCAGTGTTCCCTGCGCGTCAACGCGCGTGAGGGAAATAGCAAGGACGATGGTAGTCAACAATAATCGGATGTAATTCATGTCACCACTCCAGTTCCAGTAAGGATACAGCTTCGCGCGGTAGTTCGAATTTAATATCGGCGGCGCCGCCGGCGATTCGCAGCCAAGAGGGGGATTGGAGCAGCGCCAACTGCCCGGCGGCTTCCAATTCTACATATTGTATAGGCGTCGGCATTTGAGGCGAGCCCATTTTTTTCCATATTGCGAAGGCATTGCTGTGGCCGTTGTCGATGCGATAGTGATGGAGGAGCGCGACCGTTACTTCCGCGGGCAGCCCCGTCACGTGAATCTTCACGGGAGACGCTGGAACTTCGACGTCGTCGTCGTGGTAGTTCCAAACTAAAAGCGCGGCCTTGGACGCAGTTCGAGTGGCCAGCGCATTGATGTCTGGTTCTGATCTTACTCCCGCCTCAAGAACCCGGGCGGTGGTTACTGCTCCATCGCTGGACACTTCTACGCGTTCTCCGGCCATCAAGCCGAGCATCCGGAACAGGTTCATGACCGGCTTCGAGACGCCGTTGGTGGCGAGCGTTCGGAAGCCTTCAAACCAAGGCTGATCTTCAAATTCGAAGGCCCATGTGACGGCGCCGGCCAGCCTTATCTGGCCTTGCTTGGCGAGTTCCAGCGTCTGGTGGAACATCGCCGCGCTGTAGCTGGCATAGAGCGGTCCGTTGCGATAGGCATTCTGAGGATTGGTCTTAGCCGAACAAGCCGCGCAGCCCTCGGGATCAGACTCGCCGATAATGATTGGGGTGTCACGCAATTCCGGAAAACTGCGGACGATTTCGAAGCCACTGGAAATATTTCGAGCTTGATTGTGAATCCCCATCTCGACGTGCCCGTCCACCAGTTGCGGACTTCCTTTGGCATGAAACCCGACGTAATCGAGCGGCGATCCGGTTAGTCCGGTCGCGAGATTCTTACCGTGCAGTACGTGTTCCAGGAAACCGCGCAGGAAATTGCCAGCTCGGGGAGCGGCCGGACCGGTGGAGTGCGGTCCGCCGATCCGCGCCTTTGGCAGGGCGCGCTTCACGGCGTCGGCTGCAAAATCGTAAAGCTTGTAATACTCATCAGGAGTTCCTTGCCAGTAACCGATGTCCGGCTCGTTCCAGACCTCCCAATACCAACTCTCCACTTCCCGCGCGCCATATCGATCCACGGAATGGCGCACCCATTGATAAATCAGCTCCGCCCAGGAGTGGTAGTCCTTCGGCGGGTAAGCCCAACCCGTCCATAATGAGCCATTCGGGAAGTTGTGCCGATAGGGCCGCGGATGCGTGGACAGTGCTTCCGGCATGAAGCCGATCTCCACCAGAGGCTTGACGCTGGCCTGCTGGTAGGTGTCAAAGATCCGGTCGAGAATGTTCCAGTCATAGACAGCATGACCGGCAGCGTCTTCTGTATAGACATTGGTGGATCCCCACTTCAATGATGCCGTGCCGTCACCGCTGGTAAGCAGATTGTGAGTGCGAATGTAAACGGGCGAAGGACTGGCGGCGCTGAGTTCGGCGAGCAGCTTGCGTCCATTCTTCGTGTAAGTATAGTTTGGCTCGTCGTACCCAAAGAAGGTCCAGGCCGGATTCCATTTCCCGCGTGAGACCCCGAGGTCGACGGTGATCGAAACCGGTTGCTGCCCAAGCAAAGAAGCGACGCCGGCAAGCCAAGCCACGAGGTATGTTCTGGTTTTTTTCAGCAAGCGCTTACAAATTCTCCCTTGACGTCGTCCATTCTGTCAATGGGGAATTTAAAAAGGTTTGTCGCCTCGTAGCGATGCAGTAATCCTGTAAGCGGTTACTTGACAGAGTGGTTCTAGGGGCATCAGTGGTCGGAGACACGCGATCATGAATCCATGAAGCCAATCGTATTGCCTCCGCAGAGGTTGCCTTCTCACGGGCAGATTTGAAGAAACCTGAAAACGAATTAGCCGTGGATGTTCATCGGCTGTACTTCGCTTCCCCATGCTAATCGCCGAGCTGCAACGGCGCACCGCCCAGGAATCAATCAAAAAAAGCCAGAGGTGCCGTGACGAACATCGGCACGGTTAGAGTTCAGCTCAATTACGAGGTCGATTTCGGCAAGAGACGCGCACGTGTTAGTACCCAGACCCAGCACCGAGATTGTAGTCCTTGCCGTTTCCGGCAGGATATTTTTGGCAACCAGCGTCCCGCCCGACGTTGACCGGCCCGCGTGAGCGTCGATGAAGACAAAAGACAATTGCGTCTAATAGTGAACGCTACTCACCGCGTAAGTGGCGTTCACTGATGCTCATAAAATTTCCGCACTGCCAAAGACTCGGATTTTCGGCGGGAGGGATGTGGCACCGTTTGGGGACAAGACTGATAGCTTGTTTGAGAAAACAAACGATTCGGAAATCAATTGCCAGACTAAAGCGTGTTTTGCAGGAGTAACTACTTACGCGACCGCACTCCACTGCCGAGTCTATTGCTATATCAAGAAGCACTCGCGGAGATGCGAAGCCGTCAAGGACCGACGCCAGGTTCAAGGCCACCTAACTCGATGTTCAGGTCAGAGCCTTTCCGTACAGCGCAAGTAACCGGCCCCAAGCTTTCTCAGCCTGTGGCTCGTTGTAGACCCGCGAATCCGGAGGACACCAGCCATGCGCCGCGCCGGTGTAAACTTCGATTTCCGCCGGAAGGTTCGCCTTCTCGAAAGTCTCTTTCAGTACGTTCTTGTCATCAGGCGCCCGCTCATCGTCATTGGCCGCGATCGCAATGAGGAATTGAGCCTTACTCTTCGCGGCCTGTAGATGCGGACTGTTCGGGGCTTTGGTCACGAGTCCGCCGCCATGGAAGGAGGCGACTGCTCCGACGCGATCCGGTACCGCGGCCGCGGTACGAAACGCGATCGGCCCGCCCATGCAGTAGCCCTGGGTGCCAATCTTTCGATCCTTGGCGACCGAGGGTTGCTGGTCCAACCAGCCGATGAACGCCTTGGCATCTGTCATGTGCGTCGTCTCGTTCAGGCCCTGCGCGAGCGGCATCACTTGCTGGATTGGAGTCGCAGCACCTGCGTCCGCAGTCGGAGCCTTCTTGACGCGGTAAAACGGATTCACCACCAGGACCGCGTATCCCGATTCAGCGAGCCGTTTCCCCATCTGCCGGAATGCCGGCCGCAGCCCGAAGATGTCGGGCCACACAAGAACGCCCGCGGCTGTACCGCTGGCCGGACGCACGAAATAGCAGTCCGCGGTGCCGTCCGGTGTCGTGACGCTCACCTCCGATTCAATCACCGCCGCCGCGTTCGCGACTGGCGGCAGCATCATGGCCATGCCGGCTCCTAACATCATGCCGAATTGCTTGCGCGTCACCAGCCCGAGAGCCTCGAACTGTTCCCGGTCCTTGTCAAAATGGTCCTGATCACACATATCTCGCTCCTTAAATCGTCGCCTGGTCGTATCGACATCCGCTCGTGGGACAAACCGCAAGCGTACATTGGATAGTTTATATCTGCAAGGGCCGCTTCGGAAGGATTGGTTCTGTCTTCACCGAAGCCAATCCTGGCAAGGAGGTCTCGGAGCAGTACCTAACGCGTCGCCGCAGCCGCGATAACCGGGCGATCGGTGTTCACGGAACGAATTTGAGGGCCGAAAAGAACACCCAGTTCCCGGCATTCTCCGAGTGGCGCATCCGGGCGGGGCATCCATCCTGATTTATTTTATAATCCTCTGAATGGTGCAAGCCGCAGACACTGGTAAAGTGCCGGGTTTTACTAGCCGGCGCTCCAGCGTACCAGGCAGCGTGGGGTATCCTTGATGCCACGGTATGGCACTCGATCGCCGCTGGCCGCAACGGCCAATCCAGTGCGCGAAACAGCAGGTTAGTCTATATCCGTGACGGCGCGACAGCCCTTGGCGGATCGAGCGCGCAGCCAGCCCCTTTTCTTCTGGATCGTCTTGCTGCTCGGCGCGTGGATGCTCGAGTATCTGTTCGCGGGCGGCGGTGCGGGGCGATTGGAGTGTTGGAGTTGGCGCGATTGATTTCGGCGCGATGGGCATCGGGGCCTGGATCAGGCGCGGTACCGTTGTTTGACAGTTGTGGAATCGGGCATCGGTTTGTAGGTTCTGTTCTTGAATCCTTACATTGTAGGATTCTTGCTTTTTGTGGCAGGACGTGCAGTGGTACTCTTGGATCGTGCGGACGGCAATAGCTTGTTGTGTGGCGTTTGCTCTCCTGGGCATGGCCTCAGGGCTGGCGCTTATCAACTGCCCGTTCATCATTTCTTCCGACCATCCGTCTTGCTGCCATAACAGATACGCGCCGAAGAAGTGTCCGCTTTCAAATAGCTTTGAGACTTGCCCCTATGTCCCGCTTGACAGTAAGGACACCCAGCCGGACGCGAGTCTCGATGCGGCGCATGTGGTTCTTCCACTGAACGCACTGCTCTTCCCACCACTGCGCATGGAGAGCCGGCCCGTAGCTTGGTCCCCATCGCTCACTGATCTACACATCCGAATCCGAGTTCTCCTGGTCTGAGAAGTTCCGAACTCCCCACGGAACTTGGCGACGCGCGTCGCCGAAACAGAAACGTTATTTCACTCAGAAGGAGAATTACCAATGAAGAGGATTCACTCGGCCCTGTTGGGCCTCGTTTTGATGCTGGCTTTCACAACCAGCGTTTTCCCGCAAGCCAAGACATGCTGTAACGGATCGGCCTGCTGCAATGGCGGGGCGTGCTGTCGCAACTGTCACCACAAGAAGTAGCTGAGCGATCCCCCCGGATAGCGATAGCCGTCCGGGGGATCAATCCACATTTCGCGGACTACCGATGGGTGAGATCCCTTCAAGATAATGTAACTTCAAAGCTCAGGTGGTTCTGCGTACTCTCGATCTGGACACGCTACCGACGCTGGGTCCGCCCGGCAATAGTGCGTCCTTCCGGTCAGCGAAGCCGATGGTCGGGGTGAGGAGGACGCTGGAATCGCGTACCGTATCGCGGCCACCAGCCCCAGCTTGGACGGCCTTTGGGCAGCGTTCCAAGGGGGCTGGCATGACGGTACGCACCGCGATGCAGTTGCCGGCGTCTTTGGTAGCGAATAAATCAATGCCTCGCCTCCAGATCTGCGCATTTTTCCGGTTGCTGCATTAGCGGCCCGAACGCTCGGACACCTGCAATCGACGCGCTGCATGCATTGATTGGGACGGCCACACAGGGCGCCCTGGCGGGCTCACGTGTCCGGAACGTTTGAGCATTCGACGACAGATTTAAGTGCCGCTCACTTCACTGGTGATAACAAGCAAATTGGGCGGCCCTGTTGGATTGGTACGATGCTCTGCCTCATGTCCCGGCGCTTCGTTGCGCTTATCATTACTCTGGGATTTGGTTGTGGGGCAGGTTAGGTCCCGATGTCACTTCGTTTTCCAGGGGCGGTCCCTTAAGGTGAGGCTCATTTCGCTATAGAAGAGCGGGTCCTGGGGGACCCGCGCAGACCAGGGGGTCTGCCCCACGGCTGAATTCGAAGTTTGTGGAAACTAAGTGACGGGGTTGCTAAGAACTGGTTGGCAGGCGAAAGAAAGCGCCTGCCCCACTTTGTCAGCCTCTCCAATCGGCGCTCTCTTTGCATCTACGGCGCGTAATGGGTGAAGACGAGGTCGGTAGCTTTGGTCTGTTCGTGGCAGGGGAAGCAGGATTTCATCGATGCGGGGGCGGCGGGTTTGCCGTCTACGAACGTGGCGAACCCCCAACCGCCGGTCGCGGCGTATTTGACGGAGTCTTTGACCATAAACTGAATATTCGAGGGAGCGCCGGGGACGAAAGACTGGGGCTGGCCAAAGACCTTGTCATTTTCCGCCGAGGGGACGTAGCCATAGTGCAGAGCGGCGATAATAGCGCCGTCGGGGAATGGAAGCTTCCCCTCGCGATAGGCCTTGATCGCTACATCGTTGCCCAATACGGCACCAATGCTGTTCAGCTTGCCTGCTTCGTGGGAGACGGAGACCCACCTCCAGTCCCGGTATCCGGCGGGGATTTTTGTCACGAAAGGTGGGGACGCCGAGTCATCGGCGTGTAGAGGCGATGTCTGCGTCAACGCGATCACGCCTGCCAGAATTACGACGGCAGCCGCATCAAAGTAATTTTTTTCATAAGTGCCTCCTCCTTCAAGAAGACCATCTAACCGGATTATGCCCGATTAACGAGTCCGCGGAATCACTCGATGGAGGCGTCTCGAGTAACCCAATCAGTTGGAAGAAACATACCCTGTTCGTGGTATTCAGAGTGTCAGCCTCGCCGCGCCGCCTGGATGGCGGCGACATCGATCTTCTTCATGGTCATCATGGCCTCGAAGGCACGCTTTGCCTCAGTGCCGCCAGCCGCTAGAGCGTCGGTTAGGGCGCGCGGGGTGATCTGCCAGGAGAGCCCCCAGCGGTCCTTGCACCAACCGCACGCGCTTTCGGCGCCGCCATTGCCGACGATCGCGTTCCAGTAACGGTCCGTTTCTTCTTGATTGTCGGTCGCGACCTGGAAGGAAAAGGCCTCCGTGTGCTGGAACGCTGGTCCGCCGTTGAGACCGAGACAGGGAATGCCCAGAACGGTGAACTCGACGGTCAGCACGTCGCCCTTTTTGCCGCCCGGATAGTCGCTGGGGGCCTGGTGAACAGCGGCAACTTTACTATCGGGAAAGGTGGCGGCGTAGAAGCGCGCCGCCTCATGTGCTTCTTTGTCGAACCAGAGGCAGATGGTGTTCTTTGGCTTCATGTGGTGTGTGTTCCTTTGTGTTGGATCAGGGCGAGGGCTTCTCTATTAGATGATATCGCCGGTGGGGAAGTAGTGGGTCAGTTTCAGCGTGTGTTTCAGCGTGTGGGCAGGATGTTAGCCGTTGTTAACCGGCCCCACCCAAGCTGACCCACTCCGATGAAGATGCCTTCCTCGCCAGCCCCCTCGCTGACGCGCGGGGCTACGGTTCCGCGTCTTCGTCGCAGTTGGTGGGCCAGCAGGCCCATGGAAACTCCCTCCTCGATGCCGACAAGATTGAAACCGACCAGCAGCCGAAAGAACTGACCGGCGAGGCGCTAGAGCAAGTAATGGAGCCTTACCAATAAAGCAGTGCACTAAATGTTCCGGTCTCAGCGGACCACAGGGCAATCGCCCGTCTGGTGGTCTTCGATCTGACTATTGGAGGTTGGCCACTGCCGTAACTCTCCCGAAGACCCGACAAAAATTGCCGCCGCCGATCTTAGCAGCTTCTTCCGGCGTGAATCCTGCGTTCAACAGCTCCGCTGCAACAGCGGGGAAAAACCCGCGGGTTTCGCCCTTCCAGATGGCGTTGGTATAAGTACGCTGTACGCCCGGTTCGAGATCGGTATCGGTGCCGATGCCGACGTGGTCAATGCCGGCCACGTCTACCACGCGTTTGATGGATTGGACATATTCTTTGGCGGTGTCGGATCCACGGGACCAGACGCCGATGATTCCGCCTCCGGAAGCGATGTCGCGCATTTCTTCTCTGCTCAAAAGGCGCGGCGCCATACCCGAGTTCGCCGAGGGTTCACCAGGTGCAGGCAGCGGGCCGGTGTGGGAGAAGATCGTAGGCTGACTGGAAATTTTGAGCGCCGATTTCACGCCATCGTAGCTCATGTGCGTAAGATCGACCAAGATGCCGAGCCGGTTACACGCCCGGATGACTTCGGCGCCGAAATCGGTCAAACCACCCAAATGGGCGGTCTGGGTGTAAATGTCACCGAGAGGTTTGACCTGATCATCGCGTTCGTGCACCAGTTGCAGATTGCGCAGGCCGCGTTTGTAAACTTCTTCGACGCGTTCGATGCGGCCCTCCAGGAACTGGGCGCCCTCGGCAGACTGGATGATGCGCGGCTGGCCCTGAGCGTGCGCGGTTTCGAGATCCTGCAGCGTGAGGGCGCGGCGGACGTGGCTGGCGGCCAGGAGGCGGTCTTCAAAATCGAGCGCTTCTAGATTGTGGCGATAGTCATCGCCAGGCCCGGCGGGTACGCTGTCGACTTCGTAGGTCTGGATAACGGCGGAGAAGCCGGTGCGCTTCATCTCGCCGGGCAGATCGAATGGTGGCAGTGGCGCGTTCGGTTTTCCGAAGGGAATCCCCACGTGGCTGTGCAGGTCGATGGAGATGGTGCGGCTGAGCAACTGGGCGAGACGGGGATCGGACGGGGCGGCGTGGAGAGAGCGGGGGCGGAGGGTGGAGACAGAGGCGAGCGTTGTAAGGAAGCTGCGTCGTGAGGGATTGACTGGCGAGATGGTCATGGCCTTATTGTCGAATATCACCGACTCGGTTGAAGACGCGTATCCAGATTATCGATTTTACGTGACCGGCGTTCCTCGCCAGTCCCCTTGCTGACGCACGGGGCTACAATTCCGCGTCTTCATCGCCTTTGGTGACCCGCGGGTCCAGGCCTACTCCATTACCAGGCGACGCTGGACCAAACAGGTTGAGAGTCCGCGCCACGAAGGCAAGCTTATTTCTTGGGTGAGTGGTTGAACATCACGAAACTTGGCGCGCCGGATCGTGCTACTACGACATCGGGCCATCCGTCGCCGTTCAGATCGCCGGCCGCCATGCCGTAAATGGCTCCCTTGCCGTCGCCGAATGGTACCGGCAGATACTTTTTTCCGGTGCCGTCGTTGAAATAGACCACTCCCGGAGCGTCGACATAGCCGACCAAGATGTCCGGCCGATGGTCGCCATTCAGATCGGCGGCGATCATGGAGTAGGGTAACGCTTGGGGCTTCTGGAATTGAGTACCGCTGCCGAAGTGGCCTTGGCCGTCGTTGAAGTACACGAAGCACCCCAGGTTCTCGGGGCAAGCGGCGATGTCCAGATGGCCATCGCCATCAAAATCGGCAACCGCCATAGCGCGAATCGATGAATTCCGCGGTCCCCAAGGCACCTCGCGCGTGAAGTTTCCCTTACCGTCGTTGAAATAGACCAAGCTTTGGCAGGAATCGCGGCAAGCATAAATCACGTCGTTCGCGCCGGCGCCACCGATATCGGCGATGGCCACCGTCGCGGCGCTGGGTGAGTCCGGCAATGCACGGCAAGCAAAACGGAGTTGGCCATCATTCAAGCAGACATAACTGGGCATCCCCCGATTCGCAACTGCAATGTCGGGATAGCCGTCGCCGTTCAAGTCCCCAACAGCGGCGTTTCTGGTGGACCATTTCGGATCGCCATAGGTTCCACCGATCGTGAATTTGCCTTTACCGTCGTTAAGCAGGATCAACTTTGGGTCCGGCTGATCGTTGCTTAGAACCATATCCAGGCGGCCCCTTTTGGTCATATCCGCCAAAGACGCGGAATAACTTTTGATGGCTTTACTCGGAAGCGCCGGCCCAGGCGTGAAGTGTCCCTGGCCGTCGCCGAAAAAGACCAGGCTGGTGACTTGCCAATGCCGGCCCTTGACCAGTACAACATCCGGATGTCCATCGCCGTTCAAGTCGCCAATGCTGGCGTTGGAAGAGGTTTCGGAAACTGTTTCCAAGGGGACGATTTCGAACGAGCGGAGGCTGGTTTCAGCCTGCGCATCCAGAACATTGGCATGAAACATTAGTAGGGCGACGGCAAGGGAGGTCAGCAGAGCCAATGAGCAAGAGAGAAGAGCACGTTGCATATTTAGGACTGTGGGGCGATATCGTACCGTTCTTCGGCTGCCGGGCAGCTGGGGCCGAAGGGAACTTTTCGCCGGTTTGCGGAGGCTGCCGGAAAACTTGTTGGCAGGCGAAAGCGCCTGCCCCAATTTCGCCTCAGCAGCCTCTGTTAGGCTTCAAAACGGGGCGGGTTGGCAACCCGCCGCAGGATGGCATCCTGCCCCACTTACAATTTGACGGTTACGGTTTTTACTTCGGTGTATTGTTGCAAGCCGTATTCGCCTAGCTCGCGACCGATTCCGGATTGTTTGAATCCTCCGAAGGGGGCACGGGTGTCCAGGACGTTGTAGCAGTTTACCCAGACCGTGCCGGCGCGGACGCTGTTGGCGATGGCGTGGGCTTTTTTGATGTCGCGGGTCCATACGGCTGCCGCCAGGCCATAGGTGGTGCGATTAGCGCGGTCGACAACTTCGTCGGCGGTCTTGAAAGGGATGATGCTCATTACGGGGCCGAAGATTTCTTCGCGCGCGATTTTCATTTCATCCTGAACGTCGGCGAAGACGGTGGGTTCGATGAAGTAGCCGCGATCTCCGACGCGATCGCCGCCGCAAACCAGCTTGGCTCCCTGGTGGCGGCCCGATTCGATGTAGCTCATCACCTTATCGAACTGGATTTGATCCACCTGCGGGCCTTGTTCTGTTTTGGGGTCAAACGGGTCGCCGACGGTGCGTCTCTTCGCCCGGGCTCCGCTCTTTTCGACGAACTGATCGTAGATTTTCTCTTCCACGAACACGCGCGATCCGGCGCAGCAGCACTGGCCATGGTTGAAGAACAATCCGAAGTGCGCGCCTTCGACGGCTTCGTCCAGATCGGTGTCGGCAAATACGATGTTGGGACTCTTGCCGCCCAGTTCCAGAGTGATGCGCTTGAGGTTGGATTTCGCGGCGGCTTCCATGATCAGTTGGCCGACTTCGGTGGATCCGGTGAAAGCTACTTTGTCGACGTCCATGTGCCGGGCGATGGCGGCGCCGGCGGTGGGACCGAATCCTGGCAGCAGGTTGACTACACCTTCGGGAAATCCGGCTTCGACAATCAACTCACCGATGCGGAGGGCTG
>Ga0210388_10001152_pt1 | contig 20931 bp, 19 predicted proteins | sample IncBWC19OmetaG_FD_155485 | JGI IMG/M metagenome (GOLD analysis project Ga0210388, IMG submission 155485) | Forest soil microbial communities from Barre Woods Harvard Forest LTER site, Petersham, Massachusetts, United States - Inc-BW-C-19-O ... | reverse complement strand
GCGGGCGGATGGCTACCGGCCACCTGATCGGGCTCGGCCACCGCCGGATCGGGTTCGTGGGCGACATGACGTTCGCCAAACCCCCAGCCGGCCTGGGCTTCACCTCATCGGCGGACCGGCTGCGCGGGTACCGGCAGGCCTTGGCCGAGGCGGGCCTCGGCTTCGAGGCGAGCCTCGTCCGGCGGGGCCCGCACGACGCGGCCACCGCCGCCGAGCACGCCGCCCAGCTGCTCAAGGCGCACGATCCCCCGACCGCCATCTTCGCGGCCTCCGACAGCCAGGCCATCGCGGTGCTCGCGGCGGCCGACCGCCTCGGCGTGACGGTCCCGGGCCAGCTGTCCGTGGTCGGCTTCGACGACATCGAGTCCGCCGAGCTCCTCGGCCTGAGCACGGTGCGGCAGCCCCTGGCCCGCAGCGGGACCGAGGGAGCGCTGCGGCTGTGCGCGCTGCTGCGCGGCGAGCGGCTACGGGTGCGGCGCGAGGAGCTGCCGCTGGAGCTGGTGGCCCGGGCCAGCACCGCGCGCAGAGATGCCTCTTAGTTGTCCAGGCCGATTAGTTGTCCAGGCCGAGGGTGAAGGTCGGCTTGGGCGAGGTTTCCGGCAGCCGGTGCTCGTCGGTGAGGCGGCGGACGGCGGTGCCGGTGGCCAGGAACTCGGTCGCGTGCGCGCCCCAGACGTGGTTCTTGACGTCCACCGTCACGCCGACGATGCCGGACGCCTTGGCCTCCGCGGCCTCGACCTGCATCCGGGTCAGGGCCAGCTCACGGGCCTCGTAGACGCCCTGGGTGAACTGCATCATCTCCTGATTCTTGTAGGCCTGGCGCATGCTCTGCATCGCGGTCTGGTGGGCAATGTGATAGACGCAGGTGCCGAGCACGAAGGCGACCGGCACCGCGCCGGCCGCGAGCAGCCTGAAGAAGTCCTGCGCCGACAGGTCCGAGGTAAACGCGCGGCCGTCGGGCGCGCGGTGCGCGCCCCGCCCGGCCAGGTGGCGGACCGCCGTGCCGGTGGCCACGAACTCCAGGCAGTTCTGGCCCCAGGCGTACATCTGCATCCGCAGCTGGACCCCGACGATGCCGTCGGCCGACAGGTGGTCGGCCTCGGCCCGCATCCGGGCCATGGCCAGCTCCCGGGCGTGGTACATGGCCTGGGTCAGGACCTGCAGCTCCTGGTTCTTGTTCCAGCGGCCGATCTGCAGGCCGACGTGATAGATCGAGGAGCCGACCACGAAGCCGAGCGGCTCGAATCCGGCCTCGCCGAGCAGCACGTACTCCGATACCGACAAGTCAGAGGTGAACACGCCCGCCTCGCTGGCGCCGACCGTCTTGGCCAGCCGGCCCTCGGCCGCCTCCGGCTCCCACGCGCCCGGGTTCTGGTTCGGGTTCTGCGGATTCGAGAAGAGCGGCATGTCGCCTCCTGGCGTCGCTGACATGTGGCCACGGGCAGCCTACTACCGCGGTGATCTCGGCCAGGAGTACGCTCAGCCCCAGCCGCGTAACCGATGGTTGCCACTCGGACCGTCCGGTTTACGGACCGTCCGGTTTACGGCCCCAGGCCAGGACCAGCAGATGCACGCCACGTTCACGGTGTGACACGTGGCCGTGATCGCTACAGTCAGGCTTGCCGTGTCCGGGCGCTGCGGAGTTCGCTAATGATTTACGTTGGGGAGATATGGCGCGCTGGCTGGTAATCCTCGCCCCTCTTCTCGTTGGCGGCGTAGTGCTCTGGCTGGTTCAGCGACGGCGGATGACCAGACCATGGGGCCGGCCGGTGCGCTCTGGGCGTTATTCACTGCGGAAGCTGGCGGCGGTGCTGGTAATCGTCCTGATAGTGGATGCGGCGGCCTGGCTCGGCGCGCTGGTCCTGCCCGTGCTCGGGGTCGTGAGCGAGTTCGGGTTTTTCGTGGCGATGGTCATGTTCCTGGTCTGGTTTTATCGCGCCAGGATCAACGCGGAGGGCCACGGCTGGCCTCAGCGCCGGTCGCCAGGGTTGGCCATCTGGGCCTGGTTCGCTCCAGTGGTTAACTTTTATGTTCCGTTCCAAGTTATGGCCGATATCTGGCGGGCTGGCCTGCCAGAGCAGGCGCGCACAAACATTGCGGTATTGCCGGGGATATGGTGGATATCCGTGCTGTCGTTCTTCTGCTTGCTGCCGTACGATCCGACGGGGCCTGCGCACCTGGCCTGGTATGCGAGCATGTGGATTTACGGTACCGGGGTGCTGGCGGCGATTACGACGGCACTGCTCGTCAACAAGGTGTCAAGCAGCCCGGTCGGGCTGAAAGACGGAAATGCGCGGCTAATGCCCCTGAGTCGTTAGTCGGCCCAGAGACTAGGGACTGAGCATGGACTTGCTTCCGGAGGTGTTGATACCGCTGGTGATAATCGGCGGCCTCGTGTATATGTTCATGCGGCAGAACCGTGAGCGTGCCGGGAACGCTCCGCTGCGCGACGAGATAGCGGCACGGGTATGCTTTGAAACCACCCTTAACCGTGCCAGCTTCCTCGGCACGGGCGGATTTAGGGGCACCCGCGGCGTGTGGATTCGATTGCGGGGACCAAAGCGGCTGATCGTCGGCACTGACGCCTTCATGGTCTCCGCGCCCCAGGCCCTCAGCGAGTTCGTATTCAGAGGATCTGAATCGTCTATCGCATTCGGCCAGGTGGTGAACCCCGACGACTGCATAATGATCACCGGACAGGCCGGCGGCCGTCAGGTCCAGCTTGCGATCACGGGCGGCAATCTGCCGGATATCTGGCAAGCACTTGCTGGAACCGGTGCCGCGTTTGTGTTACGAGTCGTAAATTCGGAATCATTCATACGAACACACCCTCGCCCCGGCGTCGTCACAAAGTAGCCCTTGCCTTCAAAGGAATTCAGCGATCCGGGCTAGGGCCGGGCAAGCTGACCGGGTATCGACGATCCGCATCAGCCGTTAGCCTGTCGGAAGCCTGCGCTTGGCAGCAGGAGTGTCATGCCCGTCTGATGGAAGGTCAGGTCATGACGATCTACCAGCACATACGCCATCCACGGATTACCTCCCGGCTCGCCGATCGTCCGGTGAAGGTAGTCGACCTGCTCCCGCGCGGTACGGCCATCAACCGGTTCAATACGAAGGTGGCGATCATAATCACCACGGTGGTGGGCAGTATGTGGTGTGCCTACGCCTTCGCGCTGTTCGACCTGATCAGTCTCCCATCGGCCATCCGTACCGGCCCATCGGCGGTCGTTACCTGGGTGGCCCAGACGTTCCTTCAGCTGGTGCTGTTGTCGGTCATTATGGTCGGGCAGAACGTGCAGGGCGCCGCGGCGGACAAGCGCGCGGAGGCGACCTTCCACGACGCAAGCGCCGCACTTCACGAGTTGGCGCATGTGCAAGGGCACCTGGCCGCCCAGGATGTTCTGCTGAGCGAAATCGCGGAGAAGGTCGGGCTGGAGCCGGTACCTGTCATCGACACCCCGCCTGACGACACGATCCGGCCCGGGGACGAGACCTGGTCCGATGATGAGCCGACGGAACAGAGCCAGGACACCTGACCATGCGACGCGCCTGGGTGGCCACGCCCGCGCTGGCGGCCCTAGCGGACCGACCGGACCCACACTGCTGCGTGGGTCGGCTCCAGGGAGCAATGCACCACGCCGAGGAGGTCGGCGCGGACCGCGTCCTGGTCGACGGCGTCCTTGAGCCGGGCCGCGAACGCGGTCAGGGTCTGGTCGGCGTCGTACCGGGTCCGGTTGAACTTGCGGTCCACCAGGTGCTGGACCCGGGACCGCAGCGGGGTGAACAGCGCCGCGGCGGCCAGCGTGGAGCAGGCGACCGCGACCGGCGACTTGATCGTGAGTACCTGGGTGGCCAGCAGCACCAGCCCGGCGTACACCCCGACCAGCAGCCCGGTCACGATTGCGTAGGCCAGGGTCCGGCTGATGATCTTGTCGATCTCATAGAGCCGGTACTTCAGCACCGCCACGGCGACCGCGGCCGGGATGCCTGCTAGCGGGGTGAGCACTATGAAGCCCCAGATCGTGGTGCCGAGCCAGCCGTTGGAGACGGCTGGCGTAGCGAGCAGGCCGTTCAAGATCTGCGCGACGACCCACACGGCGGTCAGCACGCCGACGTAGCCCAGCCAGGCCAGCTGCTTACGCAGCTCCGGGCTCGCGCCGCGGCGCCGGACGAACACCGAGGCCACGACCAGCATCCCCGTGACGATCCCGAGGACGAAGATCACCAGGAGCAGGTCGCTGTACCAGCCGTTACGCGGGAAGACCGGGAACGGGTTCGGGTAGTCGGCGTGCGCGGCGTCGAGCGCGTTGGTGAGACCGCCGGTGACGGTCGTGCCCGCCTGCAGCAGCTGCGACGCCCAGCCCGCGACCACGACGAATATCGCCCATAGCACCGGGCGCCAGCGCCGGGAGGGCAGCCGGCCGTTGGGGAACAGCAGGATAAGAGGGAACAGCAACGCGATCGTCAGCGAGGCGGTTCCCCCGGCCACCACCCCGGCCAGCCGCGCGGCGGGGACCGATCCGCGGGCCGTGACCAGCCCGTACAGCGCGTACTGCTCGGTGAACGTGGAGATCGCCACCGACAGGCCGACCAGGCCCAGCAGCCAGCCAATGGCGTTACCGGGCAGGCGGCTGGTGATCACTCGGCCGACGGCCGCATAGGCTACAGCCGCGATGGCCAAGACGACGACGGAGAACATCCGGCCCGCGTCCACGTGGCTGGCGTTCAGCCCGAGCAGCACCAGCGTCGGCACCAGCAGAAGCAGCGCGAGAGCGGCCAGCACCCATTCGATCACCTGCGCCGGGTATCTGGACCTCATGAAAGGCCACAGTAGGCCTGGATCGTTCCGAGAACGTTACAGAACGGCGCGAATCCGGCGCAGAACCTCTTCGGTACCAAGCGCTCCGGCCACCTGAGCCAGGTCGGGGCTGCGCGGCGTCCCGGTGAGCAGGACCCGGATGATCTGGGAGACTTCGCGGATCGAGCCCGGGTAGGCGTCGGGGTCCTGCTTGTAGGCCTTCTGATTGGGCGCGAACCCGAGGTCGGTGGCGATCTGGCGGATCTGTCCGAACCAGTCGATCCCCTCCCCGGGAGGGGCGTAATTGCGGGCGAACGCGTCAGCGACGGCGCGGACCAGATCGGGGTCCAGGCCGCCGAACCGGGGATCGGCGGGATCGGTAACCATGGCGAACAGCTCAGGAAAGAAGTAGCCGTAGACGGCCCGGAAGTCGGCCCACTTGCGCAGGTCCTTTCGCGGATTGCTGGTGTTCTCGCGCTCGATGGCCAGGGCGCGCAGCGCCAGAGGCCGCTCGGTCTCCAGGATCGGTACCAGGTCGGGGTCGTAACGGCGGGCCCAGGTGATGACCTCGGAGAGGATCTGCTCGCCGGGCAGGGTGGCGATGTAGTCGGCGCAGATGTCGTCGAGCTTGACCATGTCGACCAAGGGGCCGGCGGTGCCCATCTCGGACAGCCTGATCGGCTCGGTCAGCGCCTGGTCCAGCGGCATCTCTGCGAGCCTCCCGTTGGCCAGGCCGCGCAGGTAGTACTGCACCGCTGGGGCCGGGAAGCCCTGCTCGATGTAAAAGGTGACGCTGGCTTCTGGGTCCTTCCGCTTGGACAGCTTGCGCCGGCTTCCGCCGTCCTGCTTCATCAGCAGGGCGACATGCGCATACCGGACACGGGGGAAGCCGAGCGCGTCGAACAGCTGCAGGTGCAGCGGCACCGAGGAGATCCACTCCTCGCCGCGGATGACCAGGGTGATCCGCATCAGGTGGTCGTCGACGGCGTGTGCGAAATGATAGGTCGGCAGCCTCGGCTCGGTGTCGCTGCTCTTCAGGATCACCGCGTCGTTGCGGTTGTCGTCGAGGGTCAGCTCCCCGCGGATCGCATCGGTGAAGCTCACCCTCGCTCCGGCGATGCCCGGGGATCGGAACCGGACCACGTAGGGGTCGCCGGCGGCCAGCCGCGCGGCCACCTGATCCTCCGGAGCGTCGCGCCAGATAGCCCACTTGCCGTAGTAGCCGGGCAGGGCGCCCGCAGCCCGCTGCCGCGCGGTGATCTCCTCCAGGTCCTGCTTGGTCGCGAAGCACGGATATGCCTGTCCCTGGCGAAGCAGCTCGCGGACGAAGGTCAGGTAAGTCTGGACCCGCCCGGACTGTTCGTACGGTCCGTACTCGCCGGTCTTGTCGTCTTCGTCCGGACCGATGGAGAAGTAGGCGAAGGCCTCAGCGAACTGCTCGGCGGCGCCCTCGGTCACGCGGGCCTGATCGGTGTCCTCGAGGCGGACCAGGTAGCGGCCGCCGGAGTGCCGGGCGACGTCCACGTCGATGGTGGCCACGTACACGCCGCCGATGTGCAGGAAGCCGGTCGGGCTGGGCGAGAACCGAGTGACTTCGGCGCCTTCGGGCAGGTCGCGCGGCGGGTAGCGGCGCTCCCAGTACTCGGGCTCGGGCAGATCCGGCGGGAACAGGGAATCGATGAGGTGCTGGCTCAGCATGAGCTTTCGGCTCCTGGACGACGCGTTTATCAAGGCCGCAAGCAGCGTACCGCTACCGTAGTCAACAGATCGCCGGGCGTCGCAGGGGAACTTCATGCGTATCGGACTTATCGGAGTGGGGCGGATCGGCGTGTTGCACGCCAGCACGCTGCACGCACTGCCGGGAGTCGACTCGCTGATCATCACGGACCTGGACCTGGGCCGGGCGCGGGAGGTGGCCGGGCGGTTCGGGGTGCAGACGGCCGGGTCGGTGACTGAACTGCTCGAGGCGGGCGTCGACGGGCTGGTCATCGCGGCGCCGACCGGGACGCATCCGGAGCTGATCAAGCGGGGCGTGCAGGCCGGGGTGCCGGTGTTCTGCGAGAAGCCAGTCGCCCCCGATGTGGAAGGCACACTGGACGTGATCAAGTCGACCAGCGGGAGCGCGGCGGCGGTGCAGATCGGGTTCCAGCGGCGGTTCGACGCCGGGTTCCGGGCCGCCCGTGAGGCGGCGCGGTCGGGGTCGCTCGGCTGGCTCCACACGATCAGGTCGACGACGTTCGACGCGGCGCCGCCACCGGCCGGGTACGTCTCGGGGTCGGGCGGGATCTTCCGCGACTGCGCGGTGCACGACTTCGACGCGATCCGCTGGGTGTCCGGCCGCGAGGTCGTGCAGGTGTACGCGACGGGCGCGAACCGGGGCGAGGAGTTCTTCCGGACCGCCGGAGACCTCGACACGGCCTGCGCCACGCTGATCCTGGACGACGGCACGCTGGCCGTGGTGTCCTGCGGCAGGTACAACGACGCGGGGCACGACGTGCGCCTCGAGGTGCTCGGCTCCGCGGGCAGCGTCTGCGCCGGGCTGGACGACCGGATGCCGCTGCGCTCGGCCGATCCGGGCGAGAGTTTCCCGGCTGGACCACCTCACCGCGACTTCATGGGGCGGTTCGGAGACGCGTACGTGGCCGAGCTGGCCGCGTTCATCGGGGTCGCCGCCGAGCGGACGGCGAGCCCGTGCACACTGGAGGACGCCCTGGAGGCGTTCTACGTGGCCGAGGCGTGCGAGCTGTCCCGGCACCGCCAGCAGCCGGTGCTAGTGGCCGAGGTCCGCCAGTAAAAAGGCATGGTGAGGGAGGAGCAGCCGATGAGCTACGACGTGCTCACCATGGGCCGGGTCGGGGTGGACATCTACCCGCTGCAGGCCGGGGTCGGGCTGGAGGACGTCGAGACGTTCGGGAAGTTCCTGGGCGGCAGCGCGACGAACGTCGCGGTCGCCGCGGCCCGGCACGGCCGAACCTCCGCGGTCATCACCCGGACCGGCGCGGATCCGTTCGGCCGTTTCGTGCACCGGGCCCTGGGCGAGTTCGGCGTGGACGACGCGTTCGTGACCGCCGTGCCGGAGCTGCCCACCCCGGTGACGTTCTGCGAGATCTTCCCGCCCGACGACTTCCCGATCTGGTTCTACCGCTACCCCAAGGCGCCCGACCTGGAGATCAAGCCGGACGAGATCCCGGTGGCGGAGGTCCAGACGGCGCGGCTGTTCTGGGCCACGGTGACCGGGCTGTGCGCCGAGCCGAGCCGCGCCGCGCATCACGCGGCCTGGCAGTCCCGCGGCCGGGCGCCGCTGACCGTGCTCGACCTGGACTACCGGCCGGTGTTCTGGGCCTCGCGGGAGGAAGCCCGCGAGCAGGTCCAGGCCGCGCTCCCGCATATCACCGTGGCGGTGGGCAACCTGGACGAGGTGGATACCGCGGTCGGCACGCGGGACGCGCGGGCCGCGGCCCAGGCGCTGCTGGCGGCGGGCGTGGAGCTCGCGGTGGTCAAGCAGGGCCCGGCGGGGGTGTACGCGCGGACCAAGGACGAGGAGGTCGAGATCCCGCCGATCCCGGTCGAGGTGGTCAACGGGATCGGCGCCGGCGACGGGTTCGGCGGCGCGCTGTGCCACGGGCTGCTGGCCGGCTGGCCGCTGGAGCGGGTCATCAGCTTCGCCAACGCGGCCGGGGCGATCGTCACCACCCGGCTGGAGTGCTCTTCGGCGATGCCGACGACGGAAGAGGTCGAGGACTTCCTGCGGACGTCCGATGCGTGAGGATGCGCGATGGCCCGCGATGTTACGGTTTCCGCCATGAGCATCCTGGATGAGGGTTTCAACTGGCACTTCCCGGCCGGAAGCACGGCTGACGGACGGGAGATCGTGCGCATCACGCCCCAGGCGGCGCACTGGGGGTACAGCGGCCTCCGCGTGCTGGACCTGGCCAGGGCAGACACGTATCTCGGGAATACCGGCGGCGACGAGGTGATCGTGCTGCCCCTGGCGGGATCGTGCACCGTGGACACCGACGCAGGGGGCGCCGATCTGGTCGGCCGCGACGACCCGTTCTCCGAGGTCACCGACTGCGCCTATATCCCCCGTGATACCGCCTACGAAATCAACACCGGGAACGGCGGCCGGTTCGCGCTGGCCACCGCGCGGTCTGCGGCGGAGGGGCTTCCGTTCCGGCACGTGAAAAGGGACGAAGTCAAAGTGGAGCTGCGCGGGGCTGGGAACTGCTCGCGACGGGTCAACAACTTCGGCACCCCGGACGTGCTGGAGGCCGACCGGCTGATCGCGTGCGAGGTGTTCACCCCGGCCGGGAACTGGTCGTCATTCCCCCCGCACAAGCACGACACCGACCGGCCGGGCGAGTCGGTCCTGGAGGAGATCTACTACTTCGAGGTAGCCGACGGGCCGAACGGGCAGCCGGGCCTGGCCTACCAGCGGGTCTACGGCACGCCAGACCGCCCGGCCGACGTGCTGGCCGAGGTGCGCAGCGGAGATGTGGTGGTCGTCCCGCATGGCTGGCACGGGCCGTCGATGGCGGTGCCTGGCTACGACCTGTACTACCTGAATGTGATGGCCGGGCCCGGCAAGCGGGAGTGGCTGATCTGCGACGATCCGGCGCACTCGTGGGTACGCGAGCAGTGGAGGGACGAGCAGGTCGATCCCCGGGTGGCCGCCTGGACCGCCCCATGACGACGGTACGGCTGACCGTGGGGCAGGCGGTCGTGCGTTTCCTGGCCGCGCAGTACAGCGAGCGGGACGGTACGCGGCACCGGCTCATCGAGGGGTGCTTCGGCATCTTCGGGCACGGCAACGTGGCGGGCCTGGGCCAGGGCCTGCTGGAGGCGGAGCTAGGTCACGACGGCGGGTTGAAGTACCTGCAGGGACGCAACGAGCAGGCCATGGTGCACGCCGCCGCGGCGTTCGCCCGGACCCGGAACCGGATGTCCACCCTGGCCTGCACGTCCTCGATCGGGCCCGGCGCGACGAACATGGTCACGGGGGCGGCGCTGGCCACCATCAACCGGCTGCCGGTGCTGCTGCTGCCTTCAGACGTCTTCGCCACCCGGGTGGCCGACCCGGTGCTGCAGCAGCTCGAGGACCCGTCGGGCCAGGACATCAGTGTCAACGACGCGTTCCGGCCGGTGTCCCGGTTCTTCGACCGCATCTGGCGGCCGGAGCAGCTGCCGTCGGCTCTGCTGGCCGCGATGCGGGTACTGACCGACCCGGCCGACACTGGAGCGGTGACCCTGGCGCTGCCGCAGGACGTGCAGGCGGAGGCGTACGACTGGCCCGCCGAGCTGTTCCGCGAGCGGGTCTGGCACATCCCCCGCACACCGCCGGACGCGGCGGCCGTGGCCCGCGCGGCCGAGGTGATCCGGTCCGCGAAGCGGCCGCTTATCGTGGCCGGCGGCGGGGTCCTGTACTCCGAGGCCACCCAGGCGCTGAAGGCGTTCGCCGAGACGTTCGGCATCCCGGTCGGCCAGACCCAGGCCGGCAAGGGCACGATGCGCTCCGATGACCCGCTGTGCGCGGGCGCGATCGGCGCCACCGGGACCACCGCGGCCAACGAGCTGGCCGCCCAGGCCGACGTGGTGATCGGCATCGGCACCCGGTGGAGCGACTTCACCACCGCCTCCCGCACCGCGTTCGCCGAGCCGGGAGTGCGGTTCGTCAACATCAACGTGGCGTCGTTCGACGCGGCCAAGCAGTCCGGGGTGGCCGTGGTGGCCGACGCCCGAGCCGCGCTGGACGCCCTGGCCCTGGTCCTGGCCGGGTGGAAAGCTGAGCCCGCCTACCGGACCCGGGCCGCGGAGCTGGCGGCCCGGTGGCAGGCCATGGTGGAGGCCGCCTACACCACGCGGCACCAGCCGCGGCCCGCGCAGGCCGAGGTCATCGGGGTGGTCAACGAGGTCTCCGGGGAGCGGGACGTCGTGCTGTGCGCGGCCGGATCGATGCCCGGGGACCTGCACAAGCTGTGGCGCACCCGCGATCCCGGCGGCTACCACGTCGAGTACGGCTACTCATGCATGGGGTACGAGATCGCAGGCGGGCTCGGGGCCAAGCTGGCCGCTCCGGACCGCGAGGTGTTCGTCATGGTCGGCGACGGCTCGTACCTGATGATGGCCACCGAGCTGGTCACCGCCGTGCAGGAGGGGGTCAAACTGGTCGTGGTCTGCGTGGACAACCACGGGTTCGCCTCGATCGGGAACCTGTCGGAGTCGGTCGGCTCGCAGCGATTCGGCACCAGCTACCGGTACCGCAGCCCCGACGGGCGGCTCGACGGCGGGTTCCTGCCCGTCGACCTGGCCGCCAACGCCGCCAGCCTGGGTGTGTACGTACTGCGCACGCGGACCATCGAGGAGTTCAGCCGGGCGCTGGTCAAGGCCCGGGCCGCGGACCGGACCACGCTGGTGTACATCGAGACCGATCCGCTGCTGGGCGCACCGTCCAGCGACGCGTGGTGGGACGTGCCGGTGGCCGAGGTGGCCGAGCTGGCCAGTACCCGGGATGCGCGGGCCAGCTATGAGAAGGCCAAGGAGCGCCAGCGCCCTTACCTGTAAGGGGCGCAAGCGGTATGGCCCGTTCGGCATACTGCGTCGGGCAGCAGTGTAGGGCTGGTCTCAGCTAAGAAGATATTGTCCTGATCTCCTTACATACTGTTGACATGTCATTAGTCGAGCGGCGTGCACGGCTCCTTATGTCCCTATTTCGGGTGCAGGCCATGATCATGGGTAGTTTTGGCCAAATACGGACCATTTGTGCCCGTGATCATGAATCAGCCTGGCGTGCCGCTCCGCGCAGCTCTGCCTTGCTTACGGCTGGCTGCGGGGTCTTGTCCCAGAGCATCGACTCGAGCGGGCCGTTGAAGCAGTGCCCGCGCGGGCACCGGATCTTGACGCTCTCCAGCGGCCCGTCGGTGGACCGCATCGCGTACCGGTACTCCACCGCGGCCGGGAGGCCGCACCGAGCGGCGCCGGTCCGGTCCAGGTAGGCCGGGCAGTCGAGAAACATCACACTGGTATCCATCGGAAACCCCCCGTTCCCGTTTGGTTGATAGATGCGCCTTGTCGATTCGGAGGCTGGGATGGTGACGCTGATACATGGCTCTTGCCGGATTGCGTCCCGAGCCCGGAAATGGGGCTTGTGGCCTACGCCGCCTCTGCTAGACCGGCTAGAGCGCGCGGTCCTCCATAAGCGTGCGCAGGTTGTCTGCGGCGGCCTCCCAGAGCTTCTTGCTCAGGCGGACCACGAGCGGCTCGGCGAGCTTGAAGAACCCGTGGCTCTCTCCCCGGCAGGTGGTGGTAACCCGGGTCCCCTCCGCCACCGGCTCCATCACGGCGTCGGTCTCCAGGTAGAACGGCCCGGCACTGCTCTTGGTGGCGAAGTGCTTGTTCTCGGTCAGGCCAGTGCAGACAGCGGGCGACTCGTAGCCCCGGCCCAGGAACGTTCCCCGGTAGAGGAGAGTGGAGCCCGACTCCAGCGGGCCGTCGCTCGTGATATGGGCCTCGGACAGCCCGGGCATCCACCGCGGAGTACGATCCACGTCCTGGATGACGGCGAAGACTTCATCGACGGGACGGCCGATGACGGTGACGATCGTGAACTCGTTCATGATCTCTCGTGCCTCCTTGCACGGTGTGCTTGTTGAAGGCCACGTTACGGAGCGGTCGTTACCGCATCGTTACGGCAATTCGGAAATGACGGCCGAAAAGGACGCCGTCGTCTTTCGGTGCGGCATGGCACGGCGTTCCCGACGCGCGTCCGGCTCTGGTCACCCGGTAGAGCAGTATGTTCGTAGGTATTGACAATCTCTTGTCCTGGCCTGACCATGAGGTCAGCCTGAGGAGCCGTCTGGGCTGGTAGAGCATCCTGCCGACCCGGCTTTGGCATTCCTCGCCGTGGTGATGCTGTGGCTGGAGGTAGGCCAGTGACTAGTAGTGAAGCATCGGTTCCTGCAGGAGCGGCCAAGACCGGGAGTACCGCGTCCACCCGGCTGTTCATCCGGCAGACGTCGGGTCTCGTGCGCGAGCTGGGGATCCCGGCGGCGACCGGCATCTCGCTGGCGTCCGTCGCCGTGGTCAACACGTTCATCAACTTCAACGCCGGGCTGACGGACTTCACCAAGTCCGACATGTACCTGCCCCTGGTGGCCGCCGCGGTCATCTGGCTGGTGGCCATGTTCGCCTACCGCTACCTGCTGCGCGCGGTGCCGAGGGCAGGCGGTGAGTACGTCTACCTGTCCCGGATCGTCTCACCCGCGGCAGGTTCGGTCGCCGGACTCGGCATCGCCGTCGTATTCACCTACGTGCTGTCGACCAACGCGCACTTCGCCGCGCAGTTCACCCCGTTCATGCTCAGCGGGCTGGGCGCGGCGTTCCACAGTACCGCGGTCGCGAACGCGGGCAACCATCTGACCAGCAACATCGCCATCGCCTGGCTCAGCGTCGTGGTCATGCTGATCGTGGCCGCGCTGTCGCTGTTCTCGGTCAAGATCGTGGCCCGGATCATCTTCTGGCTGATCGTCCTGCAGGTCCTGGCGTTCCTCGTGCTGATCGGGATGCTGGCCTTCAACTCGCACGCCGACTTCACCTCGGCGCTGGCCACCTACAGCAACCACCCGGGCGCCTTCCAGGACATCATCAACACGGCCAAGTCCAACGGCGTGGTCTTCGGCACCTCGATCGCGTCCGCGGTGGCGATCATCCCGTTCATGGTGCTCAACTACAACGGCGTCCTGTACTCCTACTACGTCGGCGGCGAGCTGCGGCGCCCCGGCCGCACCTACCTGTACGCCTCGGCGATCAGCATCGGCGTGCTTGTCGTGCTGTGGATCGGAGTCTGGGCCCTGCTGCGCGCGCGGGCCGGCCTGACCTTCATGCAGGCGCAGGCCAACCTGGGCGTGATCAACCCCACCGCCTACGGGAAGATCACCAGCCTGAGCTCGGTCGCCGGCGGCCTGGGCTACGGCATGGTGCTGTCGAGCGACCCGATCACCAAGATCCTGTTCGCGACCGCGGTGCCGCTGGCCGAGATCGCGGTCAACCTGGCCTTCCTGACCGTCACCACGCGTGTCCTGTTCGCCCAGGCCTTCGACCGACTGCTGCCGGTGGGCGTGGCCAAGATCTCGGATCGCAACCACGCGCCGAACGTCGCCATCAGCATCGTGCTCGTGATCGGCATCGGGTTCTGCTTCCTGACCAGCCTGGTCAACCTGGGCAGCATCGTGGCCCTGCAGAGCCTGTTCTTCGCGCTGATCCTGCTGGCCGGCGGCGTCGCGGCCACCGCGCTCCCGATGCGCCGGGCCGACCTGATCCCGACGCCGGGCCTGCCGGACGACGCTCGGCGCAGCTGGCTGCGGAAGGTCGCACTGGTCGGCGGGGCCACCACGGTGCTCGCCCTGTTCACCATCTACGAGCTGATCGCGCACTCCAGCGTGTACGGCAAGTTCAGCTGGGAATCGATCCTCACGCTGGTGATCGTGCTCGGCGCCGGACCGGTGATCTACCTGATCGCCCGGCAGGTGCGCAGACAGCGCAACTCGCTCGACCTGGACATGGCCATGCGCGAACTTCCCCCGGAGTAGCGCATGTGGGGTAAGGCCAAGGGCTCGAAAAAGCGCGCGCTGCGTATCTACTTCGCCACCGATCTGCACGGCTCGGAGGTCTGCTTCCGCAAGTTCCTGGCCGCGGCGAAGGTCTACGAGGCGGACGTGATCATCTTGGGCGGCGACTTCGCGGGCAAGGCCATCGTCCCGGTGCTCACCGAGAACGGCTCCCTGCGGGCCCGGGTCGGCGGTGAGGAGATAACCGTCCCCGAATCGGAGTGGGGACGGCTTAGCGGCGACCTCGGCAAGGCAGGGCTCTATCCGGTCCGGATGGAGTCCAGCGAGCTGACCCGTCTCTCGGGCGATGAAGCTGCGCTGGGCCGGTTGTTCCGCAGCGAGATCGCCGCTCAGATGCGGCGGTGGTGCGACCTGGCCGCCGAGCGGCTCGACCCGTCGGTGCGGTGCATCATCACACCGGGCAACGACGATCCGGTGGACGCGGATCCGGTGATAGCGGCCCATCCGCGGGTCGAGTGCCCCGAGCTCGAGCTGTGCGACCTGGGCCCGGTCACCATGGCCAGCCTGGGGGTGGTGCCGACCACGCCGTGGAACACTGAGCGGGAGTGCTCAGAGGACGAGCTGGGCAAGCAGATCGAGGAGATGCTGGAGCAGGTGCCTTCGGGTCAGCCATGCATCTTGAACCTGCACTGCCCGCCGTACGCGTCGGGCCTGGACGACGCCCCGGAGCTTGACGACACGCTCAAGCCGGTGATCCGCGGCGGACGGCCCAGCATCATCCCGGTCGGCAGCCACGCGGTGCGCGACGCGATCAAGCGCTACCAGCCGGTGGTGGGCCTGCACGGGCACATCCACGAGTCGCGGGGCGTGCAGAAAATCGGCCGGACGCTGTGCGTCAACCCGGGCAGCGACTACTCTTCCGGAGTGCTCCGCGGGGCCGTGATCGACCTCGCCCAGGATGGGTCCTGCCTGGACTTCCTGCTGACGACCGGATGAACGCGGTGGATGACGTCGGCCCTTTGGCCGATCCAGTCGCCGAGACCAGGCGGCTGATCGCCGCGGCGGCCGAGCAACGGCTGCTGCTGCGCGCCCTCGGCGGGGTCGCGGTGTACCTGCTGGCGCCGGACGGCAAGCCCCGGCTCCCCCGCCGGGTCAAGGACATCGACGTGGCCGTGCCGCGCGGCAGCGGCCGGCCCGCGGCCCGGCTCCTGGAGGAGGCCGGCTACGTAGGCGACCAGATGTTCAACGCGCTGCACGGCAGCCGCCGGCTGCTGTTCATCGACCCGGCCCACGAACGGCACCTGGACGTGTTCGTGGGCGAGTTCTCCATGTGTCACGAGATCCCGCTCACCGCGCGGCTGGACCGGGCTCCGCTCACCGTGCCGCCCGAGGAACTGCTGCTGTCCAAGCTGCAGATTGTCGAGGCCACCGCGAACGACCAGAGCGACCTGTACAGCCTGCTGGCGCAGTACGAGGTCGGCCCTGGTGCCGACCTCGACGCGTCGTTCGTGGCTGCGCTATGCGCCAAGGACTGGGGCCTGTGGCGGACCTGCGTGGGCAGCATCGAGCGGCTGCAGGCCAACTTGGAGAGCAGCCCTCTGGACCCGGGCGAGGCGTCGCGGGTCCAGGCGCGGCTGGAGGCGCTGCGCGGCTACCTGGAGGCCGCACCGAAGACCATGAAGTGGCGGCTGCGCAGCCAGGTCGGCGACAAGGTGCGCTGGTACCAGCAGCCGGAAGAGGAGCAGGGCCAGGGGGTTGGGACCCGGCCATGAGCGCGAGCTGCCCGGAGGCCGGCGATGTTCGCTGACCGGCTCGCCGATGTCATAGAAACCCGCGCATGCCGGCCTGAGCTGGTGGCGGAGGCGGCGGCCCGGCGGCCGCGGGCCCCGTCGTTTCTGAGTCCGGGCGGCAACCTGGTGCTCGTGGCCGCGGACCACCCGGCGCGCGGGACGCTGCGGGCCGGCCGGCTGATGACGGCCATGGCCGACCGCACCAGTCTGCTCGAGCGCCTCTGCGTGGCGCTGGCCCGGCCCGGCGTCGACGGCGTGCTCGGGTCCGCGGACGTGCTGGAGGACCTGCTGCTGCTCGGCGCGCTGGACGGCAAGGTCGTGATCGGCTCGATGAACCGTGGGGGTCTGGCCGACACGGTCTTCGAGATCGACGACCGGTTCACCGGCTATGACGCGCCCGCGATCGCGCAGATGGCGTTCGACGGCGGCAAGATGCTGCTGCGCATCGACCCGGACGACCCGGCGACCGCCGCCACGCTGCAGGCCTGCGCGCACGCGGTATCGGACCTGGCGGCGCGGCGGCTGGTCGCGATGATCGAGCCGTTCATCTCGCACCGGGTCGAGGGCCGGGTCCGCAACGACCTGTCCCCGGAGGCGATGATGCGGGCCATCGCGATCGCCTCGGGCCTGGGCACCACGTCGGCGTACACCTGGCTGAAAGTCCCGGTGGTGCCGGACATGGAGCGGGTCATGGCCGCGTCCACACTGCCGGCGTTGCTGCTGGGCGGCGAGGTGCTGGACGACCCGCAGTCCGCGTACGCGGGCTGGCGCAAGGCGCTGCGGCTGCCGAACGTCAAGGGGCTGGTCGCCGGGCGTTCGCTGCTGTACCCGGCCGACGACGACGTGGCCGCCGCCGTCGATACCGCGGTCAGCCTGCTGTTATCCGGCGGGCCTGCTGCTGATCTCGGGTAGCCGGACGCCGAAGCCGGTGGCGGCGAGCTTGAGCAGCACCGGGCCGGGCGCCATCAGGGCTGCGACCTTGGCCGCGCTGAGCTCCTCCAGCTGGGCCAGGACCTCGGTGTAGACGTCCGGGCCGTGGCGGCGCGCCCGGCTCAGTGCGATCGCGTTGGCCCACACCTTCTCGCGTGCCTCGCGCAGGAAGCGCTGGGTACCAAGCCGGTTGAACGGGCGCAGCAGCCGGTCCACGAGTGTGCCCGGGCCGGAGATCTGGGTCAGCTCGTCATCCTCGGCGGCAACCCGGGTGGCAAGCACGGTGTCGATGGCCTTGTGATCGGCCTCCCGGCGTTCCAGGAGGGCCGGATCGTCGAACTGCTCGTCGGTGATCACCGCCAGCAGTGCCTGGGGCAGGTCGAAGTTGATGTGGGCGTTCATGCCGAGCAGCACGTGGCGCAGCGCGGGCAGGTCGGCGGGCGCACCGAACGCGATCGCCCAGGGTCGGGTCGGCTCACGCCCGGCCAGCGCGGCTTGGAGCGCATCGAGGTAGAGGTCGGCGAACGCGACGTCCCACCGTTCAACCCACTCGGGGTCGACGAAGCCGCCACGCTTGAGTTCTTCGGCGACCGCGATCGTGGTGCGTTGGTAGGTCGCGTGGAAGTATCGCCGCGGGTCGCCGGTGGCCTGCAGCGACTCGAGCAGGGCGGCCATCCGGCCGATCAGCTCCTCGATCATCCCGGCCATTATGGCTGACCAGGGCGGCCGTTGGGGGGAACGAGACCAGGGCGGCGCTGTAGGCGCGCCTGGAGGTAGATCCACCTGCCGAGCCGCCCTGGCGATCTCTACCCGGCGAGGCGGAGCAGGTAGGTGGTGGAGTGGCTGACCATGACGACGGCGGCGGACGGGCCAGGCACTAGGGCGACCGCGCCCGGCACGCTCAGCACTGAGCCGGCGTGGCCGTTGCTCGTGTCGAGCAGGCTGACCTTCCCCGCGCCTAGCAGGAGCAGGCCGATACCCGTCCCCGCGATGTCGGTGTCGCTGTTAGAGACCCGCTTCGAGAACACGGGGCCCAGCGTCGAGCCCCGGAAGGCGTCGAGGTAGGTGTTGCCGCCCTGGTTTTCGTGAATACCCAGCAGGTACACGCTTCCAGCGGCCAGCGCCAGCGGCGCGTCGATGTCCACGTCGGCGTGCCTACGCGGCGATCCTGAGCTCAGAGCCCGGTAGAGGTAGTTGCCGGTACCGGCGATCCCCTCGTAGTACAGGCCCGCCGAGTCGGCGGCCATATCGGCCGGGTATGCGTTGTTAGCGCTGACGCGGTGGACCGTCGGGGACGACGGGCTGAACCGGTCGACGTTCGCGTACTCGAAGCCGCTCTCGTCTGTCGCCCAGTCCGTAAACGCCCAGACTGTGGTGCCCACCGTGTACAGCCCGGCCGAGGTGATCGTCGCGTAGCTCGGCAGCGTCCAAGTGCGCAGTCGGTGGCCATTGGACAGGGCGTAGGCAGAGACCTTGTTGCCGACATCGACGAAGAGGTCGGACGAGTTCACCGCGACCGCGAGCACCGGTCCGGACGCTCGCAGCGCCGTGACAGGAGCGTGGTCGCCCTTGACCAGGTAGACGACCGAGCCTCGCGAGTAGTAGATGTTGCCGTCAGGGGCCTCGCTCAGCACGTAACTGAAGTCGGACCCGAGGCGGCCAAGGTCGACCTTGCCGGTCACGTGGAGGCCAGTGGAGGCGGCCTGCACGGGCGCCGTGCTCGCGGCCTGCGCGGCAGGTGCAATCGCCAGGCCGACCGCGACCAGGCCGGCGACGACAGGGAGCGTCGCAGTCGGCAAGCCCTTCCGCAAAACGTTCATAACGGACATCAACCGCTCTTTCCGGGCCAGGCAAGACCTGGCCCGGAGGGCACATCAGGTCGTACGGACTGGCCCTATCCAGGGAGATATCAGATTCAGCGCTGCCTTATCCGCCTTGGCCGTACGGGCCAGCTTCACGGGACCGCAGCAGGTGACCCGATTGAGCCAGGCTCATACCAGCCCCCGGCGCGCACACCCCCGCCGCGACCTGCTCATCTGGGCAGATCAGACGACCCCCACAATAACCTGATCTAAGCGCTTCACGCAGGTCATAACAGTCGCGACCGAGTGGCCGCCGCGGAAGTACAGTTTGTCCGGATGGGCAGCGAGCGTCGTACCCAGAAAGCCCCGGCGGGCGGGCGGGCCCGGCTGGGGCGCGACTTCTGGTTCTACTTCAGCGGGCAGGCCGTCTCCCAGCTGGGCGGCTCGTTCACCAACTTCGCCTTGCCGCTGCTGGTGTTCAAGCTGACTCACTCCGCCACGAACCTGGCGTTGACCACCGCCGCGGAGTTCGTACCCTACTTGCTGTTCGGTCTGCCGCTCGGCGCCGTCGTCGACCGGTTCGACCGTAAGCGCCTGATGCTGGGCAGCGACATCTCCCAGGCGTTCGTGATCGCCGTGATCCCCGTCCTGGCGATCGGCGGATCGCTGCGGGTCGCGGACATCTATGCCGTGACCTTCGTACAGTCGACGCTCGGGATCATCTTCAACTGCGGGGAGTTCGCCGCCATCCCCTCGCTCGTCGGCGAGCAGGAACTGGTCACGGCCAACGCCCGCATCATGGCGACAAACAACGCCGGTCAGATCCTCGGCCCCGGGCTCGCCGGTGCGCTCGTGGCGTTCGTGCCGGTCGCCGACCTGCTGTTCGTGGACGCCGGCTCCTTTCTCGTCTCGTCGGGCTGCCTGGCCCTGATCCGTTGCAGCTTCAACGCCGGAACGCCGGCCAGGCGCCCCGCCGGCTCAGCAATCCGGGCCCTGCTCGCCGACGTGCGGGAGGGCTTGGCCTATGTGTGGTCCAACCCGGTGCTGCGCTCCATCTCGATCATGATGGCCCTGATCAACCTGGTCGCCGCGACGGCCAACTCCCAGCTCGTCCTGTTTGCCCGGCGCGCCCTGCACGCCACCAACTCCGAGATCGGCTTCCTGTACGCCGCTGGCGCCGTCGGCATCGTCGCGGTCAGTCTGGTTGCCGGGCCGATCCGCCGGCGTGTCTCCTTTGCCGTCACCGCCCTCGGCGCCCTGGTCCTCGCCGGGTTGACCATGACCGCCATGGCCCTCGTGGGCTCCTACGCCGCCGCACTGGTCCTGTGGGCGGCGTCATCGGGCTTTGGCATGTTGCTCAACATCAACACCGTCGCCCTGCGCCAGGCGATCGTCCCGCCTCGGCTCTACGGGCGGGTGGTAAGCGTCGCCCAGGTCCTGGCCTGGTCGGCCATCCCCCTCGGGTCGCTCGCCGGGGCGGCAGCGATCAACCTGAGCGGGAGCGTCACAGGCGTCTACGCCGTCATCGGCGCTCTCATAGCCGCCATCGCTCTCGCCTTCGCCTTCAGCCCGGTCGCACACGGGGATCGCTACCTCTCCGAGGCGGCCGAGCGCCGTGGCGTACTGGAGTGATGCTCACTGGCCCGGACCACGGTCGCGATCCGGGCGTTGACCGGGATGTTGCTGGACGTTAGCCCGGGCATCTGCCCGCGGAAATCGAAATCGAGGCGGACTCCGGGCCGGAACATCAGGCAGTGCGTCGAGCCGCCGAAGTGGAACATGCCAAGCTGGTCGCCCTTTTTCACGTGCTGTCCCTGGTACACGGTGATCTCGCAGGTGGAAACCTCGGACATGCCGACAGGAAGGACGCACATGAGCCCGATGGCCGGATTGTCGGCCTCGATGAACACCATCGCCCGGGTGGCGACCTCGGTGATGTAGCCCTGCGACTCGTTGGGCCCGGCTGGGTCATATCCCTCGGCAGGAGTCTCGGAATAGTACGTGCCGTCGTGCACGTAGGCTTTCACGACCCGGCCGTCGATCGGGCT
>Ga0210388_10001151_pt1 | contig 20935 bp, 18 predicted proteins | sample IncBWC19OmetaG_FD_155485 | JGI IMG/M metagenome (GOLD analysis project Ga0210388, IMG submission 155485) | Forest soil microbial communities from Barre Woods Harvard Forest LTER site, Petersham, Massachusetts, United States - Inc-BW-C-19-O ... | reverse complement strand
CGTGTCGAGGAAGGGAGCTACGAGAACGGAAAGTTCAAGTTCCGGCGCCTCTGGAACGGCGACCAGACCGACTGGGGCCTCAACTTCACCTCGGATCCCGTGGTCCTCCGGGTGACGCTGGGGACCTATTAGCGAAGGCCATTTTTGCTAACCTCGCACCGTGGTGAGAATGGCAGGGCCCCGGAGCGCAGCCATCGTTGGCCAGTTGCTCGTCACGGCTGTTCTGGTGCGCATGACCCTGTCGATGCCGCATGACTCGTTCGGCGCCTTTTTCTTGGCGCTCGCTTTTCTGGTGGGAGTTCCTCTGAGCATGCCTTGGCTAACGCTGTCGCTGTCCGAGATGGCATTTGGGGAGAGGCCTCTTAGCGCAGTTGAAATTCCGTTTTACGCCGTCTTCATGCTTTGTGAGGTGGGCGTGTTCGTCTTTTTCCCCAAGCTTGCATCGGAGTCGGAAGGGTTTGCCGCGCTCTACCTCTGGCCCATCGGCGGCCTGATGTCGCTCGTTGTGATCTTGTTGAGCGGACATGGTCGTCGATTGGCGGCACTCAAGAACGAGGATGCGCGTTAACAGGACTCAGTCTGTGTCCGTCCGGAAGGGCGAAGCGGGGAGGCCGGCTTTGTTGAAGAGATTGCCTTCCGGCACGTTGGCCCAGCCATAACGCACGGCCACCGGCTGCGGCACGGCGGCGCCGGTCACCACCACAGTCTTGCCGCGAATTTCGGCGCGGGCCGGATGAAACAGCTTGTCGGCGCCGGCGATCGTGAAGCCCTTGAGCGGGCCGCCCTTCGCGACCAGACCGCCACCGACGTGCGTGAAACGCAACGTCGCCTGGCCACCTTTGATCTTCACCGTCTCGAAGACAGGCCCCGAATATTCGAGCCGCTCGCCGTAGGCCACCGCCCGGGCCGCCAGCGCCAGCCGCGCGCCGACCGGCTGCTTGTGCGGAGGATGGATGTCGTTCGCGTCGCCGCAATCGGTCGTCACGACCATCGCCGTCTTCGGCGTGCGTTGCCAGGCCAGGAGCTGGGCCTCGCGCAGCTCGGGCGTCATCTCGCGAAAAGGCGCGATCTGAACGAAGAGGAACGGGAGGTCCTGGCCCCATGCCCGCCGCCAGTCGGCGATCGTGGCAGGAAACAGCGAGCGGTACTGCTGGGCGCGCCGAACGTTGGCTTCGCCCTGATACCAGATCACGCCGCGGATGGCGTAAGGCAAGAGCGGCGCGATCATCCCGTTGTAGAGGACCGTGGGTGTCATGACGTCCCCGGTGACGCCCGTCGGCGGCGGCGGACCGTCTTCCAGCTTCATCCCGATTCGGTAGCGCCACGGGCCTGACAGATCAATCGTTGGCTGCGCCGGCCGCGTCGGCTGCGTTGGCAGCCCGGGAGCCGGACCGAGAGAGGCCGTGCGCAGCCCTTCGGCCGGGGGCTTCCCCGTGAACACCAGCTGCAGCTTCTGATCGCCCCAGATCCCGCCACCGCCGCCGGTGTCCAGCACACGCACGACGACGACGTTGTGGCCAGGCTTGAGCACGCCCACCGGAACCGGATATTTCCGCACCACGTTGTACCCGACGGTGGCGCCGACCTTCACCCCGTTGACCCAGGTGGTGTCGATGTCGTCGACCATGCCGATCTGCAGCTCCGCCACGACGGACGCGGCGCTGGCCGAGAGATCGAAGGTCTTGCGGAACCAGACGACGCCGTTGAGGTCGGGCTCGCCGGCATCCTCCCAGAGGCTGGGCAACGTCATCGTCTTCCACGCCCCGGTCTCGAGGTCCGGAGCACGCCAAGACCGCCCCTCCGCCGAACCGGTGTCGTTGGCGATGAACCAGGTCTCGAGCCGCGCCTCGTACTGGCGTTGAGCGGCAGCCGGATCTGCGCGCAGGATCTTGAGCTGTTCGGAGGTGTCGGCAAAATCCGGCAGCGGGTGCAATCCTGCCTCGCTGGTCCAGGCCTCCGCGGGCGTGCCTCCCCAGGAGGCGTGAATGATCCCGACCGGGACGTGTCGTGCCTTCTGGAGATCCCGTCCGAAGAAGTAGCCGACCGCCGTGAAGTCCTTCACCGCCGCGGGCGTGCAGACGCTCCACTGCCCTTCCACCGCCGGCAGAGGCGTCAGCGATTTCACCTGCGCCACGCCGAAGTGGCGGAGCTGCGGGTGGTCGGCCGCGGCGACCTCCTTCTCCCAGCTGTCGATCGGTTGCTGTCCCGCCCGCAGGCCGAGCTGCCGCTCCATGTTCGACTGGCCGCCGGCCACCCAGACCTCGCCCACGAGAATGTCGCCGAGGAGGATCTTGTTGGTGCCCGAGATCGTCAGCGTGAAGGGCCCGCCGGCTTTCAGCGGCGCCAGGTGCGCCAGCCACCTGCCGTCGGCGCCCGCCGTGGTGGAGACGGACTGCTTCGCGATCTCCACGGTGACCGCTTCACCGGGAGCGGCCGTGCCCCAGATTGGCACCTTGGTTCCTTGCTGCAGCACCGCGTGATCGGCGAAGAGCGGATTGGGGGTCACCGCGGCGTGGGCGGAGGACATTCCGCAGACGAGCGCGACGAACGTCGCCGTCAGCCAACCGACGAAGGTCCGGCCAAAAGAGTTGAGCTTCACCGCACCGCTATACTACAGATACGAATACGTGGAATTCGCCACACCTCCCCGGCTGGTGGTCTGCGCCACGCTCGCGCTGGTCGCTTTTTCAGGCTGCGCAGCGACCTGCGGCTGTGGCGTCAGCGCGCCGCCCGCCGGGGCAACGGCGGCCTCGCCGCCCAAGTCACCGGCCGTCGTCGGAGGGCTCCCCACGCCGCCAGGCGCCGCGAACCTCCCGCGCCCCTCCGGCGCGCCGGGCAACCTGAAGGTGCTCGACTGGGCTGGTTTCAAATCCGCGGTCAGCTACACCTTCGACGACGGCCAGCCGTCACAGATCGAGCACTACGCCGAGCTGCGGGCGACGGGCGTTCGCCTCACCTTCTTCGTGAACTCGGGGAGCGCGACCTGGGAGAGCGGCTTCGTTTCGACCTTCTCCCAGGCGGCGCGCGACGGACACGAGATCGGCAACCACACGGCGCACCACTGCCACGCGGATCCCGACGGCACGCTGCACGGCACCGACCGGAGGGCCGCCTGCCCTGGGGCGAGCGCCGCCGCCGAGCTCGACGATTGCACGGCGTTCATCAAGTCGACCCTCGGCGTGTCGCAGGTCTGGACCGCGGCCTCGCCGTTCGGCGACGCCGGTTTCGCTTCCGCCATGGCGGAGCGTTTCTTCCTCGGCCGCAGCGCGACCGGCGGCACCGTCGCTCCCAACGACGACACCGATCCGCTCGCGCTGCCGATGTGGGGGCCGGCCGAGAACGACGGCGTCGCCGAATTCGACGCCGTCGTCGATGCGGCGCACACCGACGGCCAGTGGGTCATCATGCTCCTTCACAGCATCGCCCCGACCACCGCCGCCTGGTTCGCCACCGTGGACATCGCCGCCGTCACGGGCAGCATCACCCACGCCAAATCACTGGGCGATGTCTGGATCGATTCGATGGCGAACGTGGGGGCCTACTGGCGTGGCCAGAAGCTGCTCACCTCGGCGACCCCCACCGCCACGACGCCGCCCTCGGGAAAGGGCCAGACCCAGACGTCGACCTGGACCTGGACGCTGCCCGCCCACTTCCCGCCGGGCAGGGTCCTGCGCGTCAAGGTCGACGGCGGCACGCTCTCCCAGCGCGACCAGCCGCTCCGCTGGGACGGCCATGGCTATTACGAGGTGGCGCTGGACGCCGGCGCGTTGACGCTGTCCCCATAGCGCGACAGCCGGATCACTTCGCCGGCGACGCGGGCGAGGGGGACGACGGATCCGGAACGGAAACCGTGGGCTCCGGCTCGGGCGCCGGCGCCGGCGCCGGCACGAGGTTCTTCAGCGTCTGAAGCAGGTCGGGGCTGGCGGCGTACGGCTGGTGCCGAGAGACCTCGGTCCCGGTGTCCCAGAGCACGGGGACCATTCGCCGCGCCACCGACCCGTTCATCACCGCCGACATCCAGCGAACGCGCGAGGCCGACTCCTTGGTGGTCGTCACGCCGAACTCTCCGATGAAGGCCGGGATGTCGTTGCGCGTACAGAAGCCCTTCATCGCGTCGAAGAGCTGCTCCAGCTGCTTCACATCGTCGATCGTCCCCCAGGTGGGCATCATCTTCCCCCAGTCGGCGTCCTCGTTCAGGCCACAGAACTGGTACGGCGTGTAGTAGTGCACCGAGATGAAGAGCCTGCCTGGGAGGCTGTCCTTCGGCAGGGCGTAGGCACGCGCGCAGGTCTTCTTGATGTCGGTGCTGTAGCCGATGACGATCAGCAAGCGCTTCGCGTTGTTGCCCCCGGTCTTTCGAACGGTGTCGATGAACAGCTGGTTCACCCGGGTGAGGGTGGCGTAGGCCTTCTGTTCGGAGCCTTCGTTGCTGAAGTTCGTCTCTTCGTTGAGCGCCTCGAAGATGAGCTTCTCGTTCTTGCCCGCAAAGAACGTCGAGATCTGTTCCCAGTACGACCGGTACTTCTTCTCCGCGTCGGCGCTGAAGGTGGCGAAGGTCTTGGGGAACATCTCTTTCTTGTCGGAATCGATCCACCCCCCGTCCCAGTGGATGTTGAGCACGCAGAACATCCCGGCGCCGGTGATCCAGTCGACCACCTCGCGGACCCGATTGAGCTTGTCCGCCTGAATCCGACCGTCGATGGCATAGGTGTCCCAGGCCACCGGCAGGCGAACGGTCTTGAACCCGAGGTGCGCCAGGCTCTGAACGAACTCCCTTGTGACGGGCGGATTCCCCCAGCCGGTCTCCCAGGTGGTGGTGTTGTCCAGCGTGTTGCCGATGTTGGTGCCGGGAGTCATCAGCGGGACGGCCGCCCAGGCGTCCACCTCGGTCATCTTCTCCAGCGCCGGCGGCGTCGCGCCTCGTGAGGAGACCGCGTCCGACGGGTTGAGCGGCGGTGGCCGGAGGCAGGCCAGCGCCGGAAGGGCGCAAAGAAGTGCGGCCAGAGCGAGTGCGTCGACTGCTTCGGGGGACTTGCGCATGGTGGTCTCGTTTGATTGCGGTTTCATTCGTGCTTCTCGTAGTCGAACCAATCGAACGCCGCGGGCGCCGGACGCGGAGCGCCGGCTGGCGCCAGCGCGTACATGCCGACGTAGGTGCCGATGAAACCTCCCGCCACCTCGGTCGCCAGAAGACGCGTCTCGGCGGCGCCCAGCGACTCGAAGGTCGTCGTGGCGCCCGCTCGATTGGGAGCGGTCTTCCAGGCAAACGTGTACCGCGTCGGCTCGGCCACGATCTGCAGGACCAGTGGATCCTCTCCCGGCGCCGGCGCGGACGCGGTCACCGTCGAGATGTCCGTGCCGACGGTCTGCCGCACGAACACCTCCCGTCCGGCGCCGTTGCGGCGCACGCCGAGCTCGTAGCGCTGGTGCGGCGCCCGGTAGAGAACCAGCCCCGCCTCCTCGCCCGCGCGCCCCGGCGTGAAGTCGATGCGCGCCGCGATGCGCGCGCGCAGGTCCTCCTGGCGGCGGCCGACGAAGGTCGGCGAGACGCCGTCGGCCCGATCGAGCGGCACCGCCGTCCCGTGCAGGGTCAGCCAGCCGCGCCGCTCGCCGGTCGAATAGCTGGCGCGCACAGGATTGCGCAGGAAATTCCAGGCGAAGCCAAGGGGACCGTCGAACTCGTCGCGCACGGGCGGCGCAGGGAACGGGTGCGCCGGCAGCCCGCGGACATCCATGTCGAGCGCGATCGGCTGGCCCTCGTTGACCACCGGCCAGCCCTGCCCGTCCCAGCGCACCGGCGCCAGAAAGGTCTCCCGGCCCAGGTGATGCCAGTAGTAGCCCCCCTGCGGCCGGATGCCGAGGAACACCATCCACCAGTTTCCTTCGGCGTCCTGCACGAGATCGGCGTGCCCCGTCGCCTGGATCGGCTGGCTGAGCGGCGTGTCGCGCTGGGTGAGGATCGGGTTGCGCGGACAGGGCTCGAAGGGCCCCCAGGGCGAGGCCGCGCGGGCCATCGTCACCATGTGCCCGTACTCCGTCCCCCCCTCGGAGATCATGAGGTAGTAGCGCCCGGCGATCTTGTAGAGATGCGGCCCCTCCGGATAGCGTCCGCCCGTCCCCTTCCAGACGACGCGCGGTGGGGTGAGCTGCTTGCCCGACGTGACGTCGATCCGCGCCTGATAGATGCCGGGCGCGCTGCCGGTCGAGGTCAGGTAGACCTTGCCGTCGTCGTCGAAGAAAAGACTGGGATCGATTCCGCCCGGCCCGGTGATCCAGACCGGCTCCGACCAGGGCCCCGCCGGATCCTTCGCGGTGACGAAGAAGGTCCCGCCGTGCGAGACGTTGGTCGTGATCATGTAGAAGGTGCCGGCGTGGAAGCGGATGGTGGGCGCGAAGATCCCGCCCGACGGCCCGGCGGTCGCCAGCGGCAGCTGCGAGTCGCGCGTCAGCACGGACCCGAGCGGCTCCCAGTGCACGAGGTCGCGGCTGCGATGAAGCGGAACGCCCGGGAACATCTCGAACGAGCTGTTCACCAGGTAGAACCACTCGCCGACGCGCACGATGCTGATGCTGGGGTCGGGGTGAACGCCGGGCAGCACCGGGTTGTGGTAGCTGGTGATTCGCGGCGTGTCGGCACCGGCGGCGAAGGATGCGAGCGCGAGCGCCACCGCCACCGCCACCGGGAGAACGACGGCCGCGACACGCGGACGGATGCGTTTGCGCAAGACCATCTGCCTAGCGGGCCTGGGGATCGCCGTAGAACGTTCCGCGGCCGTGGGTCCCGACGTAGACGCGACCGAACTTCTTGGGGTCTCCGGTGATCTGCAGGACCAACCCCCACTGGTGCTGATCGTCATTGATGCGCAACCAGGTCGCGCCGCCATCGGTGGAGCGGAAGAACCCGCGCTGCCCTTGCACCGTCCCCACCAGGTAGAGCGCCGGAAGCTTGGCGTGGGGCGCCGCCTTGCCGAAGCCGAAGGCGTGGATCTGTGCCACGGCCGGCATCCGAACGAAATCTTTCCCGGCGGTGGGCGAATGATAGAGGCCGTCGTAAGAGGCCAACCAGAGATCGCCCTCGCGTCCCGGCGTGGCGTAGAGCCGATCCTGGCCGCCGCGGTCGTCGCCGCGATCGGTGCGGTTGTCTTTGCCGCCGCCGCCGCGCCTGGGCAGCCCGTCCGGCAGGACCAGCGGCCGCTCCATGAAGTGCGCCGCGCCGTCGACGCTCTCGAACAGCTTTCCGTCGAAGAGCGCCATGGCGTAGAAGCGCCTGGGGTTCACGCGATCGGCCACCACCCGCGTCGCCTTGGGCAACCCCGCGCAGGGCGTCCAGCGGGCGCCCTTGTCCGACGTGACGTAGGGGACCTGTTCCCGAGGCGTCCAGACCCAGGTCGCGCCGTCGGCGGAGACGGCGATGTCCCCTTCGTTGGCCTTGGGATCGGGGACCGACGCCGGCTCGCGCCAGGTTTTTCCGCCGTCCAGCGAGTAGCCGAGGTTCGCGCCCTCCTTGCGCGCGTGCCCGACGCGCACGATCACGTTCGGGTTCAGCGCGCCGCCGCTGACGTCCTTGGTGTTGCCGAGAAAAGGCGGTTTGGGATTGCCGTCGGGCGCGGGCCTGTCGAGATCGCGGTGCACGAAGCCCGAGTAGTCGCCGATGGCGGTGACCAGCGGCGCTCCCTTGGTGGGGCTGTAGAGCGCCAGCGCCACCGTCTCCTCGATGCCGGGGCTCATCACCGACCAGTGGGTGGGCAGGTTCTTGTCGAGGTTGGTCAGGTCGTACGTCTCCCAACCGCCGTAGCCGGTGGTGAACATCGCGTGATCGCCATTCGAGGGATCGATCTCGAGGTCGAACAGCCAGTGGATGTCGGTGTCCTTGACGTAAGGGGCGAGCGCGTAGTCGTAGACGCCCCCGCTGCCGAACACCGGCTTCCAGGTGGCGCCGCCGTCGGTGCTGCGAAAGACCTCTTCACCCTTGGGGCGATAGAATGAGCTGGCGATCAAGACCTTCGGGTTGCGCGCGTCGACGGAGACGGCCCCGTATCCAAACTTGCGCTGCGGGTCCGGTTTGTCCGGGGTGATGTCGGTCCAGACGCCGCTGCGCGTGTTCAGCTTCCAGACTGCGCCGTCGACCATGGGCATCGGACCAGGATCGGTCCCGTAGCTGATGAAGAGGTTCCCGTCGGAGGCCAGCACCGCGTGATTCGGGCGGTACCTGGTCGGCTGTCCCGGAACGAGCTTCCAGGTGGCGCCCGCGTCGTCGCTGCGGAAGAGACCGGGCTTGCCCATGACCGACACCCCCGCAAAGACGGTCCGGCTGGCGTTCGCCTTGCTGCCGCTCTGCGGATCGAAGACGACGAAGACGATGCTGCTGCGGCCCGCGCCGCTCCAGGCCGGCAGCTTGGCCTCCTCCGCGGAGAGCTGCAGCACGTCGCTGGGGAAGCTGGCCACCTTGGCCCAGGTCACCGCGCCGTCGGCGCTCTTCCAGAGGCCGCTCTTGCGGGTGCCGAGGAAGAGGACGCGGCCGTCGTTGGGATCCACGGCCAGACGCTCGCCGTTGCCGCGACCAGCCTCGTTCCCGCCGAACTTGATCGGCACGTTGCTGCGTTCGAACGTCTGGCCCCGATCGGAGGAGCGCAGGATGGCTCCGTCCGGGACCTCCGGCGCCGTGTAGGTGCCACAGGCCAGATAGACCTTGCTGGGATCCGCGGGATCCACGGCGATGCTCTCCACGCCCATCAGATTCAGATCCGCATACGGGACCCAGTCGAGCATCGGGATCCATCTGTGGGTTCGCGGATCGCGGCGATAGGCGCCGCCGATGTCGGTGCGGGCGTAGACCAGGTCCTTGGCGGTCGGATGGAACACGAACCCGTCGACGAAACCGCCGCCGACGATCTGGACGCTCCTCCAGGTGTAAGGGATCGAAGCGGGAGGCTCGGCGGCGATCGCCGGTGCTGCCGGAAGCGCGGAGAGCGTCAAGACCAGGAGTGCGGCGGGGGTCGTATTCACGGGATTCCAAAAAGACCACAGATCGCCCGGAACGTACAGGTTGAGCGCCGCCACGATGGACGTATGCGTCCCCCGACCTATCTCGTGGCGCTCGCCGCCCAGTCTGGAACCGGCCGCCAGTGGCCAATGCGGCGTTCGCAGCCCTCTGAAAGATTCGGTAAGCTGCCCGTGTCGGCCGATGTCCAAACAGTTCGACAGCTTCTCCGCCTTCTATCCGGTGTACCTCCGGATGCACGACCATCCGGTGAACCGGCGGCTGCATGTCGTTGGAAACCTGCTCGGCCTGGGAGCGGTCGCGCTGGCGATCGCCGAGCGTCGCTGCTGGATCCTAGTGCTGGCTCCCGTCCTGGCCAACGCGTTCGCCTGGGTCGGCCATTGGTATTTCCAGCGCAATCGGCCAGGCGTCTTTCGCTATCCGCTCTACGGTATGGTCGGCAGCTGGCGGATGACCTGGGACCATTTCGTTCGGCGACGTTAGAGAGGCGATGCGCGCGAACCCCGGTGAGGGCGTCAATCGCTCGTTGCCCGCCGCGGTAAGGCCATCCGTTTGCCGACCGAAGAGGCTCAGCGGGCGGCGACGCGGACGCCGTCGGTGTGGAGGTGGACCTCCGGGACGGGACGAGACTTCGTGTAGAAGAAACGAAGGTGGGTACCGCCGCCGGGGAGCTCGCGCACCCAGACGGCGCGCAGACCCTTGATGGCGGGCCTGTAGGTTCCCACCTTCATGGTGGCCTGGGCGTTGGGAAGATTGAACGCGACGCCGTCGGGCGTGTGCAGCGCGTACCGGTGCGCCCCCTTGAGCGAGCCGACCAGCCCGACGACATAGTCGCTCGACTTGCCGACAGGCTCGTCGGCCGGCGCCGGTTCGGCTGGCGCGCTCGCCTCGGCGGTCGGTTCCGCGGCCGGTTTGGCGATCGGTTCGACGATCGGAGCGGTCTCGGCGATCGGCGGTGATGCCGGAGCGACGGGCGCCGCCGCCGGTACCGGCGCCGCGGGCGGGATCATGACGATGACCGGCGCCGTTATCGGACGGGAGGCCACGGCGCGCGGCGGGCGAACCCGCACCGCCACGACGACGGCCGCCGCGGCCACCGCGAGCGCCGCGGCGATGAGCCCGAGGCTGCGCGCGGGCGCGGCGGCGCGCGGACGGCTCGGGCCTGACGGAAGGTCGCGGATCCGAATGATCTCCGTTTTCTCGGCGTCGTTGCGGACCGTGGGGATGCCGGTCGCCGCGCCGTCGAGCGAGTCAATCTGCGCGTCCGTCTCGGCGTCGATCTGCGGATCGGTCGAGAGGAGATCGGCCGGCGCGTCGTTGGTCGCGTTGAGATCCCAGGGCTCCCAGACACGCTCGGGCATGGCGCCCAGATCGGTCGCCGGCGACGCGACCGACTCCACTTCGCCCGAGACGGCGGCATCCGGGGCGAGACGCGGCGAGGCGCTCTCACCGGCGCGAATGTCGATCACCAGGCGCGGGATGCCGTCCTCCTGGGCAGGAGCGAGCGCGACCGACGAGACCCAACCTTTCGTGGTGAGGTTCGCCTCGGGAGAGAGGGAGATCTCGACCTCCGTGTCGGAGCGCAGAAAGGGCAAGGCCGTGGTGAACTGAAAGCCTTCGGCGGTCGGCAGCGCGCGCGTGCAGACCAGCTGACTCTTCCCGGCGAAGCGCAGCTTGACGAGCTGGGCCTTCTCGTCGCTCTCGTCGACCACGTCGCGCAGCTCGGCGACCATGCGCGGCGACAGATCGGTGAACGCGATCCCCATCCCGACCTTCGCGGGCGACAGCACCCGGTTGTGCGCGACGCGACCGCGGAGCCGCAGCGATCCGTGAGAGAGCGGAACGTCGCAGACGACGGGGGATCCGACCGGGCACGGCTCGGGCGTCGGCGCGTCGACGAGGATCCCGGTCGGCGACAGGTTGACGGCGCGCGCGACCACGCCGCCCACCTGACCCGGCCAGATCACGCGAACCTCCCGCCGGAAGCCGACCCGCGGCTCCGTCCTTCTTCCCAGCCAACCGACCATGATCTTGCCCACCCACTCTAGAAGCGCCATCGGTGAAGGCAAGCGCGCCGTTTCGAAACTCGACCGTCGTTTCGCAAACGTCAAGGTTTCGGCGCTTCGGGGGCGCTGAAGAACGTCGGCCTCGTTACAACGAGGCTCGGATCTGGAATTCCGCCGCTACGTACGACGCGCGAACCGGAGCCGAGCGCTAGCTCGTCTGTTGGCAGGTGAGGGTCGTCAGATCGCAGGAGAAGCCGGCGTTCGCCCCCTGGATCCCGAGCGTCGTGCCGACGGTGACGATCGCGTCGCCGCCGCTGGCGACGGGGACCCTGAACTTGACCTGCGACTTCGAGATCTCGAAGTCGAACGAGGCCGAGCCGACCTGAGCGCCGACGCCGAGCGACCCGCTGAAGACGACCAGCAGCTGCGCGTCGCTCGGGTCCGACGGCAGCGGTCCCAGCGAATAGAGGATCAGGGTGCCGTTGAGCGTGGCGTTCACGACGGTGGAGGTGGCCGAGGCGACCGCGCCGGTGCTGCCGGCCGGCGGGAAGCGCGCCAGGCAGGAGGTCGCCGTTCCCCAGATCTCCGGGTTGAGCTTGCCGGTGTCGACGATGGCGTTCACCTCCACGGATCCATTCGCGGCCTGGTCGGGTGGACCAGCCGGATCACTCCACCCCGCGCAGATGCGCGTCACGGTCACGACCGCCGTGAGCTGCCCCTTGCGCGTGTCGGGCATGGTGGTCGGATCGTCGGGGAGGCCGGCGCCGTCGAGACGGGTCCGAAGCTGGGCCAGCGCATCGGAGAGCAGATCGGGCAACCAGTCGAGGTTCAGCTGGTTGAGGCGGGTCTGCGCGTCGCTCAGCACCTGATTGATGTTGCTCGTGTCGAGATTTCCGGCCGGCATCTGGTAGGTCATGACCAGCGCCGCCGTCTCCGCCTCCATCGGAGGGGTCGGCAGGGTGACGGTCCCCGGCCCGCAGCCGAGCCCGAGCGCCGCCAGGACCAGCGCGCAGCCGTACGGAACGAAGTCGCGGCGAAGAGACCTCACAGCACCACCGCGATCGAGGCGTCGGGGACCACGGTCTTCTTCGTGTTGGCGATGTCGATGCCGGGGAGGAAGTAGTAGCCGTACCCCGCCCCCAAGATCACGTGAACGTAGTGCCAGAGAATCGCGACGCCCCCGATCGCCTCCCAGGGGTGCTGCACCCCCGGAACGAACTGCCCGTTCAAGGTGGCCGTGGTGGAGGGGTCGAGCATCGAGCTCCCGCTCAGCGGAAGATCGGCGGTGTAGAACTGGTAGCGTCCGGTGGCGGTGAGGGAAAAGATGCGCGTCACCCGGTACTGGACCATGAGGCCGACCTGGCCCGTGCGCAGCGCGGTCGCGCCGTCGAGAGTCGCATGCGAGATGTCGCCGGTGCCGAAGACCTGCGAATAGACGTACGTCCCCTCCGCGTGCAAGGTGATCCGCGGGTGGACCTTCACCGAGACGAAGAGCGAGAGAGGGACGTTGAATACGTTGCCGCTGAAGTTCGAGTTGCTGATGCCTGCGTAGTAGCCGGCGGCCAGGACCGCCACCGCCACCGGATCGCGATCCAGGATCTGCAATTTCAAGTGGAGGTTGGGGACGAGGACACTGGTGACCGCCCGCAGCGCCCAGGAGGGGGGATCGGTGCCGATCGACAGCTGCTGCATGATCCCGTATTCGAAGGCCAGGATCCCGATCTTGAGCGTGTGCTTCCCGACCATGTAGGCCGTGCGCTCGTCGATCTCCGGGATCGGCTTGGGGGGCGGCGCCTGCATCGGCGGGGGCGCCTGCACGGTCGTCGTCTCGACGGGCTCGATCGGCGACGCTGGCTCGTCCGCGAGCGCTCGCGCCGAAACCGAGACCAGCAGACCGACGGCCACCAGGGTGCTCAAAACCGTTCGAGCGCGCATGAGGATGAGACTTAGGCCGATCGCGCTGGCGACCAGAACCCGGCGCGCATTTCAGGGAGAGGCCTTACGATCTATGCTCCCGCGGTGGCGGCGACTCGGCAGAGCGATTGGGGGCCCGCAGCTCTGGCATTGACGGAGCGCGGGTACGCGGTGTTGCCGGGGGCGATGCCAGAAAACACCGGCGAAGATGGTGAAGAGGGCTGGCGGCAGCTGCGAAGCGAAGCCGAGCGCCTCTTCGCCGATGAGACGTTCTCCGCCGCGCGCGTCGGGCGCGGTGAGGGGGAGGTGGACGGCGCGCTCCGGGAGAGCCCGATCCGCGGCAGCTCGATCTGCTGGCTCGACGCGAGCATGCCCGGCGGTCAGGGGTTCATGCGCTGGATGGAGGGGCTGCGGGTCTCCCTCAACCGCGATCTTTTCCTCGGGCTCGATTCGTTCGAGGCCCAGTACGCCCATTACCCAGTCGGCGCGAGCTACGGGACGCACGTCGATCGCCATCGCCATTCCAACGCCAGGGTCGTCTCTGCGGTGATCTATCTCAACTCCGATTGGCCCGCGGAAGCCGGCGGCGAGCTGGTCATCTACGACGGTCACAATGTCCCCCGACTGACGCTGTCCCCCGAGGGGGGAACGCTGGTGCTGTTCATGAGCGAGGAGACGCCGCACGAAGCGAAAATTGCCACCCGCGCGCGCTGGAGCATCGCGGGCTGGTTCCGGACACGATGACCTCCGAGGTGTCGGATGCTCGATTGCTCGGTCGCACCGGCGCGCAGCTGCTCGCGGTGTCGCTCGGCGGCGAAGGAATTCTCCGCACCACCGGCCGGGCGAGGGAGGCGGTTCCCGTCATCCTGGAAGCGCTTCGCCTGGGCGTGCGCTACTGCGACACGGCGCCCGCTTACCAGCAGAGCCAGGACTACTACGGCGAGGCGTTCCGCAGCGCCGGGCCCGGCGCGCGCGACCGCGTTTTTCTCGCTTCGAAGACCCACGAGCGCACGCGCGAGGGGGCGCTGCGCCTGCTCGACGATTCGCTGCGACGCCTCGGCACCGACCGGATCGACCTCTGGCAGATGCACGATCTTCGAAATGCCCGCGAGCTGGACCTCCTCTTCGGTCGCAACGGAGCCATCGAGGCCGCGCAACAGGCGCAGGCCGACGGCCGCGTCCGTTTCATCGGCCTCACCGGGCACCACGATCCCGACGTTCTCCTCGAGGCGATGCGGCGGTTCTCCTTCGACAGCGTGCTGCTCCCGGTGAACCCGGCCGACCCGCGTCACCGACCGTTCGCCCCCACGGTGCTCGCCGAGGCGCGCCGTCAGGGGATCGGCGTCGTCGGGATGAAGGTGATGGCCGCGGGGCCGCTCTTGCGCGAGGCAGCCGCGGGCGAGCTCATCCGCTACGCGGCCTCGCTGGCCGACACGGTCATCATCGGCTGTTCGACGATCGCCGAGGTGCGGGAGAACCTGGCCGTCGCGCGCGCCTTCGTGCCGATGCCCGAGACCGAGCGGCGCGCGCTCGAGCGGCGGATCGCGCCACACGCCGCCGACTTCGATACCTTCAAACGTTGAGCCGCGGTCGCCCGGGACCTACTGGTGCGCCATCGTCGAGCGCAGCTTGGCGCCGTGGTCTTCCAGGAGATCGCCCGAGACGTCGACGACCACCTTCTCCAACGCCCCGCTGAAGGCGAACGGCGCCTGGTAGTCGGTGGTCACCGTCGAGCCGTCGTCGCGCCCGCAGGTGAGGCCGTCGGTGATCCCGATGTCGAGCGGGATGGTGACGGGGAGATCGGTCTGGCCGGCCAGCTTGCCGTCGACGTAGAGCTGGGCGCGCGCCGGCGTCCCCTTGCCGTGCGCGAGATCCGGCTTCCCGGTCGGCGCAAACTCGAATCGCAGCTCGTGGCGCCCCTCGCCGATGGTGGCGTCGCTGGCCAGGTGGTACTGCTGGATGCCCAGGAAGTTGTAGGCGTAGTGGAGCTTGTGGTCCTTGACGTAGAGCGAGTAGCCGCCGGAGTTTCCCCCCTGCGCCACCAGCACCCCCTCGGCGCCGTTGGCCAGCTCCACCGTCGCCGTGATGCTGTGCGGGCGGTTGAGGACGCGCGCCGCGATCTTGTTGGCGACCGACGAGGTGCCGGGGTAGTAGACGTAGAGATCGCGCGGCCGGGCCAGCTGCGGACGTTCTTCGATGAGGCGGGCCACGCCCCGGCTGTCGATCGGCAGGACGTTGTACTTGCCTGCCTCTGCGTACCAGGTGGCGATCATCTCGATCAGCTTGTCGCGGTTCTGGACGGCGACGTTGCGTGTCTCCGAGTAGTCCTCGGCGACGTGGTACAGCTCCCACCCTTTTTCGTCGAGCTCGCGCAGCTTCTCCTCGGTGATCTCCATTTCGCCGAAGCCCATCCCGGCCTCGGTGAATGACGGCCCGGGGACCGGGCAGACCGCGCGCCAGCCGTCGTGATAGATGGACCGGTGACCCATCATCTCGAAGTACTGGGTGTGGTGGCGCGAGGCGACCTTGGCGTCATCGAAGGCGTGCGCGAAGGAGATGCCCTGGATCGGCGACTGCGTCACGCCGCGGATCTGCAGGGGCGCCTCCAGGCCCAGCGCCTCCAGCACCGTCGGCAGCATGTCGACGATGTGCGCGTACTGGGTGCGGATCTCCCCCTTCGCCTTGATCCCCCTCGGCCAGTGGACCACGAACGGATCGCTGGAGCCGCCGCGGTAGGTCTCGCGCTTCCAGCGGCGAAACGGGGCGTTCCCCGCCCAGGCCCAGCCCCACGGATAGTGGTTGAAGCACTTCGGTCCGCCGAGATCGTCGATCGCCTTGAGGCCGTCGGCGGCCGTCTCGGGGACGTTGTTGAAGAACAGGTTCTCGTTGACCGACCCGTGCGGCCCCCCTTCGGCGCTGGCGCCGTTGTCGCTCACCAGCATGATGAGCGTGTCGTCGAGCTGTCCGGTCTTGCCCAGGAAGTCGAGCAGACGTCCAATGTGGTGATCGGTGTGCTCCAGGAATCCGGCGAACACCTCCATCATCCGGGCGTAGAGCCGCTTCTCGTCGGCGGGCAGCCCGTTCCATTCGACGACGTCGGGATCCCGCGCGGAGAGCTTGGTCCCCGCCGGGATCACGCCGAGCTCGAGCTGTCGCTGGAACACCTTCTCGCGGTAGGCGTCCCAGCCGTCGTCGAACTGCCCCTTGTACTTGTCGGCCCAGACGCGCGGGACATGGTGAGGCGCGTGCATGGCCCCCGGGCAGAAGTAGAGAAAGAACGGCTTGTCGGGGGCGACCTGCCGGCTGTCGGCGACGAACTCGATCGCCCGATCGACGAGATCCTCGGTGAGGTGGTAGCCCTCCTCGGGCGTCTTGGGCGCCGGCACCTGGTGGTTGTCGTAGACCAGATCCGGGTAGTACTGGTGCGTGTCGCCCCCCATGAAGCCATAGAAGCGCTCGAAGCCGCGGCCGAGCGGCCAGCGGTCGTAGGGGCCGGCGGCGCTCGCCTGCTCGATCGGCGTGAGATGCCACTTGCCGACCGCGAAGGTGTTGTAGCCGTTCCCCAGCAGGATCTCGGAGAGAAAGCCGTTCTCGAACGGGATGAGGCCGTTGCCCCCCGGGTACCCCGTCGCCCCCTCGGTGATGCAGGACATCGCGTTCGAGTGGTGGTTGCGTCCGGTCAGCATGCAGGAGCGGCTGGGCGAGCAGAGCGCCGTGGTGTTCATGTTGGTGAAGCGCAGCCCGTTCGCCGCCAGGCGATCGAGGTTGGGCGTCCGGATCGGCGAGCCGTAACAGCCGAGATGCCCGTAGCCCGTGTCGTCGAGGACGATGAACAGAACGTTCGACGCGCCGACCTTCGCCCGCACGGGCTCCGGCCAGGCCGGCTCCGACTCACCGATCGTGCGCCCGATGACGCCTGGAAAAGCCGAGCCCCGCGGGTATTCCTTGATCGCCATGTGTCCTCCTCGTCAACTCCCCCAACCTGGCGTCTCGGATCTTCCCAGGCAGTGCGGCGTTGCCGCAAACCATCGTCGGCTCGCGATCGTCAGATCGCGCGCAACGCGATCTCAGATCGCGCGCAACGCGATCTCAGATCGCGCGGACGTACGGCGGCTGCGGCGCACCCACGGGGGTGGCGACGATCTGGTAGAGGTTGTGCTCGCGCGTGCGGAAGTAGGCGGCGCTGATGAGCAGGTAGAACTTCCACATCCGGTAGAACGCGTCGCCATACTTGGCGCGCAGGCGTGGCCAGGCGGCGTCGAAGTTGGCCCACCAGGCCATCAGCGTCCGGTCATAGTGGGGGCCGATGTTCTGGACGTCCTCGGGAACGAGGATCTCCTCCATGGCCGAGGCGAGCTGACCGAGGGTGGGGATGGCGGCGTTGGGGAAGATGTACTTGTCGAACCAGGGATCGATGTGGGTGCGCGGGCTGGACCCGCCGATGGTGTGGATGAAGGCGCGCCCGCCGGGAAGAAGGCAACGCGCCGCCAGCTCCATGTAGCCGCGGTGGTTCTTGGGCCCCACGTGCTCCATGAGGCCGATCGAGACGACGGCGTCGTAGCGGCCGGTGGCGCGGCGGTAGTCCTCGAGGCGGATCTCGATCGGCAGCGCGGCGTAGTGCTCTTTGGCCCAGGCGGCCTGCTCGCGTGAGACGGTGTAGCCGACGACGCTGGCGCCGTAGCGCTCGGCGGCGAAGGAGGCGAAGCCGGCCCAGCCGCAACCGAGATCGAGCACGCGCATCCCCGGCTGAAGACCGATCTTGCGGCAGACCAGATCCAGCTTGGCCTCCTGCGCAGCGTCGAGCGAGTCGGTGTCCTTGAAGTAGGCGCAGGTGTACATCATCCGCGGCCCCAGCATCTCGCGGTAGAGATCGTTGCCGACGTCGTAGTGCCGCACGCCGACCTCGAAAGGGCGCGTCGCCTGCAGGTTGAAGAGGCGCGAGCGCACCACCTGCGCGCGCATCGTCCAGCTCTTGCCGAGCACGCCGTAGAGGTTGCCGCGCACCGCGCGATCGATCATCTGATCGAGCCGCTGGCAATCCCACCAGCCTTCCGTGAAGGACTCGCCGACACCGACGGTCCCGTCGCGCATGATGCGCTCGTAGGTCCGGGTGTCGTGGACCTGGATGTCCCACGGCGCGTCGCCTCCGACGGTGATCCCGGCGCCGGCGAGCGCTTCGCGGATGACGTCCGCAGCGTTGCGGTCGAGCGTGGAGGCGAGCTTGCGGGCGAAGTCGATCATGATCAGGAGGCAGCTTCGGGACGGACGCGCCGATTGTGGGCCCAGCGCTCGGCAATAGCCAAGCCCGCGTCGAGGAGACGCGGCGCGGGGAAACGTGCCCCCGAGAACATCCAGGCGAAGCCGCTGGCGACGGCGCGGCGGCCGAGCCGTGAGCCCGACTTGCCGGCCGCGTTCCCGTTGCTTTGGCCGTTCGATCGCCCGGCGAGGGCGGCGGCCGCTTCGCGCAGGCGGAAGACGCGGCGGTAGTCCTCGACCACCGGGTGCGCGGCGAGGCGGGCCGGGTAGCTCTCCGGCGCGCCGGCCAGAATCGCTTCGGCGGCGAGACGGCCCGAGAGCACCGCCGGGAGGATCCCCTCGGCGGTGAGCGGCTGCGCGAGCCCCAGGCTGTCGCCGCAGAGAAGCACCGCCCCCTTTTCGGCCGCGGGGCCAGGCCGAACGGCCCCCTCGAGGTGGGTCGGATCGAAGAGGTAGTAGGTGTGCCCCTTCATCGCCTCGAGCTCGGCGGCGGATTCCGCCGGGACGTGCCCGGCGGCGCTGAAGTGCGCCCTCGCCCGCTGCCAGGCCGCGCGCACCTCGTGCGGCTCGACCGTTCCGGAGCCGACGTTCAGCCAGTCGGTCTTGGGGACGTTCCACGAATAGCCGCGCAGGTCGTCGTGCAGCAACAGCTCCGGCTCGCCGTCACGCCCGGCGCGCGTGCGCGCGATCGCCGCGCGGTCGGCCTGAAACTCGTGCTCCTGAACGCCGACCGGCCCGCTCGGCCGCGGCGGCGCGACCATCCTCGCCACCGGGCAGTTGGTGCCCCCCGCCCCGACCAGATGACGCGCGTGCAGCCCCGCCACCGACCAGAGGCCGTCTGCGTCGCGCGCGAGGTCGTGCACGGCCACGCCCAGGTGCAGCTCCGCGCCGCTCCGGCGCAACAGGAAGTCATCGAGCTCGAAGCGGCGGATGAACCAGCCGTGGCAGCGGAGGGTCCGCTCCTCGCCGCGGTAGCTGACGTGGCAGCTGTTCCACTCCCAGAGGCCGCCGGTGTATTCGCGCGGCGCGAGGGCCAGCGCGTCCCAGATCGGCGCCGAGATCCACCCGCCGCACAGCTTGACCCGCGGGAACTCCGCGCGATCGACGATCGCCACCCGCGCCCCCCCATGTTCAAGGAAGCGGGCGCAGGTGCTGCCGGCCGGGCCTCCCCCGACGATGAGCACATCGTGGATCACGCGATCGGTAACCTGCTCCGCCTCCGCCGGAAGTCAACGCGATTCGCCGCCAAGACGAAGACCCGAGTACAATCAGGACCTAGGAGCCGACACGGATGGCCATTCGGACGACGGCGCAAGACGAGGAATCCGAGGAGGAGCCCCGGTGCGATCACCAGGACCTCCCGACCGAGACGCCCTGCCGCAAGCCGGGAATCCCGGTCGGCGCCGAGGGTGCGGACGGTCGGACCCCCTACGTCTGCACCGCGGGCCATCATTTCCTGTGGCCCGGCCTCGGCCGGCCCAGCGATGCCGGCGACGCGGACAGGTAGACGCTCTCCGCCCGCCGTCATCCACCTTCGCTGTCGGTCGCGAGCGCGTCGAGATCGGCGGTCAGGAGGTACCTCTCTTCACTGTTGAGGTCGACGAGGAGAGCGTCGGCCAGCGCGCGAATCCGCTCGATCATCCGGCCCGCCGACAGGCTGTCGGGCTCGAGCGCCAGCATGGCGGCGGCGAGCGAGGCGCGGCACCTCTCGTGGTCCTGCTCCATCTGCGCCCGCAATTCGGGCCCCCAACCGATGACGTCGCACAGCGCCGTCGGCAGGATGCGCTCCTCGAACTCCATGTGCTCCGCGAACGCGGCGAAGAGATCCTTGGCGTGTAACCGCAGCGGTTCGAAGTCCACCTCAGATTCCGTCGTCTCCTCCACGACGTGAATCGTCTCCCGCACCAGCCCACGGAGCTCTTCGTTGCTCGAAAGGATGGCGGCGCGTGCGTCGCTCGAAGACATTGGTTCCCGTGTCAGCGTCCTCATCTCCACACCTCCGCGAATGTCTGCCCGGATTTTTGCCTCCTCTATCCTGGCCACATTCGGAGCGACTCGTCAGCGCGGATCTCCAAGGTTTACGCAAGTTCCACCGCCGCGAAACCGTCCCTTGACCCGGTCTTCACCGCCCGCCTCCTGGTCGGCGCGTCACTGCGAGGTGAGCAGACCGTCGATCGCGCACGAGGCGATTGGCCGCGGCGCCTGCGGATCGGTCGGGTCGTAGCTCATGAGCTCGCAAGCGCCGGGTGGTCGATCCGGGCTGCAGGTGCATTGACCGTTGGCCGGGTAGTCGTAGGTGGCGCAACAGCCGACGTCGGGCCCCGCCTCGAGAGTCGCGGGCGAGCAGGTCGACGTGTAGTGATAGCCCGGGTCGAGGTAAGAAGAGATCCCCGGCTCCGGCGACGCGCAGCCGCAGGTCAAAAGGGAGTCGCTCTCGACGCAGGCCTGCGGCGTCGGATCAGCGCAGGAAGCGACCGCGAACAGGGACAGGCACAGCGCCAAGAGAGAGAACGCGCGAACGGGCATGCCCGGGCCCAAACGCAAGCCGCGTGCCGGGCCAGATCGGCGCGGGAACGGCGGCCTTCACCGGCTCGCCTGTCATGAATTCAACAGACCCCGTCGGTGTTTCGTCGGCGGACTACTTGCCATAGACGGTGGTGAGGTTCACCTGGATCGCGTCATCGGTGGCGTCGGCGGTCTGGGCTGCGATGACCACGCCCTCGGAGAAGGCGCCGGTGCCCATGTTCGAGCCGTCGCC